>Ga0210382_10000091_pt1 | contig 35372 bp, 24 predicted proteins | sample PLMedo_FD_155452 | JGI IMG/M metagenome (GOLD analysis project Ga0210382, IMG submission 155452) | Groundwater sediment microbial communities from an aquifer in East River, Colorado, USA - PLM0_60_coex redo | ecosystem: Environmental > Terrestrial > Soil > Riparian zone | place: USA: East... | reverse complement strand
GGCTGGCGTTCAGGTAGTCCGATCGGACCAAGCCAGGAAATCATCCATAAACGTCGTGCAGCTATCTTGCCGCTCTATGCGTTTGCAATTCAGGTCATTCACCGGTGGAATTTTCGTTTCGACGAACGCAGCGCGCCCAGCGCGACGATTCGCTGCGCTGCTTTGTCTCGCGGCAATGATACTGTCACTATCGGCCGGGGCCTTTGGCCAGTCGCGCGAGATCCTCGGGGAAGGTGATTCAGTCCGCATCACGGTTTTCCAGAACCCGGATCTCACTACCGAAACGCGCATCTCCGAGAGGGGCACCATCACCTTCCCCCTGGTCGGCGCGATTTCCCTCGCCGGACTCACGCCTGCCGGCGCGGAGGCCCGGATCGCCGAGCAGTTGATCAAGGGAAAATTCGTGCTGAAACCCCAGGTCAGTCTCAACGTGGTCCGGGTGCGCAGCCGGCAAGTTTCGGTGCTCGGCCAGGTCGCCCGTCCGGGACGCTACCCACTCGATGACACCAGTTCGAATCTGACCGACATACTGGCCCTCGCCGGCGGGGTCAGCCCGACCGGCGACGATAGCGTTACCGTGATGGTCACGCGCAATGGCAAGACGTCGAAACTGGAAATCAATGTGCCAACCATGTACCGCACGGGCGATTTATCACGGAATCTTCAGCTGGAGAACGGCGATACGATTTTCGTACAACGCGCCCCCGTCTTCTATATCTACGGGGAAGTTCAGCGCGCGGGGGTTTATCGGCTAGAGCCCGCGATGACCCTGATGCAAGCGGTCTCGGTCGGTGGCGGCGTAACGCCGCGCGGTACCGACCGTGGCTTGAAGATCCGCCGCAGGGCGCCGGACGGAACATTCCAGGCCATCGACGCGCGCCTGACCGATCCGGTGCAGCCCGATGACGTGATTTACATCAGGGAAAGCCTGTTCTAGGAAAGCGTGATCGACCTCATCGGCACCACACCGGCACACCCGTGACCCTCCAACAATTTCTGCGCGCACTACGCGCACGCTTCGGCGCGTTTAGCCTGGTGCTCGCCGCGACGGTCCTGGCCGCCACCGTGGTGAGCTTCCTGCTTCCGAAAACCTATCGGGCGACGGCGTCGCTGCTGGTGGAGTCCAAGGAGGAGCAATCGCTGAGCAATGTCCTCCCTCTCATCCTCCCACAAGAGAAACTGAGCTACCTTCAAACACAGATGGAAATCATCACCAGCAAGAGAGTGGTGCGCAAGGTGGTGCAAGACCTGAAGCTCGCGGAGAACCCTTCGACGCGGGCGGCCTTCGAGGACGCGGCAGCAGGCAAGGGGTCGATCGAGGACTGGCTGGCCGAGGCTCTGCTCAGTAGACTTAAGGTGGAAACTTCGCTCAGCAGCGTCATCCATGTCACTTTTTCATCCCCCGATCCCCGCTTCTCCGCGCGGGTCGCCGACGCGTTCACCAAAGCCTATATCGACACGATGCTCGAGCTGCGCGTGGAACCGACGCGGCAGGCGGCGGCGTGGTACGACGAACAGCTGAAGAGCCTGCGGGCCAATCTGGAGGATGCTCAAGCGAAGCTGACGGATTATCTCCAGCGGCAGGGTATCGTTTCGGCTGACGAGCGCTTCGACGTCGATAACACACGGTTGGGGGCGCTGTCGGAGCAGGTGGTGAAAGCGCAGGAACAGACGTTCCAATGGAATGCCCGGGAGCAGCAGGCGCGCAAATTTCTCGAACAAGGCGGATCCCCGGAAGGACTGCCGGACGTTCTCGACAATCCGTTCATCCAGAGGCTGAAGGCGGACCTCCACCAGGGAGAAGCGAAGCTGCAGGAACTCGCCACGCAGTACGGGAGCAACTATCCACAATACCAGCGCCAGCTCTCCGAGAACCAGAGCCTGCGAGAGAGACTCAACGCCGAAATGAGGAAAGTCATGACGGGAGTCAGGAACTCGGCGCGCCAGAGCCGTCAGCGCGAGGCGGATCTCAAGAAAGCGATGGCGGAGCAACGCGCACGCTTGCTCGAGCTCAAGGACAATCGCAACGAGTTCACAGTGCTCAGACGCAATGTGGAATCCGCCGAAAAGGCCTACGACACCGCCATGCAGCGCCACGTCGTCAGCCAGGTTGAAAGTCGTGCGAGCCAGACCAACGTTACCGTTCTCAACGCGGCAGTCGTGCCCGGGAAGCCTTCCCAACCCAAGATCGCCCTCAACATCGCCCTGTCGGTGGTGGTCGGAACGATGCTCGGTATCGGGATCGTGTTGCTGATGGAAATGTTCGACCGCCGGGTACGCTCGCGCAGCGACCTGGATTTGGACGTCCCGCTACTTGCCGTGCTCAATGCCTGGCACCCCCCTGAAAACGGTCTGCTCGGCCGGCCAAGCGGCGCCACACGAGCCTTGCCGAATCCTGGCTGAGGAATGTGGCGATGAATCCCCAAGAGAATGTCTTGCCGATCGAAGGATCGGGGCGCGTTCTTGCGCCGTACGACCGTCGTATCGGCAGCATTCTCGCGGAAGAAGGAAAGCTCGGCGTCGAGGACATCGACCAGATCATGGAGTTGCAGCAGACAAACGGGTTCAGGTTCGGAGAAGCTGCGCTTCGTCTGGGCCTGATTACGGAGGACGACCTGCGTTGTGCGGTCGCCAAGCAGTATGATCTTCCCCATCTGCTGCCCGGCAATGAAAGCATCAGCAAGGAACTCGTTGTCGCGTACGAACCGTTTCACCCCCGTGCCGAGGAACTGCGGGCGCTGCGCACTCAGTTGTTGATGCGTTGGTCCAAGGCTGGAGTCAGGCACCGGGCGCTGGCAATCGCCAGTCCGGGTTCAGGCGAAGGGCGTAGTTATTTGGCCGCCAACCTTGCCGTAGTTTTTTCGCAGCTCGGCGAACGCACCCTTCTGGTCGATGCCGACCTGCGCACACCGCGACAGCATCGGATCTTCAACGTCCCCGACCGCATCGGCCTTACGGCAGTCCTTTCCGGCCGCGCCGATCGCGGCGCAGTGGCGCCCGTCCGGGAATTCGGGAGGCTTTCGCTTCTGCCGGCCGGCGCGCCCCCGCCCAATCCACAGGAGTTGCTGTCGTGTCCCGCACTCGGCATTTTCCTGCAGGAAATGTGGACCGAGTTCGACATCATCCTCTTCGATACGCCGCCGGCGAAGCTCTACGCGGATGCGCAGAACGTGGCTTTCCGTGCGGGCAGCGCAATGATGCTCACCCGCAAAGACCACACCCGTCTTGCCGATACCACCAGCGTCATCCGGGAGCTGAGCGATACGGGGGTTCGCGTCGTCGGTACCGTATTCAACGCCTTTTGAACCGCGCTGACCAGAATGTCCCTAGTTCTGGAGCGGCGGGTCTTCCCTGGGCTGGCGGCCCTTTGGCGGCGGTGCACGGCGATATTCCGCGACGACGGCTATCCGCGGGACGCACCAACACGGCGCCGAATTGCGTTAAAGCTTTCGGTTTTCGCGGGCATCGCGCTGCTCGGCATCTTCTGGGGATTCGTGGTCGCAGTCGCCGGGCTGAACGCGCTGTACTTGGCCGGTTCGCTGATCGGCTGTGTTTTCGTCCTCCGTGACTTTCGCATCGGGGTGGTGCTGCTCATCCTGTTGATGCCGATTTCGAGCACTTCCGTATTTCCGCGCGCGATGCTCGGGGTCACAGGCCTCAATCCCGCCAACCTGCTGCTGGCTGGGACGCTCGGCTCGTACCTGCTTCAGGGGTTGTTCGACGGCAGCCTACGTCGTTTCATGCCGCGCCCACTGCTCTGGCTGTATATCGTGCCGATCATTATCGCCGGCGCGCTGGGTTCGCGCCATGTCGCCGACATCGCGCCTGTCTTGTATATGATCAATACGCTCGATTTCAACACTGCGGCCGGCTACATCACCTTCCGGGTGGTCAATCCGCTGATGATAGTGGCGTTCGCGCTGCTGGTCGGGGCCGCAGTGTCGAAGTCCGGAAAGCCGGAAAGATTCCTGATCCCCACATTGATCGCGATCTGGGTGACAGGCTCGATGGTCATCGTGTTTGTTTGCCTGTCTGGGATCACGCTGGGCGAGCTGGCGGGCAGCACATCGCGCGAGTTCCTGTCAGGGCTTGGCATGCACGCCAACGAATGGGGGCGACTGTACGTGGTCGCCTACGCGCTGCTGCTCTTCACTTGGGCCGAATCGAAGGAATCCGGACTGAAGATCGCGCTGCTGGCGTCCATGGGGCTGGTAGTGGTCGCGCTGATACTCACGTTCTCGCGCGGTTCGTTCCTGGGTTTCATCGTGGTCAATATGCTGTTCCTGCTCTGGCGCCGCAACGCAAAAAACCTGATCTTCTTCGGGTTTCTGGCGGCGATCGCGCTGTTCGCGCTTCCCGAAGCCGTCTACGACCGCGTCACAACCGGGTTTGGAGGCAAGTCTGCAAGCGATTTTGAAGGCGGACCCGACGCGATCAGCGCGGGGCGAGTCGATTTAATCTGGCTGCCGCTTCTGCCCGAGGTCCTGCGCAGCCCGATTTACGGACAGGGCCTCGGGTCGATCATCTGGTCGGAGGCCATGCACAAGGGAGCCGGGGTAACGATTGCTGCGGTTGGGCATCCTCACAATGCGTACTTGCAGGCTCTCCTCGACATGGGAATAGTCGGCCTGATTCTCGTTTGTGCCTATTTCGCTCACGTCTGGAAGGGCTTTCGCGCATTGAGCGTTGATCCAGCCTTGAGCCACACTCTGCGGGGATTCTACCTGGGGGCAGCGGCCGGATTGGCGAGCCTGCTGATCTCTTACGTCACCGACAGCAGCCTTTTGCCGAGGCCAGAGCAGGTGTTCCTGTGGCTGGCAATCGGCATGATGTACGGTCAACGCTCCAACGGGCCAGTTCACGAACGGAGGCGCATCCCATGAGCACGGGGCTCGAAGCAAGAGCGAGTGTGCCCTCCGTGCATCGGCTCGGGCGGCGCGCTCTTTCTCTCGGCGCCGCGAACGCATTCGACTATGTCCTCCAGTTTCTGCTGCCGGTGGTCCTAGTGCGCTGCCTCGATACGACGGCCTTCGGGCAGTACCGGCTGCTGTGGCTGGCGGCCGGGACGATGATGGCCGTCGTGACGATGGCGGTGCCAGGAAGTCTCTACTACTTCCTGCCGCGGTCGGAGGGCGAGACCAAGCGGCTCTACATCAACCAGGCGTTCCTGTTTCTTGCGGCTGCCGGCCTGATTGCAGGCTGGGCGGTCAGCTCCTGGAATCCCTGGTTGCCAGAAAAGATGCGCGATCTCGCGCAGCACGGGGCCATCGTGCCTTTATTCGTGCTGCTATGGATGGTCGCGTCGCTCCTCGATCTGCTGCCCACGGTCGAAGAACGGGTGGTGTGGCAGACGAAGGTGACGATCGGCCTTGCGGCGTTGCGCACCGTAACGCTATCGTTGGCTGCCATCCTGACGCGGGAACTGGGGCCCGTGCTGGTGGTTCTCCTCGCGTTCGTGGCGTTCAAGGTCGCATTGCTGCTGGGCTATGTGGCGCGGTATCACGGTCTGCGCGGGCCACTTGTGCGCTGGCGTGCATTCTCCGATCAATTGAGGTATGCGGCCCCGATCGGCGCCGCGGGCGCGCTGTATGGTCTGCGGTCGCAGGCCGACCAATGGGTGGCGGCGGCGCTCTTCTCCGTGGGTATGTTCGCGTCATTCTCGATCGCCACGGTGCTCGGGCCGCTGGTCCACTTGTGCCGTCACTCGGTCTTTCACGCTTTTCTGCCGAGTGTGAGCCGGCTCCAGGCCGCCGGTGACATCGGCGGCATGCTCGAACTCAATAGCCGCGCCAACGTCATGGCAGGAGCGCTCGTCTATCCGCTGCTCGCCTTCGCCTTCGTGTTTGCGGAGGAGATCGTGACGATCATCTACACCGATGCCTACATGGACGCGGTGCCGGTGATGCGGATCTTCATCGTCGGCTTCGCGGCCCTCGTTGTCGAGCTCACCAGCATCTTGCAACTGCAGCGGCAAGGCGCATTCACCATGCGAGTGGGCTTGGTCGCGCTGGTCCTTTCGGTCGCGCTCAGTTGGTGCTCGGCGCACGTCTTCGGTTTGGCGGGGGCTGCGGCAGGCAGCGTAACCGCGATCTACTTCGACCTCATTGCGACACTACGGCAGGTTTCGCTGCGCACCGGGGTTCCGTTGAGGCGTTTGCAGAACTGGCGCGCGCTCGGGCGGTTGATGCTCCTCGCCGCGCTGGCCGCTGGGTTCGCTTGGGGCGTCACGGATCTGTTTTTCGCGACGAGCGGGCCGCTGGTTCGCTTGATCGTTGGCAGCGCACTCCTCGCGGCGGTTTCCGCGCTGGCGGCGCTCGTCGGCATGGGCCGAGGTTGGCTCGCCGCTGTCCGCAATCCACAGCACGGACTCTGAGCGGGAGTCAAGTGCGAGTTGTTTTTGTCACGAGCTCGTTGCCCCACGGCGGGGCCGAGCGCCATGCGATCGCTCTCATGAATCGTCTGGCCGAGCGTGGGCACCAGTGCCACGCGATTTACATTAAAAAAAGTGGTGACAAACTCGACCGCCTTCGCCTGTGTAACGGCGGAACGGTGCGGTGCCTCGATGCGGCCCGGTATCTCGATACGCGCGCCTTGGCCGATTTCGCGACGCACATTTCCCGCATCGGACCTTCGGTGATCATCGCGGCGAATCCGTATGCACTGATGTATTCATCGCTCGCGCTGCGTCGCTCGGGCGTGTGCGCGCCGCTCGTGGTGACGTTCCACACGACACTGCTGCTGAGCGCGAAGGAGTGGTTGCAGATGCTCTATTACCGCCCCTTCTTCTGGACCGCGGACCGCTTGGTATTCGTTTGCAAAAAGCAAAAGCGGCACTGGTTGCGTCGCGGAGTGTTCTCGCGAAGAAACGAAGTGATCTACAACGGCGTGGATACGGAAGAGTTTTGCGACAAACGGAGCCCTGAGGAACGGCGGGCGTTACGCAGTGCGCTCGGCTTTTCCGACGCAGACTACGTGATCGGCATATCGGCGTTGCTGCGCCCGGAAAAGAACCATGCGCAGTTGGTGGAAGCGGTCGCCATGCTCCGCAACCTAGGTATCCCGGCGCGGGCCCTGATGATAGGCGACGGCGAGATGCGCGGGGCGATCGAGGCCCGCGCGCGCGAGCTCAAGCTTGAGAGCGATGTCGTGATCACGGGGCTCCAGCAAGAGATCCGTCCCTACATCGCGGCCTGCGACGCGATGGCGTTGTGCAGCTTCACCGAAACGTTTTCCCTGGCAGCGATCGAGGCCATGGCATTGAGCAAACCGCTAGTCCATTCCGATGTCGGCGGCGCCGCGGAGATGATCGTCCCGGGCCGCAACGGATTTCTCTTTCCGGTGGGCGATACGAGAGCTCTTGTCGACAAGCTCGCGATCCTGGCGGACCGCACGGTGTCCAGAAGAATGGGAAATGACGCGCGTGCGACGGTTGAAGCTCACTTTTCGGAAAGGACGATGGTGGACCGCTACGAACAAATGCTTCTGGAGATCTGCCGGGCCCGCTCGGGCGCCAGGGAGGCGGTGGCAGGTTGACGGTCCATCCGGACCATCGCGGACTCACAAACACTACATCGCGAAATCCGACAATACGGGCGGTCCCGTCACGCGGACGAAATCACGAAAAGACTGAACCGGAATGACGACGTACGAAGCGGTAAAAGAGCGCATCACGATCAGACCCCGCACTTGGCTCGTTACCGGCGTAGCCGGGTTCATCGGCTCCAATCTCCTGGAAACCCTCCTCAAGCTGGACCAGCGGGTGATTGGGCTGGACAATTTTTCCACGGGGAATCCAAGCAACCTGACGCAGGTGAAGGATGTCGTCACCGAAGAAGGCCGGTGGAAGAACTTTCGCTTTATCAAAGGCGACATCCGCTCGCTCGATACCTGTCGCCAGGCATGCCGCTCGGTGGATTTCGTGCTGCACCAGGCGGCACTCGGGAGCGTGCCGAGCTCGATTTCAGACCCGATCGCCAGCCACGACAGCAACGTCACGGGGTTTCTCAACATGCTGGTTGCTGCGCATGGCGCCGGCGTGTCGCGCTTTGTCTATGCCGGATCGAGCGCAGCCTACGGTGACCGTTCCGGGCTCCTCAAGGTCGAGGCCGAGATCGGCCGGCCCCTGTCGCCCGCAGCGCTGACCAAGTACGTGAACGAGCTTTACGCAGAGATTTTCACGCGCTGCTATGGATTCGGTTCGATCGGCCTGCGCTATTTCAACGTGTTCGGCCCGCGCCAGGATCCGGACGGAGCGCACGCGGCGGTGATCCCGAAGTGGGTTGCCGGCATGATCCGCAACGAGCCCGTCTTTATAAATGGCGACGGGGAAACGGCTCGTGATTTCTGCCATATCGACAACGCGGTGCAGGCGAATCTGCTCGCGGCCATGGTCGATGACCCGGCTGCCGTGAACGAGGTCTACAACGTCGCACTGAACGAGAAGACGACTCTCAACGAGCTGTTCGAGATGATCCGTTCATTTCTCGAACCGCGCTTTCCCCACCTGCGCGGTGTGCGCCCGGTCCATCGCGCATTGCGCGCCGGGGACGTTCGCTTGTCGCAGGCCGACATTGACAAGGCAAGACGTCTGCTCGGGTACCAGCCGGTCTGGAGGATACGACAGGGTCTGGAACGGACGATCGAGTGGTATGCGGCGAAGCTCGCGCCGCCGCATTCGATCGGCGACCGACTGCTGGGGCCGCGAGTCAGACTCCATGGATCGTAGTGCAATCGGACTGCCGCGGATCGCGGCCTTTCAATATTCGAGGGTCACAATCACCCGGGCTTTCCTTCTTATGACTCGGTGGAGGGACGATCCATGCTGAACATCGTCAGACGTGCTTGCGGGGCAGTTATATTGGCGATTTTCAGCCTGACCTGGCCTGCGCCCCAGGTTTTCGCGCAACTACTGCCGCCACTGCCGTTGCCGGGCGGAAGCCTGATAGTCGCCATTACGTCTCCAGCTCCGGACTCGATCGTCAGCGACACGGCGACCGTCAGCGCAAGGGTGAGCATCATCGGTTCTCTCACCGTCTCGAGTGTGCAGTTCCAACTCGACGGTGCCAACCTCGGCACGCGAGATACTTCAGCGCCGTATTCGGTCTCCTGGGACACGACTACCGCGAGCAATGGCTCGCATACCCTGACCGCGGTCGCGCGCGATGCGCTCGGCGTTCAATTCACTTCCGCGCCGGTGACGGTGACGGTCTCCAACATTGCTCCGCAACCGATGCCGGTGCGCTTTGAGGAAACCGATCCGTCCATTACCTACACCGCCGGTTGGCGTTCGGATCCATACCTGGCAGCGAGCGGCGGGGCCGCCGCGATCTCGGACACGGCGGGCGCTCAGGCCACGTTCACGTTCAGCGGCACGTCAGTGAGCTGGATCGGCGGCCGCTCGTTCGAGACCGGCATCGCCCGCGTATCCCTGGATGGCAGCTTCGTTCGCGAGATCGATACGTATTCACAGACCGCGGAAGTCCAGGTACCCATGTTCACGGCAGTGGGCCTCGCCAACACGAGCCATACGTTGACGATCGAAGTGACCGGCCAGAAGAACGCGGCCGCGGCGCTTGCCTTTGTCTTCGTGGATGCGTTCGACGTGCCCGCCGCGACGACCTCGCGCCTGCAGGAAACGGATCCGTCCGTGACCTTTAGCGGCGGCGGGTGGGTTGTGGGTGATACGAGCAATCCATGGAGCGGCGGGACCGCCGCGGGCTCGATCACCGCGGGCGATCAAGCCACGTTCACCTTCACCGGCACGGGGATCCGCGCGCTCAGCGCTCGTGGACCCCAGAACGGGATCGCTCGCGTATTTCTGGATGGAGCCTTCATGACCGAGGTGGATACCTATGCTGCCCCTTACGTTAATCCCCCGGCGGGCCCAGTCCATGACGTCACAGTCCAGACGGAGCTCTTCAAGGCAACGGGCTTGGCCAACCAGAGCCATACGTTGACGATCGAAGTGACCGGTCGTTATAACCCGCCTTCGACGGCTGCCATTGTCACCGTGGATGCGTTCGAAGTGACGACCTCGGGAACGCGCCACCAGGAGACCGATCCGGCCATCACTTATACCGCCGGTTGGGTTCGGGACAACCGGGACCATCCTTACAGCGAGGGGACCGCCGCGGTATCGGGGGTCCGGGGAGATCAAGCCACGTTCACCTTCACCGGGACCTCGGTCAGCTGGATCGGCTTTCGCGGACCCCAGACCGGGATCGCCCGCGTAATCCTGGATGGAAGCGTCGTTGCCGACGCCCTCGACACGTATGCCCCGGCCCCGACGGAAGTACCCCAGACGACCGTCTACACCTTGCCGGGCCTGGCTGCCGGGAGCCATACCTTGACCATCGAAGTGACGGGATCGAAGAACCCGGCCTCGGCGGGTGTCGCCATCGTGGTCGATGCCTTTGACGTCAATCCATCGTCGTCTTCGACTATGAGCCTCGGTACCCCGCAATACCTAAGTTCGGGCTGGTGTTCCCATCGTGGTGGATGCTTTTGACGTCACCCCATGAGCATAAGCGAGGCCAATCGCCTCAGCCCATGATTGGCCGGAAGGTAGGCGCGCCGCTCTGGCCGGAGCGTGATTACGCCTAGGAAGTGCGAACGTGTTGTTCACTTCCTACGAATTTATCTACGCTTTCCTTCCCGCAGCGGCGGTCCTGTTCTTCGTTTTTTCTGCGAGGCGGCAGACGATGCTCGCCGCAGGCTGGCTGGGCCTGGCGTCGCTGTTCTTCTACGGGTACTGGAACCCGCGCTATACCCTGCTGCTGCTCGCATCGATCGCTGCGAATTACCTCATGGCATGCGGGATTCTGCGTCTGCGCGACGGACACCGGTCGCGGGACTGCCGGCTGTTGCTGATCGCGGCCGTCGCATTTAACCTCGGCCTGCTCGGCTACTTTAAGTACGCGAACTTCTTTGTCGATTCATTGAATGCGCTGACCGACACGGGTTTTCGGCTGGGAAAAATCGTCCTACCGATTGGGATTTCCTTCTTCACCTTCACCCAGATCGCCTATTTGGTCGACGCGTACCGGGGGAAGGCGCAGGAATCCAGCCCGGTGCACTACCTCCTTTTTGTTACCTATTTTCCCCACCTCATTGCCGGCCCCATATTGCACCACGCGGAAATGATGCCTCAGTTCGCCGACCGGAGGATTTACCGGTTCGACGTAGCGAATTTCAGCATCGGGGTCGTCTTCCTTTTCATCGGCTTGATCAAGAAAGTCGTCTTGGCCGATGGGGTGCAGCCGTTTGTCGGGCCGGTTTTCGACGCCGATCCCTCCTATAGATTGACGCTCCTCGAGGCCTGGCTTGGGACGCTTGCTTATACCTTGCAGTTGTATTTTGATTTCTCCGCTTACTCGGACATGGCCATCGGCTTGTCGAAGATGTTCAATATCGATCTGCCGCTCAATTTCAACTCGCCCTGCAAGGCGCATAACATCGTCGAGTTCTGGCGGCGCTGGCATATGACACTGTCGCGGTTCCTGCGCGACTATCTCTACATCCCCCTCGGCGGCAATCGTCACGGGCGCCTGCGCCGCTATGCCAACTTGATGGTGACCATGCTGCTGGGTGGCCTCTGGCACGGCGCCGCATGGAACTTCGCTATCTGGGGTGGGTTGCACGGCTTATATTTGGCGTGCAATCACGCTTGGCAGAATTTTCGTGCCAAGGCGCTGGGGCACGATCTTGAACGTTCCAGTGTGGCTGGGCGTGCAGCGGGTATCGCGCTCACGTTCCTCGCTGTCGTGGTCGCTTGGGTCTTTTTCCGTGCGCCATCGCTCTCTGCGGCCCTCAACATTCTACAGGGAATGGCGGGGTTGCACGGTGTCGTGCTGCCGGAAGAATGGCAAGCGGCCCTTGCGCCCGATGGCGCTGCAGCAGTGGCCGGAATGTCGTTCGGCTATCTAGAGGTCTTCGGCGGCGCGAGACAGATGATCTGGGTAGCCGCGCTGTTGGCGATTGCGTGGGGTTTGCCTAATTCGCAGGAGTTCGTCGGCCAGCTCAGGACGAGCGTGACCTCGCGCGTCGGCCTGGAGGTCGTGCGGTCGCGCTCCTGGTCGTTGCTGGGTGCGTTGTCGGTGATGATTTCTTTCTTGGCCATGATCAACGGATCGCGCGGTGTCTCCGAATTCATCTACTTCAACTTTTGAGCGCATGCGGCTCATGCTGCGGCAAGCCGCGCTGTTCTGCGCGGGGGCAGTGGCCGCGCTCATTACCTTGGAGCTCGGGCTGCGTCTACTGCCGGTGAGCGTCGGACTGTATCAAAACGAGCGGCTCGAACTTCGGCCGCTCCACAACTTTCAGGCTCATTTGCCTTATACGAATTCCATGACTTGGGAAATGCGTAACGCCCGACACGGCTGGACGAACAATTATGGTCAGATCGCCCCTTTTGATTACGTCGGCGGCTCGCGCCCCGTCATCGTGGTGGGCAACAGCTACATCGAGTCGGTGATGAACAACTACCGAGACACCTTGCAAGGATACCTGGGAACCATGCTGGGGGCTACGGAGTCGGTCTATGGCGTGGGCGTTTCTGGAATGTCAATGAGCGACTACCTCGTGCTCGCGGGCCAGGCGTCAACCGAATTCGCGCCGCGGGCGGCAGTGTTCCTCCTCGTGAACGGAGATATAGGCCGTAGCCTGATCGATCAGGCCGGCCAATACTATTTTCGTGAAACGACAGACGGATTGAAATTGACGCCTCATCACAAGAGGATGTATCCGATGTTCACTCGCATTCGACAGAGCATCGGCGACCTCTATTTGTACCGCTACGTGACACAAAATCTGCGATTCACCTTGCCGGAATTGACGCCGGTCTTTCGCGAAGGGAAGGCGCGGGGAATTGCCGCACCCATTGAGAAAAGCGCGGCGGCGCAATACGCAGTGGTCGACCGTTTCCTCGCGGATTTGCCCGGGCGATCGGGGATCGAGCCGCGCTGCATCGCCTTCCTGTTGGATGGAGACCGCTACGCGATTTACGATCCGCGGCTCGCCACACCTCCGGCGGACCTGCCCGAAGCGAAGGCGTATTTCATCCGCAAAGCGTCGCAGCTCGGTTACCGTGTCGAGGAGTTGCAGCCGTTGTTCCGCGAACACTACAAGAACCATCGGCGCCATTTCGATTACTACCCGGTTGACGCCCACTGGAATGGGCTCGGACACCGCCTCGCGGCGGAACGAGCATTCGATCTGTTGTTTCGCCAGCCCGGCGGCCACTGCTGAGCCGGCCCCGGCCGAGCATTCCAGGGCGCGATCATGATAGTTCTATCGGACTGCGGACGTGTTGCGGATTTATTAAGGATTGAATGACTACAATCAGCGTTCCCCGCGCGGTCGACAGCGACGGCGCGGCACAACCCCGGGCCCAGCCGCGTTCCATGAACCGTAGCTCATCCCTCCTCGCCGCGCGGCGGCCCCGCCTCCTCATCGTCGGGCCGCTCAAACCGCCGCCGCTCGCGGGCGTGCAACAGGTCATGGAGATGCAACTCCGCTCGAGCCTTGCGCGCGAGTTCGAGGTGCACGTGGTGGACACCTCGAAGGGCCAGCTGCGCTTTGCGGTCGAGAACCCCACCTGGAAAACGCCGCTCTACTTCATGCGCGATTTCTCGCGACTGATTCGGACGCTCGTTCGGGTGCGGCCGGACGCGGCACTGATCCATGCATCGTCGAGTCTGTCGTTTCTGCGCGATTGGGCGCTCATGGTGGCCGCTCGCCTCGCGGGCGCCAAGGTCATCTGCCATTACCATGGTCCCCTGCACGCGCGCTTCCCCTCGTCCGCGACGCGGATCGGCCGTGCCATCGGCCGGCTCTTGATGTCAGCGGCCCAACGCGTGATCGTGCTCGGCCCCACCTATCAGCGGGAGATGGGCAAGGCGTGGAAGCGCGACGATCTCGCCTGGGCGCCCAACATGGTCGACGTCGCGCTCTTCCGGAGCGTGTCCGCCGACACGCCCGCACCGTGGCTCGCGCGCGGCGATCGGGCCGTCTTGTTTGTCGGGCGGCTGTCGGCGACCAAGGGCATCTACGATTTGTTCGACGCTATCCCCCGGGTGATCGATCGCCACCCCGAGGTACGCTTCGTGCTGGTGGGCGTCGCCGAAAGCGAAGCGATGGAATCCGTGATTCGCGCGGATGCCGAGCGCCGCGGCATTGCCCCGCGCGTCACGTTCCTGGGCTCCCTCGAAGGGCGCGACAAGGTCGCCGCGTTCGTGACGTCGCAGATGATCGTGGTGCCGTCGTGGACCGAAGCGTTCCCCCTCGTGATCCCGGAGGCGATGGCCGCGGGGCTTCCCGTCATCGCCACCGCCGTAGGCGCCATCCCGGATTTCGTGAAGGACGGGGAGAGCGGTTTCCTCGTCGCACCCAAGGCCTCGCCGGAGCTGGCTGATCGCATCTGCCGGCTGTTGGACGACGAGGGTTTGCGCCGTCGGATCGGTGAACGAGTGTGGGCGCGTGCAGCGCGGGAGTTTGCAATCGATGCCGGGTGCAGAAAGGTGGCCGAAGTGATAAAAGACGTGATGGGGAATACGGCAAGCGCAGTGCCCAACCCGGATCTTCGCGGCCGACGCTGATCTCCTCGTCGCCGGCGTATTGTCCGCAGCGCTTGAGAAACTTCGCGGGACGCGACGTTGGCGGTCTCGTTAAAGATACCCGTAGTGCTGCACATTCATTGCGGCGGATTCAGCTGTTCCTTTGGGGAGATGATCATTGATGTCTTGGAAGGCGTGCAATGCGCTAGGCGCGTCGGAACAGCGCTCGTGTGATCGCCTTGTCCCAAGTATGGCGGGCCAGCCTTGGCTAAGATGATCAGTCCCGAGGAAGAGCTTGCGCCTCTCCTGTCGAAGAGCATTATCGACTTGCAGCAGGCGCTCTTGCGCGACGGCCTGCAGGGTTACGACCAAGGGGATATCTATCACACCCGCCTCGGGCGTTTCGTCAAGAGGTTGTGGCGGAAGGGCACCAAGCTTACCTTCTTGGTTGCTGCGCCGCTGCAGCTCATCGATGTCATCTTTCCTCAGATAAGGTATCTGATCGCCGAAAAGCGCAAGCACGCGATCTGCTATGCGCAATTCGGCCTTGCCTGTCTCACATTGCGTGAAACGTCGCTCAAGGATTCAGCCGACTACCTTCAGCTCGCTGAACGTTGTGTCGATGACTTGATGGCGATCGGCGTTCGCACCAAGTCCGGTATCGGCTGGGGCATCAACCTGCATTGGGAAACCTTAGGCGGCTACGTCCCGCCCAATACACCTTGTCATACCCAGACGAGCTACGTTTTCGCGTTCTTCGATCGGCTGCTTCAATGCGGCATTGGAAATGCCACAAAAACGACCTTGCTGGAGATCGCAGAACATACACTTCGCGACTACCACGAGTTCTTCGACGACAAGACGGGAGAGTGGGTCACGGGGTACTCGATCCTCGACAAAAGGGTCGTAGTCAATTCGATCAGCTATCGCGCCTGTATCCTCTTGCGGGCGGGTGAGTTGTTCCGGAACCCGGAATACCTGGCAAAGGGTCTGAGTTCGGTCAGATTTGTCCTCAAGAGCCAAAACGCCGACGGGTCATGGGACTACGGCCGGAATGCGCATTTCGTGGACGGCTATCACACCTGTTTCGTGCTGAAAAACCTAGTATTCTCGATGGATGTTCTCTACCGAGAAGGCAAGTGGTCAAGTGAATACGGCTCTGTCATGAAGGAAATATCTTCTGCATTAGAAGCGGGGTATAGGTATTACACGCGGGCTTTACTCGATGAACAAGGTGTGCCTATCCCATTTTCGGTTCGCAACAAGCCCCTGATCTACGAATATGATTGCTATGATCTTGCCGAGGGAATCGGCGTGCTTTCCCGGTTCGGCGAACCCCTGCGCCTGAATCGGATTCTGAATTTTCTCACAAGGTGCATGCGGACCAAGGACGGTCATTATAAATTTCGATACTATCGCTACCTGTCGAGAATTCTGGAAGGAATGACTTACCCGAGACACGCAAATACTGCGCTTTTCCTCGCGATGGCCGAGGCACTCCGTAGGATTACAAGCAAGGAAATCAGGGATCTCGGTATTTCGACTGGCTCGACCGAATCGCCAGCCAAGATTCGGGGGACTTCTGAGCCTGCTGCGTTAAATGCCGGACCTTGATAAACATGTCAAGGCTTGAACTGGGCGCAGAACAATGTGCGGGATCGCCGGCGTAACCGGAAGCGGGGTCCGGAACGATGCGGGGCTCAGGGAAAGCCTGCGCAGGCTCTCTCATCGCGGACCTGACAGCTTCGGCCAGCAACGGCTCGAATCTTGCGGCCAAAGTCTGTGGTTTGGCCACACGCGGCTGGCCATTCTCGATCTCAGTCCGGCCGGCCATCAGCCCATGGCGAGTCGCGACGGTCGCTGGTGGGTCACCTTCAACGGCGAGATCTACAATCATCTCGATCTCAGAGAACAATTGAACCTTGATTGGCGCGGACATTCCGATACGGAAACGTTGGTCGAATGCATTGCTGCCTGGGGGCTGGAAGGGACGCTTCCGCGCCTGAACGGGATGTTCGCATTCGGGGCGCTCGACGTTGCGACCGGGAGGCTTTACTTGGCCCGCGACCCGTTCGGCGTGAAGCCGCTCTACTATTCCTTGGCGAACGACGGCAGCCTCGCGTTTTCCTCGGAAGTAAAGGCGCTTCTCCCTCTCGCCAGCGAGGCGCCGCAAAAATTGGATATCCAGGCCTTTCGCGCATTTCTGACTCTCAGGTTCGTCCCTTCGCCGAATACCTTGCTCGAAGGAATCAAGCGATTGCCGCCGGGGCACTTCCTCGTGAGGGAACTTGGAACGGGTCGGGATGATTTGCAATGCTATACGCGATATCCATCGGAGCGATTCCGGGGGACGCTTGATGACGCCGTAGAGGCCTACTACGCGCTCCTATCGCGCGCGGTCAAGAGGCAGCTGCTTTCGGACGTGCCCCTTGGCATCTTTCTCTCCGGCGGGGTCGACTCCGGGCTCGTGGCTGCGCTGGCAGCGGAACAGGTCGGGAAGTTGCCGTGCTATACGGTTGGATTTGGCCCGGGCCATCACGAGTGCGAACTCGCGGACGCAGCGGAAACCGCAGCCGTGCTGGGGCTTGAGCACCATCCCATGACTGTCACGGCGGACGACCTGTGGAACGCTTTCGAGAATTGCGTCGCAGCTACTGAGGAGCCACTGGGGACCACCTCTGTTCTGCTCATGTGGCACCTCGCCAGGCGCGCGCGCGAAGATGTAACAGTGGTGCTGACCGGGCAAGGGAGCGATGAACCTTGGGGAGGCTACCGTCGCTATCAGGCGGAAATTTGGCGCGACCGGATTCCTTTTCCATCCCTGCTGGCGTTGCTTGGTCCGGTCCTGCGCAATCTGCCAGGGGTGCCGGAATTCCTGGTGCGCGCCGTGGCCTCCATCCCCGTCGCCGATCGTACGCACCGCTTCGAGCAGGCCTATGCATTGTGTTTCCCGAGTATGCGCCGTCACCTTACGGGCACGTCTGAACCGGGTTACGCCACCGATGCGATTCGCTATTGGCTGGATCGGGTCGGCTCAACCTCCGTTTCCGGCGTGGAAGCCATGATGGCGATCGATACCCGTATGGGACTCGCGGATGACCTCCTCCTGTACGGCGACAAGATCTCCATGGCCCATTCCCTCGAAGCCCGCGTACCGATGCTGGATGTCGAACTGGTGAGATTTGTGGAATCCCTGCCCGTTGAATACCGGGTATCCCTGCATAGCGGCAAGATTGCCCATAAGCTCGCCGCTGCCCGGCATCTCCCGCCCGCTATCGTCAACCGTCCCAAGAAGGGGTTCTTGGTGCCGTTCGGCACATGGGCCGCTACCGTCTGGAAGGACCGGATAGCTCATATCTTGTTGAATCCCTCGGCGTCGCACTGGGCGTGGCTGAATAGGCAGGGTGTTGAGGGCCTCTGGCGAGAGCACGTGAACGGCAGGCGAGACAGGAGCCGGCAGTTGTTTGCGCTCACATCGTTTTGTCTCTGGTCACGCCAAATCGGCGTCCGGTGAGCTTACTGATCAGCTCACACGGCCATCCTGACGTCAATGTCGGGGGTTTCTAGTCAGGAACCACAGCGATGAAGACAATTGCCATCGTCGCAGGTGCAAGGCCGAATTTTATGAAGATCGCCCCGATAGTGCGCGCCCTGCGCAAGCAAGGCGGCGACCTTGGCTTCACGATCGTCCACACCGGCCAGCACTACGATCGAGAGATGAGCGATGTATTTTTCGAAGAGCTGGGCATCCCGCAGCCGGACGTGTACATGGGAGCAGGAAGCGGCTCCCATGCCCAGCAGACCGCGAAAATCATGTTGGCATTTGAGGAGTTTTGCGAGGCTCACCACCCTGCCCTGGTACTCGTCGTCGGCGACGTCAATTCCACGCTCGCCTGCTCCATTGTGGCGAAAAAACAGAACATTCCTGTCGGACACGTGGAGGCGGGACTACGCAGTCGTGATCTGACCATGCCGGAAGAGATCAACCGCATCGTGACAGATTCGATCTCAGACATATTTTTCGTCACTGAGCCGAGCGGAGTAAGGAATCTGCTGGGCGAGGGAAAACCGGCCGAAAGTATTCACCATGTCGGGCATGTGATGGTGGACAACCTCATATACCAGTGCAACAAGCTTGCTGTCACCGATACCTCTGCTTTCGAGTCTGCCGCCCTGAAAGATCGGCTCGGTACATACGGCGTTGTGACTTTGCATCGGCCTTCCAACGTCGACACGCGCGAGGCGCTCGAAAGGACTGCTGCGATGCTGCGGATTGTGGCAGACAGGATCCCACTCGTGTTTCCGGTGCATCCCCGGACGCGCGGCAATCTCCACAAGTTCGGCATCTCACTCGGGGACCGGGTCGTGCTCACCGGGCCGATGCCTTACATGGATTTTTTGAATCTCTGGAAGGATGGAAAGTTCGTGCTGACCGACAGCGGCGGTCTGCAGGAGGAAACGACCGCGCTGGGCGTGCCGTGCATCACGGTGCGCGAAAACACCGAGCGGCCGATCACTGTCGAGGAAGGCACCAACGTTGTTGCGGGCACTGACCCGGAGAAAGTGAAGATCGAGGCGTTCAGGATACTGGAAGGCCGGGGCAAGCGGGGCCATCGTCCGGCACTTTGGGATGGCAGGGCAGCGGAGCGCATCGTCGCGATCCTGGCTCGGGAGTTGGCATGAGCAGCCGCGTGGAAATGATGGGTTGTCTCATCGACAACCTCTCGATGGAATAGACGCTACAGAAGATCGAAGGTTTCATCCAGTCCGACGAAGAGGGTTCACAGAATTTGGCGTAGGTGCGGTGATGAGGCGCGCCCCAGAGGACCGCAGGGTCATGCGTTCACCGATGAAGCAAACGACCTGAGGGAGAGGTGTGCTTTCGTCGCACCAAGGATCGTCGAAGAAAGTCTCCCTGAATCGGCGCCAAGCTCCGCTGCCCGTACAGAATGGGCCAAACGGACCAGAGGCAGGGGGCCGCCTTTGCGCATTCATTAATGCAGCGCCGCTACGCTTGCCAAAGGGAAAAAGGAAATCACCATGTTTGACGCTTCAGCTTCGAGCTGGAAAGCCATTATCGTATGCGGCGCGCGCCCCGACGATGTCGCTCTCGGGAAAGGTCGGAGGAAGCAGGGCCATCGTCCGGCACTTTGGGATGGCAGGGTAGCGCAGCGCATCGTCGCGATCCTGGCTCGGGAGTTGGCATGAGCGACCGCGTGGAAATGATGGGTTGTCTCATCGACAACCTCTCGATGGAAGAGACGCTCCAGAAGATCGAAGGCTTTATCGGCTCCGGCGATCCCCACCAGCACGTGGTGGTGAACGTGGACAAGCTCGTCAAAGCCAGCAAGGATCCGGAACTGCGCCGGATCATCAACGAATGTGCGTTGATCAATGCGGACGGAATGCCCGTGGTGTGGGCCTCGAGGCTGCTCGGGAAACCACTGAAGGAACGGGTTGCTGGTGTTGACCTGTTCGAATCGCTGGTGAAGCGCGCGGCCGAGAAGGAATGGCGCGTGTTCTTTCTCGGCGCCCGCGAGGAAACCGTACGGGGCGTCAAGAAGCTGTATGAGAAGACGCTCCCCGGCTTGCAGGTCGCCGGATATCGTAACGGTTACTGGAGTTCCGAAGAGGAAGGCGCCGTTGTCAAACTGATTGCCGACAGCCGCCCAGACCTGCTGTTCGTCGCCATCAGCTCGCCGAAAAAGGAGCAGTTTCTCAGCAGGTGCCAGGCTGAAATGAAGATTCCGTTCGCCATGGGTGTGGGCGGAACTTTTGATGTGGTAGTGGGCAACGTGAAGCGCGCGCCCATGTGGATGCGGCAGTGGAGTCTGGAATGGTTTTTTCGGTTCCTGCAGGAGCCGGAAAGGATGTTCAAGCGTTACTTCATCGATGACATGGGTTTTTTCTGGCTCCTGTCGAAGGAGTTGCTCAGGAAGCTGCCGCGCTTGTCTTTGAAGCAACAAGAACAGTGACCGGCAAACCGTGCCCAATGACCCGCGCTTCGACCATAGTTTCCGTTCCTCGGAGTTGCCTTGAGGCGATAACTTTGGTGGAGGTCAAAGGAGCATTGCGCGCGGACATCATGCGAACCTACGAGTACCTGCAAGGGGGCAGACTGCGCAGAATTGTGAACTGCCTGCGTTCCCCTGGAGTGCAGGCGGTGATTGCTTTCAGATTTGGACAGTGGTTGGACTCCCAATCCTCACTGTTAAAACTGTTGCTGCAGCCGATCTACTTTATCCTGCACGGCCTCGTACAAATCTTGTGGGGAATAGACCTTTCACGCTTCGCGACGATCGGCCCGGGGCTCTACATCGGTCATTTTGGCGGAATCACCATTGCACCGGGTGTCGTCATCGGAAGGAATTGCAATGTTTCTCAACACAACACAATCGGTGTGTCGGGTCAGGGCGAGAAGGCGGGAGTACCGACAATCGGGGATAACGTCTACATCGCACCGGGCGCGCAGTTATTTGGAAAAATATCCATTGGAAACAATGTAAAAATCGGCGCCAACGCGGTAATTTACAAAGATATACCGGATAACGCGATAGTGGTATTAGACCCGGGATTCAAGATTGTGTCGTACAAAGGAAATCGTAGTTTGGAGGAAAACAAAACCTAACTGGTCGCTGTGCGGCGTGCACCAGCGAGCTTCGCGCCGAGTCTGCTTATTAACCGCGGAACCTTACTTTATTCAGCAACTCTTTGCCGCCGGGGTAGGTCAGCGGAACACCAAGATCTCGCCGCTGCACCGCACGACTGCATGCCCAGCCGGTGCAAGCATGAGGAAGAGCAGAGCATGAAGATCAGTATGCACCGGAAGCTCGATGCGGAGCGGCCGCATCGGAGATGGAAAGATCGAATCGGGAAGTTGACCATGGCGACGACGCGGTGGAAATGCGACGGGTCCGCAAGTTCATGATCGTCGCGAAAATGGAACGTTTCGTTGTATTGGACAGTTGGCGCGGTGTCGCCGCGTGCCTGGTGGCTCTGTTCCATCTCGACGTCTACAGCCATCTGTACGGTGTGCCGTTCCTTCGCAACTCCTGGCTTTTCGTCGATTTCTTTTTCGTGCTGAGCGGCTTTGTCATCGCCGCGAACTACCAACAACGATTGCTCGACGGCTTTGGTATAGGACGGTTTCTTTTTCTGCGGTTGGGGAGGCTGTATCCACTCCATTTTGCAATGTTAGTGCTTTTTATCGCCTGGGAACTACTGAGGGCCCTGCGCAGGATCCTGATCCCGGACCTTTCGTCGATCAACCCGGTGGCCCTATTTAGCACTCCCCAAGAAGCACCAGGTACGATTCTCGCTAATCTGCTGCTTGTTCAAAGCCTCCATCTATACGATTTCTTGACCTGGAATATGGCGAGTTGGAGTATCAGCACAGAGTTCTATACCTATGTCGTCTTCGCTGTGTGCTTGATCGGATTTCGCAAGCACGCATGGATCGCTTTACTCCTCGCGATGATTGGCGGTCCGGTATTGATCGCGATCTTGAGCGAGCGCAACATGGCCACCGTTTACGACTGGGGGATTATTCGGTGCATCTACGGATTTGCCGCCGGGGTGTCGTCGTGGATCATCTATGAAAAATGGAATGAAAAGCTCAGAAAATGGCTCTCCGGAAGCATTGTCGAATGGAGCGCAGTCGCACTCGTTATCATATTCGTGAATGCGGCTGGCACTACTCTCCTATCGATTGCAGCCCCCTATATATTCGCGCTCGTCGTGCTCGTCTTCGCGTTTGAGGCAGGGACTGCGAGCGCGGTCCTTAGACTGCGACCGCTGGTTTTTTTGGGAACGATCTCGTATTCCATCTACATGACGCACGTTTTCATTGCAAAAAGAATATTCGAAGGGGGGTGGCAGCTTGAAAAACGATGGCATATCGATCCCTTCACGTACCGAGGGATCGATGGGGGGCATGTTCCGTTCTTGGGAACCCAGCTATGGCATGGTGATATCGCCTACCTGGTCTATCTGGCGATGATCATCGCCATGTCATATTTCACTTACCGCTGGATCGAAAAGCCGGCGCGGGAATGGGTCAGAAATCGGGTTGCGAAACGACGGCCACAAATAGGGACCTCGCGCAACACCGTTAGCGCTTAAGCGATATTCAGGTTCTGCCGCAGCCCGGTCATGTATTCTTTTGGAGCGTGGATGTGCCGCGGAAGCGGCCCCAAGCCTTGCGGGCAATACGATCCCATGCGGCGCGTTTCGTGAGCAGCTCCCACCCGCGCGCCCTCGCGCGCCGGAGTCCGGTGTAAATCCGATGCGCGACCGCCGGGGTGGGAGTGATCCGGACCAGCCACCAGAGGGCGGCCGCCAGCGACGGGCCTTGCCCACGCTTCGCTTCCCCGAAGTAGCGCAGGGCCTCGGCGCGGTTTCCCTGTCCGAGGGCGGCTAGGCCGACGACGAGCTGCCTCGCTCTGCGCAGCGCGGCGATTTCGGGATCCTCGCCTCGCTCCCCCTCGAATAATTCCTCGAACTGGTGCAGCAGATCCCGCTCAAACGCGAACCGCGTCGAGCCGGTCGAGAGGTGTCCCTCGTTCAGCTGCGTGCCGTCGCGGGCGGACTCGTGCTTGATCGCCATGGGGAGGGATAGGAAATTCGCAGTGAACCGGCGGCAGAGATTGGCCAGGTAGCTATAGTCGGCGCTGATCCGGTAGCGCGGATCGAACAGGCCCACCGCTTCCCGGGCGCGGCGCGTGAACACAGTGGGCTGCAAGGCGAAGAGGAAGCCGAAGCGCATGTGCTCGAAAACACGCCCCCGGTACAGGCGCGCATCGCGATAGGGAATGCGGGCCACGATGTCCCGCCCCCACTCCCCGATCGGCTCGACGCTTCCGAACATCCTGCGGTAGGGGTCGCTCTCTCCGGGAGGAAGTTTCAGCAACGAGGAGCCCGCCCGCTGCGCGAGCGGCGGGTACCACTCGGTCAGTGCGCTGCGGAGGAAGGGGACAGTGCCCCCGGGGACCCACTCTCCGCAGAATTCCCCTGAGAGGAAGTCCTCCCCGGGAAAGGCCCGGAAAAATGCCATGCCGAGTTCCAGGTGGTGGGGGAGCCATTCGTCGTCGGAGTCCAGGAAGGCGATGTACTGGCCGCGTGCGCGGAGCATGGCAGTGTTCCGCGCCCCGTTCACGCCCTGGTTCTTCTGCCGGATCAGGACGAGGCGAGGGTCCGAGCCATCGACTAAAGCAGCCGTGTCGTCGGTGGAACCGTCGTCCACGACGATCAGCTCCCAATCCGCGAAAGTCTGCCGTTGCACGCTTGCGATCGCGGCCTGGATTGTCTCCCTGCGATTATAGGTCGGGAGGATCACGGAGACGAGGCTCATAGCGGGACCCCTGGCGGGCGCTGTTTCGTTAGCGCTAGTGTGAGTAGATTGGATTGCCGAAAACTGACACTGTCGTGCAAATAACAGTAGTCCGATTGGCGCATCGGATGGATAGGGGGAGTAAGCGTGTTTGCACCGCAAGATAATAAGAAAGGGTGCCATGGGAATCCGTTGGCATCAGAGAGGATGCCATGAATCTTCATGGGCATCAGGCCGTTCGGACGGGTATCACCGATTCTGGAATCGGAACCGCGTGTCGCGCTGCTTGGTTTCGCTCTTTACCGAAAACCCAACGGAGCAAGACCTTGTGTGTTTGCTCGATCATCGTAGCCCGCAAGGTTATGGCCATCGCGATGCGCGCTGCCGCCTTTACTCTTCTCCTGGCCGCAGGTGGCTGCACCCAGCGTCAGACGGGGTTGCCTTTGGTGCAAGTCCAAACCTGCGTTCCGAACCAGAACTCCGACTGGATGGTGAACATTCTGCTGAACCGGCAGTCTTCGCTCTACAATCCGGGGGCGGCTGCAGTGCGCCCCGGCGACTGCCAACGGGTCCAGCAGAGCCCACCTGATTTCAGCTGGCCCCATTTGAGCGGCACTGCGCGATACCGGGTAATCCTAACCTATCCCGATAATCAGACGAAAACTCTCTCCACGCCGCGGAACTGGATTAACTGGGACGAAATTCTGCCGCCCGGAAACTACTCGTGGCAAGTGCAGGCGGGAACTCAATCCAGCAACGTGCGTAAATTCACCGTCAGCGCCGATTCGGTCCCGTTCATCGTGCCCGACATGGCGAGCGTCGTCGACCAGCTCTTGGCCAAACCGCATCCGCGCGGGTTGCCGGACCTCGCCACGCTGGCGCTGATGGCAAGCCAGAGGGCGGGTCCGCTCGTCAATCTGCGGGGCCGGGTAAACAGCAATCTTAACGAATCACTGCTGGCCATTGGAGCCCAGGGCCAAGGAGTTCAATACGGTAACAAGGCGCTGTGGTCGCTCATGGCGTACGCGTACGACCGGACAGACACCTATAGAGAGGATGCGAAGCGCCGCGTGCTGAACCTCGCTTCGTGGGACCCGCGCGGCCCGACCGCGCTCGACGACCAGGAATCGATGAACGTCGCGTGGGTCGTCACGCTGGGCTACGACTGGCTCGGCCCCGCCCTGACTCAAGCCGATAAGGACCAGATTCTTCCGAACCTGAGCACGCGCATCGGGGACCTCTATGGCTGGATGATCGGTGCCAACGGATGGCCCCTTAACTCTCCCGCCGTGCCGCCGCCGCTGTGGCTGAGTCCGCGCGACTCCCATCGCAACACTTTGGCCGCAATGGTGGCGACGATGTCTGCGCTGCTTGTGGGCGATCTTCCGGCGGCGAACACCTGGGTGCAGAACCTGCTGCCGTTCGCCCTGAACGTGCTCAACCCGTGGAGCGGCGAGGAGGGCGGCTATGCCAACGGCACTGCCTACGGCATGTGGGAAGTGGGCACGCAGCTGAGCGCCTGGTACGCGCTGCGCCGCGCCACGTGTGGCAGTCGGCAAACTTGCATCGATCTCGCACGAAAGGCCTGGGTGCGGAACTACGGGAGGTTTCTTGCCCACTTCGTGCCGCCGACTTTCGCGGCGAACGTCGACGCACACGACAGTACCTCGATCGGCCTCTTTGGCGACGGATTCGCAGAGACTCAGCTCTTCGAGGAGCGCTCGCGCTTCGGCAAGGGCTATACCAACTTTGCGCCGAGCGCGCTTGCCTGCTGGTACGCCTCGCGTTTGGTCGGTGAGGATTCCACCCGCATCGAGTACCTGATGTCGCCGCCGAACACGTGCGCCTCGACGGCCTTCCCGACGGAAACGTCCAACTCGCTCTACTTGCCGTCGACAGGCTGGCTGGCGATGCACAGCGACTTGGCCGACGCCAACCGCACCTCCGTATATTTCAAGTCGAGCCCGCCGCCGTTCGGGGCGTACAACCACCAGTCCGCCGACCAGAACGCCTTCGTCATCAACTCAGGCGGCCAGCGGTTGGCGATCGAATCGGGCTACTACGGGGAGCACGGTGGTGAATACAACTCTAATCAATGGCAATGGTGGACCAAGCGAACCAAATCCAAGAACGCCATCACTTTCGATGACGGCAAGGGACAGATCGCGTTCGAGCACCGGCCGAATCCGTACCGGCTCGCGAACGTTCACTACGGGTCCATCACGCAGCAGTACAGCACAGCCGATTACGACATCGTCACGGGCGACGCGACGGACGCCTACAACGGTGCGCTCACCAAGGCGGTGCGCTCGCTGGTGTACCTGCGACCGGGTACCATCCTGGTGTACGACAACCTGGGCTCCGGCACCGCGCGCACGTGGGAATGGAATATCCACGCGCTCAACCCCATTATGGTGATCGACAGCAGCCGCATTCGAATCACGAGCGGTACGCAGTCGCTCTGCGCGGACATCCTCGCCGGGCCGGACCGGCAGTTCGTGCCGATATCCGCGCCGGACTATGGTTCGTGGGGACGCTCGAATGACCCCACGAACGACGTTAGCGCCGCGCCGTCGGATCCCAATGCGGCTGCGCAGTACCACGGCAAGGTCGTGAGCGCGCAGCCCTCGACGGCTGCGGAGTTTATTGCGCTCCTGCGCGTGGGTTGCGCACCGACCACGGCGAGCGCCACCAAGACCCACAGAAACTGGACCGTGCAGCTAGGCAACAGGACCGTAACGATCGACGCCAACGGCACGGTCGGCGTTGCGCCATGACGACGGTTGGTCGCGCCTGCTTCAGTCTCCTTGCTCAGAACAGGGGCAGCGGGGGCAATGGAGCCAGCGGGAGCAGCTGGAGCAGCGGGAGCAGCGGGGGCGGTGGCGGCTCCACGTTGCTGAACTTCGCGATGAAGGCGTCGTAGGTGTTGCTGCTGTAGCCGGCACCGGTGTGGCCGATAGGCTGGAAAGCCCCCGGAGTCGTCGGGAAGTTTCCCGAATTGGTTGAGCCCGTCACGTAGATGTTGCTGCCGGCGTCCACGGCGATGCCGCGGGTGCTGTCGACTGAGTTCCCTCCAAGGTAGGTGGAGTACACGAGTGTGGAACCGGTGGGATCGAGCTTGGTGACGAAGGCGTCACGGAAGGTGTATACGTCGTACCCCCCCGCGTACGTCAATTGGAAGGCGTCCGGCGTCGTCGGAAAGTTGGTCGAATTGGTGGTGCCCGTCACGTGGGCGTTGCCGTCGGCGTCCACAGCGATGCCGTTGCCAGAGTCAGCGCCGTCACTGCCGCCGAGGTAGGTGGAGTAGACCAAGGCGGATCCTGTTGGGTCTAGTTTGGTGACGAAGGCGTCACCGGTGCTGTATCCGGTATAGCCTCCCGCGTACGTCGTTTGAAAGGCCCCCGCTGTCGTCGGGAAGTTGGTGGAGTACGTTCCCCCGGTCACGTAGGCGTTGCCATTGGCGTCCACCGCAATCGCGCTGGCTCCGGCACTGTTCCCTAGGTAGGTGGAATAGACCAGAGCGGATCCGGTCGGGTCGAGCTTCGTCACAAAGGGGCCGCCGCCGCCGAAGGTGGTCTGGAAGGCCCCCGCCGTCGTCGGGAAGTTTGCGGACTGCGTGGCCCCAGTCACATAGGCGTTGCCGATGGCGTCCACGGCGATCCCGCCGTTATTTTCCTGGCCACTGCCGCCAAGGTAGGTCGAGTAAACAAGGGCCGAGCCGGCGGGATTGAGCTTGGTCACGAAGGCGTCAAGGCTGCCGCCGAGGATAGGCTGAAAGGCTCCCAAGGTCGTCGGGAAGTTAGCTGAGCCGGCGTTGCCCGTCACGTAGGCGTTGCCGTCGGCGTCCACGGCGATGCCGGTGCCGGTGTCATAGGTACTGCCTCCGAGGTAGGTGGAGTAAACGAGCGCCGAGCCGGTGGGATCGAGCTTCGTCACAAAGGCATTCTCGCGGGGACCAGCCTTGGCCGACTGGAAGGCTCCCGGCGTCGTCGGGAAATCCGAGGATCGAGTCTCGCCGGTCACGTAGGCGTTGCCGGCGGCATCCACCGCAATTCCTCGGCCGAAGTTATAGCCACTACCGCTGCCGAGGTAAGTCGAATAGACGAGAGCGGTCCCGGAAGGATTGAGCTTCGTTACGAAGACGTACGGATCGAAGCCGCCGGGAAAGGCCGACCGGAAGGCCCCCGCCGTCGTCGGAAAGTCGGGCGAGGTGGTACCGCCTGTGACGTAGGCGTTGCCGTCGGCATCCATGGCGATTCCGCTGGCCCCGTCAGACCAACCGCCGCCGAGGTAGCTCGAGTACGCGATCACCACGGGATCGATGACGAGCGGCCGCGTCGTGTCGTAAGCGGCGAGCCGGAAGCCGACCCGCTTGCCGGACTTGATCACGTAGCGCCCGTCGATTTCGCGCCGCACTCCGTCTATTTCCTGATAGATGACGGGTTTGTGCTGGCGAATGTTTCCACCGGGGGTGTGCAGCACAAGATCGCCCTGCGCGTCGATCTCCAGTTCATCCGTACCTTTGAAGCCGAGCACGATCTTCTTCGGGTCCGCACCCGGCGCGACGACGAAGTCGTACTCCAGCTGGCGCTGGTTGCCGTAGTAGACGAGGTCGATGCCGGGATAGACCCCGCGGTAGTGCACCTTTGCGTAGGTCGGGACATCGGTGCGCCACTTTGCCGGATCTTTGCCGATGAAGTAGTTGGTCTTTCCCGGTTGTTCCTCGAGCCCGCTCATGAGGGGCTTGCGCGCTGCGCCCACCAAGCTCATGCGCAGGGCGACGGACTCTCCTTGCGCCTTTGCGTCGGGGCTAGCTTGAGTGCTGTGCGGATCGCGTTTTGTATCCCGATCGGGCTTGCCGAGTACCAGCACCGCTTCGCTTGCGGTCAGATAGAGACTATAGCCCGGACCGCGCGAGAGGAAGCGCACATCCTTGTGTGTCTGGCCGCGATTCGACTCGAAGTGCAAAGGCAGCTTGCCATAGCTCTCACTCACGCGAGCGTCTGTCGCCGCGGCTGCCGGCAAGGTTAAGCCGGCGAGGAAAGTGAACGCGAGGATGCTGTGAAACGGGATCAACGCGCGCTTGGACATGGTTGTCTCCTCCTCTTTTCAGAATGACGGAGACTCATGACACGCGGGTGCTACACGCTGCTCCGGCGCGTAGTCCGTCAGGCGCAGGTCCGATCAGGTCCAGGACAGTTTTGTCGCGCCCGAACTTGATGCGGCAGTTACTGCGAGAGTTCTCCACGGTGCCGCTCGCGTGGGAGAATTTCTCTAAGCGGCAAAAACCGCAACTCCGTGATGCTGGGAGAGGGTTTCGCCACGACCCAAGTAGATCAGCCGCCCGTTCTTGACCTCATAGACGGCATCGCATCTCTTGAGTGTGCTCAACCGATGCGCGGCGATTATGACGGTCTTGTTGTCTAAATGGTCGATCGCGTCCATTACGGCCGCCTCCGTTTCCGTATCGAGCGCACTGGTTGCTTCGTCGAAAGCAATCAGCGGCGGGTCGGAATACAACGCGCGAGCAATGCCAAGTCGCTGACCCTGGCCGCCGCTCAAGCGGACTCCTCGCTCACCGATCATGGTTTGGTAACCCTGCTCCAGGGACAAAATGAACTCATGAATGTTCGACTGCTTGGCAGCTCTGATTACGGCCTCCATATCAATATCTTTCTCATCCACTCCGAACGCTATGTTCCTGAGAATGCTTTCGTCCGTGAGAAAAATGCTTTGAGGTACGTAGCCGATGCGGCTTCGCAAGCGATGTGCATTCGATCTCTCGATGGGCTCATTGCCCATCCGAACGTGGCCAGACTGCGGCTCGAGGAGGGTAAGCAGGACGTCAACGAGCGTTGACTTGCCGCCTCCGGATGTTCCGAGTAGGCCCAACTTCTTTCCAGGTTCGAGCGTAAGTGAAACCTTCCTCAGTGCCGGAGCAGCGGCTTTCGGATACGAGTAGGTAACATCGGCCAAGACTATTTCCGCAAGAATCGAGGGGCCGTCTGCCGATTCGGGTGCAGGTGCGACAGCGGCTGGAGCGACACGATGCGCCCGCAGGTCCGCCAGCATGTCATCAACCGTTACAAGGTATGCGGTCAACGTATTTAGATTCGAGAAGCCTGAGCTGAAAAGTGGCAGCATCCTGTAGCCGGCGACCACGAACAAGCCGATGCTCGGGATCAACGCCGCCAGACTGACTTCGTTGTAGACGGCTATTCCCAATCCACTCAAAACAATCGCAATCGTAATTGCCTCCAGGTAATAGCGCGGAGAACCCCCCAGAAGGGTAATCGACTTCTCCGCGTTCGGAACCGGAGCTTGCTCGCGCGCGAACTGACGAACAAAGTAGTCCTCTTTGCCGAAAGTCTTGACCTCTTTGATGCCGCGAAGAGCTTCTGAGGCCACTCTGGTTGATTGGGTCCGTCCCTTGTGGGAGATGGAAGCAAATTTGCGAACGACCCGGTGTGAGTAGAGCGAAAAAGCCCCGTAGGCCGAGGTGAAAAAGGCCAGCAAGAGCAAGGTCGTGACGGGCTGGAACGCAAGCAGCGTCAGCCCTAAGGCCACGATGACCAGGAGCTTCGCCGTGACTTGCAGCAGCGGCAATAGAACGCCACTGCCAAGGACCAACGAATCCTGAGTGATTACCTTTGTCAGGTCAGCGCTGTTTCGACCGAGGAAAAACTCATAGGGTTGTTCCAGGTAATGCCTGAACGCCCTCTTCGAAACATTGCGCCAGTTGATCCACGCGAACTTGGCGCTCTCACTTAGCACAAAAACGCTCAACAAATTGGACAGCACCAGAAAGATCGCAAAAACGGCAATCAGAAACAGCGCTATCTCGTTTGTCGAGGTAAGTCCGAAGTTCTTGAAATAGGCGGCGATAACCCCTTGCGCGAATCTATCGGGAGTCGAGAGTATTTGAAGCAGCGGGAATATAGATCCAACGCCCACAACTTCGATCAGTGTTGTAAGCAGCATGAGGCAGAGGAGCGCAAGCAGGTGCCTCTTCTCCGAGCGGCTCAACAGAGAGTAGATCTCCTTGAGCTTCAGAATCGCGCCTGTTTGATGGTGAACAGTCATTGCCGATTGCCGAGGAGAAAATCAACCGGGCCAGGCAGCGTCCCAATGCCCTTGGGCAGGCGCGCTTCGCGCTTGGATCGTTGTCGCTTGGCCCGGCGACTCCCTGAACCACGCGTGGAACTCCTTCAGGGTCATGCCGCGGCACCAAGTAGAAAGATACTCAAACAGTATCTCCAGGCGATCGTACAAGCGCTCGATATCCGACGCGTTCCTGAAAGTCGGACTGCCGCCCGGCATGAGCTCCGAGGAATGCAGCGCGAACTCGATATGAGCCGCACCGCCAGCCCGCGCTCCGCGCGCCGCTCGCAACATTGCGCTCAGGTTGCTCTCTGCCGGGGCTACCCAATTGAGCGCCGGCGACACCAGCTTATTGGCGGCCTGGCGCAGCAAAGGCACGCGATACGCCCAAGGCGCCCTTCGATACAGGCCGCTTGAGCGGACTGTCAATGGTACCTCCAGCATCCCTCCGATCGTCGGTACCGAAATGTCGGAGGGGCTGAAGAAGTAGGGGCGATCAGGAAAGGCCGTGTAGTCCGAGCCGCCTTTCCCGTTTGGATCGCCCGGAGTTCCGCGCCAATCGACACCCGGGCTCACCGAGCAGTCCACGAGATATCCCTCGTCAAGCAGCATGGCGGCATAGCGCCCGTCGAAGCCCAAACGCCCGGCACGATGACTGACTATCGCTTGATCGAACCGGTCTTCGAGGAGACGGGTCATCGTCTTGATCTTCTCCTTCATCACCCGGTCCGGATATTCGATCAGGTAGGGTTGATAATCGAAATCGTCGCTGGTCAGGGGGACGAGCGGCGGCGAGTTCCATGCGTGCAGATGCATTCCGATTTCGCCGGCGTCGCGGGCACGTACGTCGCGCGCGAACTCGGCAAAAACATCGGACATCGCCATCTCGTAGTTCGTCAGGTAGACGGGCTTGAAACCGAACCGCTCGCAGAGCGATTGGAAACGGGGTAGGTACTCCGCGTTGCGCGTGGTGATCTTCCGTGGTTTTCCCCAGAGATCATCGCCCTCGGTGTCGATCGTGATGATGAAAGCCGTGTCAGACATGGCGTGCTTTGCTCGATCCGAGCAGATTGGCGTTGGCGGTGTCAATGCGCATGATTTTCTGGAACGTGTCAAGGTAGGCAGCCAGTACCTTATCTTCACCGTATTCTCGCGCCATGAACGCGCGGCAACGATCGCTTGCCGCCCTCCACGCTGCCGGGTTACTCAACAGGTGACTGATCGCAGAAGGAATCTGTGCAGCGGAGCGTGCGGCAACCCCGAGCCCCTCCCGCTCGATCACGCTGTCCGGATCGATGAGAGTCACGACCGGTACGCCTCTGATCCAGGCTTGCAGGTACGAATTCGGGAATCCTTCAACATCGGAAGTGTTGACCAGCAGCTTGGCCCGACCATACAGCTCATTGGCGTCCCAGTACGACAGGCGGCCATGAAACGATATGTTGGCTTTGGCCGTAGCCGTGTGCCTGACGTCCAGAAAAAGGGCTTCTTCACCGGGCAGCGATCCTCCCACCATATGAATCTTCACTTCCGGCAATCTTTCGGCGAGCTCGAGAACACGGTCCGGCCTCTTTTCGCGCCGGATATTGCTGACCCAAAGCACATCGATATCGCGGGCGGCGACCCGCTGCGGCTTCTCGACCAACATTCCCGCCACTTGACCCGCCAATCCGTAGCAGCGCGCCAAAGTCTCCGCCTGGGAAGCACTCTGCACGAGAATGGCATCGACCCGCCGCAGGCCATATGCGTAGAGCCAGCGATCGCGCGCAAAGCGTACGAGCAGGCGGGAGCTGTCACAGTCCGTATCGCTCGCGGTGCGGAAGACGAATCGCCTGCGAAAGCGCCGGCAGAACAGCGCCACCAGGCCGACGTGCATCCCCGCGCAACTGGTGTAGTAGATGTCGGAATCAGCCCGCGTCAGCGCCGACCACATACCGGTCCAGCGCGGATGAATGAAGCGGAGCACTGGAATTCCCGCGTCAGGCCGATACGCCTTGAAAACCCGTATCGCCTCCCATTCCGCGGCATCTCTCTGGCCATGGTCCGCGACGACCATGCTCACATCATGGCCCCGGCGCGCCAGTGCCCGACCAAGCAGCGTTTGCTGAACCGATTCGCCGCCGATGGTATGTTGTCTATATTCAGACGCCAAGACCGGGAGATTGTCGAGCCCGACGAAACAGATTTTCATCGTCTCACCGATCCTTCCGCGGTGTTGGCATACGGTAGCCGCAAGCCGCTATTTCGTCGCGCGGATTAGCAGATGCCACCCCATTTTTTCGGCAACGAATCGCTCTGCCGCACGCGGAATCAATTGCCCGCCGGGACAATTGTTCAGCGGGAAATGGGCGACCTGCATGTCGACCGAGCGGAAAGGCGCGAACAGTGTGAGGGCGTCCCGCCTGCTGTACGCGTAGGCGTAGGGACACTCCGGTCCGTCCGTGCAATGGGGGACGAAGTTGCGGGCCTCGAGGTAGCTCCAGCCTTCCTTGAGGAAGTTGTCGTAGTGGATCTCCCACAGCTTTTCCGAAGCATTGCCGCGCATCCCGGCCAGCTGGCCGGCCGCGTGGCGGTTCCGATCCGCCTTCGAGCGGCCGAGGCGGGAGACGATCTTCAGGAGGACCCGCGCACGCATGTAGCCGAGGATTCGCACGTAGTAGTTGAAGCTGTGCCGGTGGTAGAGCATGACCAGCGCGACCCCACCCGGCTTCAGCACCCGATGGACCTCGTGCACGGCTGAGTGAGGCGCTGGGGTATGGTGGAGCACACCGTACGAGTACACGATGTCGAAAGAGTCGTCTGCAAAGCTCAACCGCTCGGCGTTCTCCAGGCGGAATTGCCCGTCGAGCCCCTCGGCGGCGAAGTGACGCCTGGTCGCGTTGACTGCCTGCGGAGTCAGATCGACTCCGGTGTAATACGCGCCGTGGGAGGCGAACATGACGCCTTCGGCCCCGTTTCCGCAGCCGATCTCAAGGACGCGCTTGCCCCTGGACTGGGCGAACGAGGCGAAGGCGGGAATGTGCCACTCGGTGCGGTAGCGAAATTCCCGGTACTTCGAGAAAAAGTCGCGCTCGTCGGTGAAGCGCTGAATGAAATGTGTGCCGCAGGCTTCGGTGTTCCAGAAGGTGCGGACTTCCTGCAAGCTGTTTGCGCTCGGCATGGTCTTTCCGTCGGCCACCAGTTCGCCACGCCTCCCTAACAAGTAACGCGCCCGCGAATCGTAGCCCCACCCAATGACGGGACGTTGCCGGGACATCCGGTGACTCTGATCCATTCGGCTCATAGAGTTGATCTTTCGGCGAAAGGTGTTAGTCGAGCACCATCCACGAACTGTACATTGAGCCGGCTGACGCAAACCGTCTGGCGGTGTTTTTCCTAGGACCATGCGTTGCGTCTTCGATCCATGATGGAAGGCTTGGGTTGGCAGGATTTGTCACAGAAGAAACAGGAGAAAGCACCCTGGGCATCGGCCCGAGGCGCAGTAGATCGTTCGGCGGATAGAGCTGTCGTGATACAGCTACGCTATGCCATTAGATCGCTACAGAATTATCAAGCTACCTCGATAGTGGGTGGATACCCGACGCACTATCATGGTTTTGTATCTTGATATCATGGTCATCTCCTGCCCAGGACCGTGAGAGTCCTCATCGCAGACATGCCAGCTGGAGTAAGAGAGCGACTCTCGCGAAGGCGCCAGGAAAGGATCGCGAGAGGAAGCAGCGCCGATCCCGAATGTACATAGTCTGGTGCACTGCGGCGCGGTTTTGGAGAAACAGGCTCGTTGAGAGGTCGAAAATGACAAATCTGCAATTTGTCCCGGACGTACTGGACCGCAAGGGCCTTTTGAGCGCCTTGCGGGCGTTCAAAAGGGGTGATTTTTCGGTTCGCCTGCCCATGGATCTGATAGGGATCGAAGGAGAAATCGCGCAGGCGTTCAACGACGTCGTGGAAGTGAACGAGAAGGTCACCGACGAATTTGCGCGTATTCGGGACGAGGTCGGAAGGGAAGGGCAGATCAATCAACGCGTCCGGTTGCCCGCCGCGACGGGGTCGTGGGCCGACTGCGTGGACTCGGTGAACACGCTGATCGGAGATCTCGTCCAGCCGACCTCGGAGATGGCGCGGGTCATCGAGTCAGTCGCAAGAGGCGATCTCTCCCAACGGATGCTGCCGGAGATCGACGGCAGGCCGTTACGGGGTGAGTTCTTGCGGATAGGGAAGGTCGTCAACACGATGGTCGATCAGCTCGGCGGGTTCGCCTCGGAAGTGTCGCGGGTGGCGCGCGAGGTGGGCACCGACGGCAAGCTCGGGGGCCAGGCGCAGGTGCCCGGAGTGGCCGGGACCTGGAAGGACCTCACCGACAACGTGAACTCGATGGCGGCGAACCTCAC
>Ga0210382_10000088_pt1 | contig 35658 bp, 35 predicted proteins | sample PLMedo_FD_155452 | JGI IMG/M metagenome (GOLD analysis project Ga0210382, IMG submission 155452) | Groundwater sediment microbial communities from an aquifer in East River, Colorado, USA - PLM0_60_coex redo | ecosystem: Environmental > Terrestrial > Soil > Riparian zone | place: USA: East... | reverse complement strand
ATCCTCTATAAGCACATCTTCGAGGAAGTGCCGCGCGTGAGCGGCAAGCGCGTCGGAACGCCCGAGTTCCTCACGACGGCGATCTCACGCGCACTCTCGAAGGAGCCGGGCCAGCGCTACGGCACGATGGAAGAATTCGCGACCGCCGTCTGGCCGGAGCAGCCCGTCGCGGTGCCGACGAAGGGCGCGGCGACCAGGAGCCAGCGGCGTCCGCCGCCGCCGAGACCCGCGAGTGCGTCCCCCGACGCGCCGACCGAGGTGACGAACGCGCCGACGACGCCGATACCGCGCGCCGGCCTGAGGATCGCGCCGGCGAAAAAGCAACGCTCCAGCGTGGGGATGGTTGTGGGGGCGGTTGTCCTCGTCGTCGCCGGTGTGGGTGGTTATCTCGCGCTCGGCAAAAAGAGCGAGCCGCCGCCGCAGGCTTCGCTGCCTCCGGCACCGCCGCCGGTCACGGCGCCGGTCGAGACGGGCCGGGTCGCCACCCAGCCCCCCGCGCCGCGACGCGGGACCGATACGCGCCCGCCACCCGCACCGGCGGCCGCGCAGGGCTACGTCTCGGTGAACTCGAATCCGCCGGGAACGCTGTTCATCGACGGTCGCGATCTGGGATCGGTGCCCGTGATCGAGGAGCCGGTGTCGGCCGGCCGGCATACCATCCGCGTCGAGCGCGCCGGGTTCAAGACCAAGACCGAGACGGTAGACGTGCCGGCGAACACGACCGTGCGCAGGACTTACGTGCTCGAACAGGAGGGCTCAGAGTGATGCCTCGCTCGACCTGGCTGCTCGCCCTGCCGCTGCTCTGTGCGCTTCCTCCCGCGCTCTCCGGTCAAACGGTTCAGAACGCCACGCTACGCCGCGCCCAGCAGGCCTTCGACAATCTCGATTATCGTCAGGCGCTCACGATCGCTTTAGGCTCACTCCGCGAGCGGCTCACCGGTTTTGAGCGCGCGCGCGCGTACGAATTATTGGGGTTCACCTACAGCGGCATGGACTCGATCCTCAAAGCCGTTGACGCGTTCAAGCAGGTCGTCTTGATCGAGCCGGAGCGCGACCTCGACCCCAATCGCACCTCGCCGAAGGCGCTCAGTGCCTTCCAGGTTGCACTGACCCAAATCCTCGTCATCCGCCAGCTGCGGGTCGACAGCGTCAACTTCATCGGCGGCCAGGGGGCGGTCGGCATTCGCTACACCGTGACGCAGCCTTCCCGTGTCGTCACGCGGGTCACCGGGGGGGGGGGCACGTTGGGCAGTGTGCGAATCGATTCAACCGTGGCGAACGGTCAGATCAACATTCGCTGGCCGGCCCGCCTGCCGAGCGGCGATCCCGTGCCCGCCGGGAATTACAACGTCGTGGTCGAGGCGACGGTGGGGCAAAACAGCTTTTCGACCTCTCAGCCGATTCGGATCATGCATGGCGCGGTGGATACGCTGCCGCATCTCACCAGTCTGCCGGGCTACACCTATCTGCCGGAGACCGAAGTGCCGCCCAAGAGCTGGCGGCCGCTGGGTCTCGCGCTCGTGTACAGTGGTATCGCGCTCGCCGGCACGTCGGCGCTGTCCCACGGCGATCTCGGCTCGGCATCGATGCGCGAGGGCGGCATGATCGGTGGCGGCATCGTGCTCGCCGGGTTCGTGATGACGTTGAAGAAGCCGGCGCCCCAGCCCGCGCGCGGCAATATCCTGTACAACTCGTTGCTGCGAGAACAGATCGCGCGCCGCAATACGGAGATCGCGCAGGAGAATACCCGGCGGCGCCAACAGGTGGCGCTGAGCGTCGTGCCGCTGCCGCGCGCCGGGGGTGGGCGATGAGAGCGGAATGTTGGAATGTTGGCATGATGGAATGGCGGATTGCGACCGGCATCGTTCTTCTTTCCATCATTCCATCGTTCCATCTTTCCGCCCAGCATGTCTCCATCGGCCCACAAATAGCCTTCGGAGACTATCGCGAAGTCTCGTCCGATCTTCACTATCGCGGCAGCGGCCTCGGGGCGAAGGCGACATTGATGTGGAGGAAGTTTTCCGCCGACGTCGTGCTGTCCAAGGTGAAGTACAAACCCAAGACCACCGCGGCCATGGCGGACTTCGACGCGTCGGAGGTGGACATCCGGCTCCGCTACTACGTCACCGGTCCGGTCAGTGCCGAGGTGGGGTTCATCAATCGTAAAATGGATCCGGAGTTCGAAGCCCAATCCGTCGGCGCGGTGACGGTCGGGGCGCGCATGACGTACGTGTTGGGTCCTGGTGTGCGCATGTCATTGAATGGCGGCCTGCTGTTCGGATCCAAGTTCTCGGGGGGCGGCACCACCTCGGCGCTGGGGGCGCTCCAGCTGGGTCTGGGGATCACCGTCGACGCGCTGCGCGGCCGTGTGCTCGCCACGGGCGACTACGGCTTCCAGCGCTTCTCGCGCAATACGGACGACGGCAGCGGGGCACTGCCCGCGCCGATTCAGCAGTCGCTCGGTAGGATAGGAATTGCGCTTGCGTTTTGAGCTATGCGCCAGCCGCGATTCGAACGCGTGACCTTCGGCTCCAGAGGCGGCACCGGCCAGCGACCACCAACGCTGGCCGTTGTCGGTTCAGACACTTACGGAGACCCCGTCTGCGAGCGCCAGCCAGTGACGGCGCCGTTGTTACCACGCTTGTTACCGCGGAACTCCGAAAATACGCGCTCTCCGGGACCCCCGCAGCCAGGTGGCGAGGGCAGAGGTCTGTCCCGTCCTTCGTAGTCCTAATCTCTCCCGCTGCTTCGCCTTATCACATCGGGCCCTTTCCGCCGGGATCCCAGTTTATCCGCGTCTTCCGGCGGTGTCAGCCACCACTACCGCCACCAGCCAGCCACGAGCAGTTCTGGGCATTCGTTACGGCAATGGCACCGAAACGGTCTTGGGCTGCCTCGCACAAGGGGTCTGAACGCCCCACGTGGGACATCCAGACCCCTGCAGCACAAACCCGGCTCGGCCCTACGAAGAACTATGGATTCGTAATGGCCGTGGCATTCAGCGTAACCGCAGTTTGCGCCAGCGCGCGGCCCGTAATCGCGGCGCCGGTGTTGAACGCAATCAGCGTCTTGGACAGAATGATGCCCTTGAAGTCGGAGGTGGTGCCCAGCGTCGCCTGACCCGCGACTTGCCAGAACACATTCTTGGCCTGTGCGCCGCCGCTCAAGGTGACGATGGCGGCGTTGCCCACCGTGAGGTTCTGTGCGATCTGAAAGATCCAGACGTCATTCGCGCCACCCGTGAGGGTAACCGCGCTGGGGATGGAAACGCCCGTTCCCCACTTGTACAGCCCGGGGACCAGGGTCATCCCCTGGATGTTGCCGGCACCCAGCTCGGTAAAGTTGGGCGACGTGCGGCCCGCTGCGTCGGTATATGCGGTCTGCATGTTGAGGACGGCGGCGGTTAGATTTGCCGGAGTCGGCACCGCGTAGTTGCTTGCCCACACCTTGCCCGTGACCTGGGCCGATGTCGTAAACGTGGTCGCGGGAGCGGAAAGGGCAAATCCGGTGACGTACGACGCGGCGGCCGGGCTCAGCCCGATATCGCCGACAACCGCCGTGACACCAGTGGTGGACACCCCGGACTTGGCCAGAATGACGTAATCGCCGGCGGTCCCAAGGCTCACGGCTTTCGGACCGAGGCCGTTCGGATTGGGCGGGTTGTTCTGATTACCCGTGGAATTGCTGTTGCCACACGCCGTGCCCAGCAGGGCCGCCGCCGTGAGCAGGATCGGAAAGCGTTTCATTAGGACTCTCTTCATGAGGGTGATGGGTGCTTCGGCACATCGCGCCGGTATACCCATCCCCGGTTTCGTACTGGGGAATTAAGCCCCGATTGGGGTGCCACTGATATCGCACAAAAGCATGGAAGAAGAGGTAGCCCTGACTACCCCAATCGTGTAGCGCACGTAGGTTTCCGACGTGGCCAAAACAGCGACACGCCCCGCCCTTGTACGATCCGTACCCAAGTCCCCCACTGGGATTCAGGGGCTGGACGAAATCACCGGGGGCGGGTTGCCGCGCGGCCGGCCGACGCTCGTCTGCGGCGGGCCCGGATGCGGCAAGACGATTCTCGGGATGGAGTTCTTGATCAACGGCGCGCGCGAGTTCGGTGAACCGGGCGTGTTCCTGTCATTCGAGGAATCCATCGAAGATCTCACGGTAAACTTCACGTCGCTCGGGTTGGACCCGCGCCCGCTCGCGGCCCGCAAGAAGCTCGCGTTGGACTACGTCCGCATCGAGCCCAATGAGATCCAGGAGACCGGATCCTACGACCTGGACGGCCTCTTCATCCGGCTGGAGCACGCGATCGACTCCATCGGTGCGAAGCGGGTAGTCCTCGACACCATCGAAACGCTCTTTTCCGGATTGAGCGATACGCGAGTGCTGCGCGCGGAGCTGCGCCGGCTCTTCAACTGGCTGCGGGCCAAAGGGGTCACCGCCATCGTGACGGGCGAGCGCGGCGAAAGTGGAATGACGCGCCATGGTCTGGAAGAGTACATCACCGACTGCGTCATTCTGTTGGACCACCGGGTGGTGGAGCAGAACGCGACCCGGCGGCTGCGCGTCGTGAAGTACCGGGGCTCGACACATGGGGCCAACGAGTCCCCCTTCTTCATCGACGAATCGGGTCTCTCGGTGCTGCCGATCGCCTCGCTGGGACTGCAACACAAGGTCTCGCCCGGCCGGCTTTCGACCGGCGTACCGGATCTCGACGAGATGCTCGGGAAGAAAGGCTACTTCCGGGGCAGCAGCGTCTTGATCTCCGGCAGCGCCGGTACTGGGAAGACCAGCCTGGCGGGGTACTTCGCGGAAGCCGCGTGCCGCCGGCGCGAGTCCGCCTTGTACTTTGCGTTCGAAGAGTCGGCCGCGCAGATCGTGCGGAACCTGCGGTCGATCGGCCTCGATCTCGAGCCGTGCCTCCGCAAGGGCCTCCTCCAGATCCACGCGGCACGCCCGACGAACAGCGGCCTGGAAGGGCACCTCAGCGCGATGCACCGCCTGATCGAGGAAAAGAAACCGCGGGTCGTCGTGGTTGATCCCATCAGCAATCTGATCTCGGTCGGCACGTCGCTCGAGGTGAAAGCGATGCTCGCGCGCTTGATCGATTTCATGAAAGTGAAGGAGATGACCGCGCTGTTTACCTCACTGACGATCGACGACGGCCATCCCGAGGGAACCGACATCGGTATTTCCTCATTCATGGACACGTGGCTGGTGCTCCGAAACATCGAAGTGAACGGAGAGCGCACCCGCTCGCTCGATGTCGTGAAATCGCGCGGCATGGCCCACTCGAATCAGGTGCGCGAGTTCCTTCTGACGAACAAGGGCGTGCAGCTGCTCGACGTGGTGCGGCATGAGGGTCATGTGCTGATCGGGTCGGCGCGGGCGGCCCACGGCGAGCCTCGATGAGCGCGAAATCGGTGCGGCGGTCGCCCAAAACCCGCCGGACCAAGCAGGCCGCTGATTTCTTTGATCTCCGGCTCTACGTCGCGGGTCAGACCGCGCGGTCACTCACGGCGATCGCGAATCTCCAACGCATTTGCGAGCAGCATTTGGAGGGACGATACCGCATCGAGGTGATCGATCTGCTCGAACGCCCGCAACTGGCGCGCGGCGATCAGATCCTCGCGCTCCCCACGCTGGTCCGCAAACTGCCCGAACCGATCCGCAGGCTCGTCGGCGACCTCTCCGACACCGAGCGCGCGTTGGTCGGGCTGGATCTCCGTCCGAGATCATCCGTCAAGTCGTGAAGCCGCGCGCCCGACCGCAGAAGCGTCGCCCGAGTCCCATCCAGCAACTCCGGGCTCGACTGCACGAGGCCGAAGCGACGCTGGACGCCATTCGCAGCGGCGAGGTCGACGCGGTCGTCGTGTCGGGTCCCGGCGGTGAGCAGACGCGCACCTTCGAGGGCGCGACGCATCCCTACCACGTGCTGCTGAACGCGATGAGCGACGGCGCGGCGCTCCTGGCCCCCGATGGCACGATTCTGTTTAGCAACCGTCGCCTCGGGGAAATCGTTCGAGCACCCCTCGACGGTCTGCGCGGATCCAGGTTCCAGCAGCTCGTCGCGCCGGCGGAGCGCCCTGGCCTGGGGAGATTCGTGCGGGACGGGCGCAATGGCGCGCGTGAGTTCGCGATAGCGGGTGGGGATGTGGCGGCGGTGGCGGCGACGCCCGTGTGGATCGCCCTCTCGGCGGTCCCGCTCGGTGCGTACCCGGAGGTGAACGAGGCGGATGCAAGAAACGGCGGCAACATTCGGATGGCGATCATCACCGATCTGACCGACCGGAAGCGGGCCGAGGCTACGCGCCTAGAGCTCATGCAGCGCGTGATCTCGGCGGAGGACGACGAGCGTCGGCGGCTCGCGCGCGAGCTGCACGACGAAACCGGGCAGTCACTCACCACTCTATTGGTCGGCCTTCGCAGCATCGCGGACATCACGGAGCTGACGAAAGCCCGCATGGTCGCGAAGCGTCTCCGGGAAGTTGCCGCTCACACGGTGGATGATGTCGGTCGGTTGGCGCGCGGGCTGCATCCCGCCGTCCTGGACGACAAGGGGCTCGTGGCGGCGATGCGGCGGCACGTGAGCGACTTTGCCAAAGCGATGGGAGTTGTCGTCGACCTTCGAGTGAAAAGCAGCATCCCGCGCCGACTGGCCCCACTCGTGGAGTCGACCATGTATCGGATCCTGCAGGAGTCGCTGACGAACGTCGCACGGCATGCCCAGGCGCGGGTCGTTGGTGTCGTGTTGAAGCACGAGAACACCGTGCTCGAGCTCGTGATTCGCGATGATGGCGTCGGATTTGACCCCGCGGCCGCCTTGAGTGAAGCATCGGGACTCGGCTTGCATGGGATGCAGGAGCGCGTCGCCCTGCTGGGCGGATCGGTGCAGATCGCGTCGCGGCGCGGACATGGGACAAGCATCCGCGCGCGCATTCCCGCCGCCATCCCCCCTCTCCCCCCCCCGAAAACGCCGAGCCAGGTCCAGGCGTAGGCACATCGCGTAGGATTCGCGGCCGTGACTCCAATCAGACTCGTGATCGCCGACGATCATGCCGTCCTACGGACCGGACTGCGCATGCTGCTCGAAGTCCAGGGCGACATGGCGGTCGCGGGTGAAGCCGGCGACGGCGCGGAAGTCTTGCAGAAGGCCCGCGAGCTTCAGCCCGACGTCGTCCTCATGGACCTCTCGATGCCCGGATCACCCAGCGCCGAGGTCATCCGTCAGGTGCTGCGAGCCAGCCCGAAGACACGCGTCCTGGTCCTCACCATGCATGATGATCCGGCGTATCTCGCCTCCGCGATGGCGGCCGGAGCGGCCGGGTATGTGGTCAAGAAGGTGGCCGATTCGGAGCTGCTCTCCGCCATTCGAGCCGTCCATGCTGGGCGCACGTTTGTAGATCTCACGCAGTCGCTGGACTCGCCGTCGCATGCCGTCGCCGGCACGGGCCGCACCGAGTCGGAGCGGCCGAAGGACTTGAGCCGGCGAGAGCGCGAAGTGCTGCGACTCCTGGCCCAGGGGCACTCCAATCAGCAGATCGCGGATCGCATCCGTGTGAGCGTGAAGACCGTCGAGACCTACCGGACTCGGCTGAGTAAGAAGCTCGGTCTCAAGGGCCGGGCGGAACTGTATCGCTTCGCGGTGGAGTCGGGCATCCTCACTCCGGGACCTTAATCCTCTCGATGGCCACCGAGCCCCATCCTGATGTAGGGTGACTCCCCGACAGTTTGCTCGCGAGTGGGGAGTTCCCCGCTGTTGGCCGCCGCGGCGCGTCAATATTCTCGTAGCATGCTGCATGAGTTCCTCACGGCGAACCGTGACCAGTTGATCGCCCGGTGCGTGGCCAAGGTCGCTAAACGTCCCGTGCCGCCGCCGACCGCCGCGGAGTTGATACACGGCATCCCGCGCTTCCTGACTCAAATTACCGAAACGCTGCGGAGCGAGGCGGCCTCAGACGAGCCGGCGACGCGCCGCATCTCGGGAGCCGGGGACCCGGGCACGTCTCCCACGGCATCGGAGATTGGCGAGAGCGCGGCGGCGCACGGTGACGAGCTCCAGAAAAAGGGATTCACGGTCGACCAGGTCGTGCACGACTACGGGGATCTCTGCCAGGCCATCACCGAGCTTGCCGTTGAGCAAAACGCACCGATCGCGGTAACCGAATTTCGCACGCTCAACCGCTGCCTCGACAATGCCATGGCCGACGCCGTCACGCGCTTCGGCCGCGAGCACGACCGGTCCATCAAAGACTGGGCGTCGCAGGATACGAACGAGCGTCTGGGGGTCCTCGCGCACGAGCTGCGCGGCAAACTCAACGTGGCCCGTCTCGCGGTTGAGGCAATCAAGCGCGGGACGGTGGGCATTGCCGGAGCCACCGGGGCCATCCTCGACCGCAGCCTGACGGCCATCCGCGACATCATCGATCGCTCGTTCGCCGATGTCCGGCTGGGGGCCGGGTTGTCACCCCACCGGGAACGGATTCTGATTCGCGATCTGTTCGAAGAGGTCCGCGTCTTCGCGAGCTTGCAGGCCCGCGCCAAAGGCCTGGCGCTCGCGGTCCAGCCGGCCGAGGCAGGACTAGCGATCGACGCCGACCGGCATACGATTGCGTCCGCGGTATCGAACCTCGTGCAGAATTCCATCAAGTTCACTCCCAGCGGCGGCCATGCCTCGCTGAGTGCTCAGGCGTCGAACGGGCGCGTCCTCATCGAAGTCGCGGACGAGTGCGGCGGCCTCCCGACAGGAACTCCCGAGGAGCTATTCGAGCCGTTCCACCAGCGCACCGGCGATCGAGCGGGACTTGGTCTTTCCATTAGCCGGCGAGGCGTCGAGGCAAACGACGGCAAGCTCTACGTCCACAATCGGCCGGGTACGGGCTGCGTTTTCACCATCGATCTGCCCAGTCATTCCGCGACGTAGGGTATTTCCCGACAATCCGACTGGCACGGGGGTTAACCCCTCTGTCCGACCGCGCTGGGACGTTCGTATTTTTATAGTCGGTAGATCTCTGACGTCGGTCCCGCAAGGGTTCGGCACATCGAGACATCGCGGATCGAGGCCGCACGGTGATTTCAGTCGCTCTGATCGAAGACAATCGTCTCGTGCGCGAAGGCATTTCCGCGCTCCTCAATCAACATCCTGACCTCAAAGTCGTCGCTGGCGCGTCCGGCGCCGAGACGTCGCTCCTCAGAGACGCGAAGCCTCACGTCGTCCTCCTGGACCTCGGATTGGGACACGGCGACAGCCTGCGCGTCGCGGAGCAAGTCAAGAGAGATTTCCCGGAGTCCAAGGTCATCGTGATGGACCTCCTCCCGGTGCATGAAGACATCGTGGAATTTGTCAACGTGGGGGTGTCCGGCTTCATTATGAAGGACGCCACGCTCGATGATCTGGTAAACACCATCCGTTCGGTGGCGCAGGGCGAGCACGTTCTGCCGCCCCAGATGACCGGGTCGCTCTTCTCGCAAATCGCACGGGACGCCATCGCCAAGGGCCGGCCGGAAGCGCTCGACTCCGTGCGGATGACGCCGCGCGAGCGCGAGGTGATCAATCTCATCGCGGAAGGATTGGGGAACAAGGAAATCGCCACGCGAATCAACGTCGCGACCCACACGGTCAAGAGCCACGTCCGCAACATCATGGAAAAGCTCACCCTGCACACCCGGTTGCAAATCGCCGCCTACGCGAATGAGAGGCGCGCCACCACCCCCGCATAGCCGTGTACCTCGTTTTTCATGCTTTCGTGCGATATCTGGCGCAGTCTCACTCCGCTAGTCTCTGTCCCACAGTCAGTCTCTTTCAGCTCGTCCTCTCGCACGGTCGCGATGAGACGGTGAGGAACATATGCTCGACAAAAAACGCACTCCGCCACCGAAGACGATTTGGGCGTATGCCTATCAAATCCTGCCGCCCCAGGGGGCGAAACGCCTGCACGCGATCACGACCCTCCTCGACCACGCGCACGCGGAAGCGAAGCGTGGCGCGCGAACGTGGACGGGCAGGGTCGTCGTCGAGGAGCAGGTCACGCATATCCTCATCGTAAGCGACAGCCCCGAGCAGGATCACGAGGTCAAGCGCAGTCTCGAGGCCAAGTTGCAGGAGCTGAACGCGGGATTCTCGATTACGGCGCCGATCGCGGTTGTCGATGACAGTGCGGGCACTCCCGATACCATGGTGGTGGAGAGCGACATCGCCGGCACCTAGCGCTGTACCTCATCCGTCGTACCTCGTTTTGGCATCTTTAATTCCCCTGATTGTGCGATACCTGCCGACCATACACCACGCTATACCTCTTGCTGGAATCTCACCCTTAAGGGAGCACATCATGCGATCCACACACGGAAACAGCTTAATCACGGGCCTGAGTCTTTTGGCCCTTGCGGCCTGCCAGCCATCCAGTCAGGCGGCGGAAGTCGCGAAGAAGGAAACCTCGAGCACCCCCGTGGCGAGCACCAGCCGAACGCTGGAAGCATTCCGGCAGTTCTCCATCGCCACGACGGCAGTCATCAGCTCACGCAGCGCGAAGCCAGGCGACGCGTTCACCGCGACGGTCGTCGCTGACGTGCAGGATGCCGCCGGCCGTGTCGCCATCCCGGCAGGCTCTCTGGTGTCGGGAACGGTCACGGACGTCAAGTCCGCGCCGAACCCCAGCAGCCCCGGCACCCTGACGCTGGCCGTGAACAGTATCGCGGTGAACGGCAGGAGCTACCAGATCAACGCAACCATCGATTCCCTCGCCACCCAGCGGAACGGTCGCCCGATTAGCGGCGGCGACGCCGTGAAGGTAGGCGTCGGCGCAGCCGCAGGCGCCATCGTCGGCCAGATCATCGGAAAGAACTCCAAGGGAACGATCATCGGCGCCGTCGTCGGCGCGGCCGCTGGCGGTGCATACGCGGCGGCCACGAAGGACGGCGACATTAGCCTTCCCGCGGGCACGCATGTCCACATCACGCTGACGCAACGTCTCAACATCACCAGGGGTTGATCATGCCTATCCATCGCACCACACATCGCAGCAGCGCCGGCAAGAAGCTGTATGCCGTCCGCGATGCCGAGGGACGGTTCCTCGACATCCAGACCTACGAGCGCGCCCATCGCGCTGATCTGTCGAAGAAGAGCAAGGCGGAGAAGGCGCAGGACCGGAGGAACCGGTCATGAAGCCCCACCGGTCATGAAGCCCCAGTTGATTGTGGGCATCCTGCTCGTGGTCCTTGGCGCCTTCATCGTGTTTCGCGGCCTCAGCTACGGCTCGCAGCACAGCGTCATCCAGGTTGGTGACCTGAAGGCATCCATCGACGCGCAACGCCCCGTTCCGACATGGATCGGTGGCGTGGCGCTCGTGGGCGGCGCGCTGCTCATCCGCCAGCCTCCGGAGGACACCCCGTGGCGCGTAACGGAGACCGGTTGCTCTGGACCGTCGTGATCGTGCTGCTCGTGCTGTGGGCGCTCGGCACCGTCAGCGCCGTGGGCGGACTGATTCACCTGCTGCTGGTCATCGCCGTGGTCGTGATTCTAGTTCGTCTCATTCAAGGTCGGAGAGTTCTATGAAGCTCACAGTGCTCATGACGCTCGCGATGCTGGCGGCGTCCACCACCACCACCACGGCGGCGCAGCAGCACGCTCGCACCGTACACGTGCGTTCTACCACAGACAGCTCCCGGCTCGAGCGGCAAAAAACTGCGAATCTCAAGGCGTTCCGGGGCATCGCGGCGAAACTGAACACGACGCCGGCCGCGCTCCAGAATGCGTTTGAGACCGCGCGAACGGCAAACCCCAAGCTCAGTCGCGGAAACTTCATCGCCGCGAACGTGCTCGCCGATAACCTCGGCGCGCGGCATCCGAACATCACAACCCAGGCGATTCTGTCCGGCTTGCAGAGCGGCAAAAGCGTCGGGCAGACACTCCAGAGCCTCGGCCTTTCGGCATCCGAAGCGAAACAGGCGAGGCGCGCGGCCGACCACGACACGAAAGTCGCCAACAAACTGGTCAAGGACGCGGACAACCGCGCCCGTCAAGACCACAGAGAAGCCAATAGAGGAACTTCATGAGCGATCCCAGGAAGAATCTGATGTTTTATGGACTTACTCTCGTCACGGCCTTGGTCGCGGTATCGCTGTCCGCTTTCGTCTCCGCCGGCAGCCCCAAACCGGCCGGGCCATCCCTGGGCCGGGCCGCGAGTTTCGTGGTCCTCGGCGGCTCGACGGTAACCAACACCGGCGCGACGGCCATCACCGGCGATCTGGGTGTCTCGAGCCCGGGCGTGTCTGCCACCGGTTTTCCTCCGGGTACGATGGCACGAGGAGCGCAACACGTCGGCGATCCGGCCGCAAACCAGGCGCAAGCCGATGCCCAAAGCGCGTATGCCGTTCTCGCCGGCAAGCCCTGCACCACTCCCCTGACCGGTCAGGATCTGGGCGGCAAGACCCTCGCGCCAGGCGTCTACTGCTTCACGTCATCGGCGCAGTTGACGGGCCGGCTCGTTCTCGACGGCCGGGGCAAGGGCGACAATGGGGTCTGGATTTTTCAGATCGCTACCACGCTCACGACCGCCACCAACTCGGCGGTCCTGATGAGAAAGGGCGCTCACGCCGGCAACGTGTTCTGGCAGGTCGGCAGCGCTGCCACGCTCGGCACCGGCACGGCGTTCGCGGGGAATATCCTTGCCTACTCGAGCATTACGATGAATACCGCCGCCAACCTCTCGGGCAGAGCCCTGGCGCGCGAGGCGGTGACGATGGATAGCAATAACATCCAGGCACCGAAGTAGAGGCCGGGCGAGCCTCGTTCGTCGTACGTCTTGCGTCGTACTTCCTTGGTCCTCGCTTGGTCCTCTAGAATCACTCGTCCGGATTGTTCGTACCGCATCCGCCTGTCACTCGCCTTTCAACTCATTGTGCGATACCCGCGGGAGGTTTTCCGAAGCATACCTCTTCACGAGAATCTGGCGGCGAGGAAGTTCCGACATCCACGCGGATCCCGGCGTGCGTTGTACGACACGCAACACTCGGAGGAAGCAAATGTTCACTGTATCCCGATCCACGGCCCGACTCCTCGTCATCGTCCCGTTCGCGGCACTACTGGCCGCGTGCGAGCATAACGAAGGCCCAGCGGTTGCCGGTCAATTGTTCACGATCACCGTCTCACCCAACCCAGGGAGCGCAGCAGTCGGGAACAACATCCAATACACGGCCGCGGGCCAGGATGTGAACGGTGCGGGTGTTACGATTCCTCCACCGCTCGTTTGGGCCAATCTGAACGCCACGGCTGGAACGATCAACAGCAGCTCGGGCTTGTTCACGGCGGGCGCGACGCCTGGGACATACCCGAATACCATCCGGGCGAGGAGCGGCAGTATTTCGGGCTTCGCCACTGCTATAGTGGGCGCCTCGGCAAACCCAGTCCTGGGCTCGGCCGCGACGTACGGGATCCTGGCCGGCTCGACGGTCACGTGTGTCACCGGGGGCACCATCAACGCCGATGTGGGCGTCAGCCCAGGCAGCACAACCACTGGCTTCCCACCGTGCGTGATCACTGGCGCGACGCACCTCGCTGATGCGACGGCGGCGACTGCGCAGAACGACCTCACGACGGCGTACAACTACCTGGCCGGCAGACCGTGCGGTACGGTCGTCACGCCTGCTGATGTGGGTGGACGGACGCTCCCGCCGGGGATCTACTGTACCGCGTCGTCGATGGCGGTGACCGGAACCGTCACGCTCGACGGCGGGGGCAACGCCAACGCAGTCTGGGTGTTCCAGATGGGGTCCACGCTCACCACCGGCACCACTGCGAATATCGCGCTGATCGGCGGCGCCCAGGCGAAGAATGTCTGGTGGCAGGTCGGCAGCTCCGCGACGCTCGGGACCGGCACCACGTTCAGGGGCAATATCCTGGCGCTCACGAGCATTACGCTGGTCGACAACGCGACGATGCTCGGGAGAGCGTTGGCGCGAAACGGAGCCGTGAGTTTGGGCACCAACAACACGATCACCCTGCCGTAAGGCGTACGCTCGCACGCTGGCCGAGAGACGGCGACCAGTCCGGTCGCCGTCTCCCGCCCCGCGGAAGCGATGACTCTAGAGAGATTGAGGAGAGCACATGAGTGACCGAATTCTGAAGAGCGTGCGGACGCTGGCGGCGGTCCTGCCGATGCTGGCGCTCGCGCAACCCATGCTGGCCCAGAGCGAGGGACAACAGCGCGAAGGTAGCTGGGAGTGGAGCGCGGGTGCCGGGCTCCTGTACACAGACGGTGCCCTCAGGAGCTTTCTCGGCAGCGGGGGCTACGGCACCAGCGCCTCGCCGAGTCGCCTCGCGCCCGCCCTGGCGGTGCGCGTGGGCTACAACGTGAGCAACCACTGGGGGTTCAGCATCGGCACCTCAGGCGCCAAGGCCTCCGGGGTGAAGTATCTGACGCCCTTCGCCGCGGCCACCTACACGGCGAACCTGAACGCACGGTTCAGCCCGTTCCTCACGGGAGGGACGCAGTTCACGCGGATCACCGGCCAAAATAGCCGGAAAACCCATCCAACGTGGGGTGCTCACCTCGGCGTGGGTTTCCGGGACATGCTGAGCCCGAATTTCGCACTCCGGCTCGAGGGCCGAATGGGGCTCGAGCATTACGCAGCGCTGCCCCGGGCCAAGACCGCGTACAACAGCATCGCGACGATCGGCTTCTCCTACTTCACCGCCGGCCGCCGGGCGCCCTCCGCACCGATGGCCGCGCGCGTGGATACGGTGCGTTTGGTGCGCGTCGACACGGTGCGTTTGGTGCGTGTGGATACAGTACGTCTGGCGGCGCTACCGCCGCGCCCCCACGTGTGCCAGCACGGTATAGCGCCGCCGGGAGTCCCGGTTGACGAGTACGGCTGCCTGGTCTTACGCGACACGCTGCTGCTCGAAGGGGTCCACTTCGACTTCGACAAGAGCGTGATCACACCCACGGCCATTCCGATCCTGGACCGGGTGGCGGAGTCGATGCTGGCGCACCCCGAGGCCGTCTTCGAGATCGCCGGTCATACCGATAGCATCGGCACGTTCGCCTACAACTTCCTGCTTTCGGCGCGGCGGGCGGCGGCGGTCCGGGACTACCTCATCCGGCAAGGTGTGCCGGCATCCAAAATGACGGCCGTCGGCTACGGCGAAGGGTTCCCAATCGCGCCCAACGCCACCGTCAAGGGACGTGCCCTGAATCGTCGCGGGATCGAGTTGCGCGTGAAGAAGCCGTAGAAGCGAAGCGAAGGGGCATGGTGCGTAGGGTCTGCGGCGCAGCGGGCCGCGGCCCTACGCCCTGTAACTCTCACGGCGGGCGAGGCCGATGTGACCCGCAGCCATTCACAGCTTCCGCATAGGAGCATCCATATGAAGGTCGCACGGTTGATGGCGTCCACGGCGGTGCTTGCTGCGCTGTTCGTGCTCGTGGCGCACACGACGGCGGCGGCGCAGCAGGCGGCATCGGCAGCCCAGCAGGCCCACGGCGCCGCGGGCGTAACCGTACCGGCGACATCGTCCGGCGTAAGCTCCCCCTCCCCAAGCGCGTTGCCCGGACCGCGCCTGCAACCGGAGTGGCGTTCCGCGCAGCCGGCATTCGCGGACGCCAGCGCACCGTCCGCAGCGGTGGCTAGCAACACCCATACCATCACCGTCACCACTCTCGTGCTCGTGCTCGTGGTGATTATTCTCGTCCTGCTGATCGCGAAGTAAAGCGACAAGGAGATTCGCATGTCGTTCATCGCCTGGATCGTCGTCGGTATCATCGGCGGCTTCATCGGTAGCCTGGTCGTCAACAAGCGAGGCCAAGGACTGTTCGGAGACCTGCTCCTTGGCGTCATCGGCGCAGTTTTGGGCGGGTGGGCCTTCAATCAATTGGGCCGCTCGGGCGTCACCGGGATCAATCTCTACAGCATGCTTGTGTCCGCCGCCGGCTCGATCGTAATCCTGGTGTTGTACCACGCCCTCCGGGGCGGCACGGCTCGCGCCTAACCTGAGGGAGTGATAGCCATATGTCACGAATTCCGTTTCTGGCACGCGGCCGCTCACGCGGCCTGGTCTGGTTGTTGGCCGGCATCGCCGCGAGCGGTTGCGCCGTCAATCCTGCCACCGGCAAGAATCAGCTCATGCTGGTCAGCGAGGATCAAGAGATCGCGATGGGTCGGCAGGCCGATTCGGCGGTCGTCACGACCATCGGGCTGTATGCGGATCAGGTCTGGCAGCGCTACATCCAGCAGTTCGGCGCGCGGATCGCCGCCACGTCGGAGCGTCCCGCCCTTCCCTGGACGTTCCGGGTGGTGGATGACCCGGCGGTGAACGCGTTCGCGCTTCCCGGCGGCTTCATCTACGTAACGCGGGGACTCCTCGCCCATCTCACCAATGAGGCCGAGCTCGCCTCCGTGGTGGGCCACGAAATCGGCCACGTCACGGCGCGACACACCGCCGCCGAAATGAGCAAGCAGCAGCTCATCGGTCTCGGTCTCGCGGCGGGCAGTATGGCGAGCTCCCAGGTCGCGAAATACGCCGGCACGGCGAGCCAGGCGCTCGGTATCCTGTACCTGAAGTTCTCGCGCGACGACGAGAGTCAGGCCGACCAGCTCGGCCTGCGGTACATGCGCCGCGCCAGCTACGACCCGCGCCAGATGCCCGAAGTATTTCGCATGCTCGACCGGCTCGGCGCGGCGGAGGGCGGCGCCCGCCTCCCGACGTGGCTCGAGACACACCCCAGCCCGGCGAATCGCGTCGCCGCAATCAACAATCAGATCGCCGCGCTGCCGCAGGATTTCTCCGGCACGAGCGTCAATCGCGACGCGTACGAACGGTTACTCGACGGCCTGGTCTTCGGGAACAACCCGCGGCAGGGCTTTTTCACTGGCAATCAGTTCTCTCACCCCGACCTGCGGTTCCGCATCACCTTTCCCGATGGCTGGACGACGCACAATGGGGCGCAGGCGGTGGTCGCAGTCAGCTCCCAAGGAGACGCCGCCATCGAGCTGTCGCAGGCGAGTGAGCCGAGCGCCGACGCGGCGGCCCGCGCATTCCTGGCGCAGCAAGGGATTACAAGCAGCTCGTCCACGCGCCTGAGCCTCACCGGCGGGCTCCCCGCCGTCAGCGCACCGTTCGCAGCCGCGACGGAGAGCGGCACGCTCCGGGGCACCGTGTTGTTCGTCGAATACGGCGGCGCAGTGTATGGCATCGTCGGCTACGCACCTGAAGCACGTTGGTCCAGCTATCAGGGCATGGCCGAGAGCGCGGAGCGGAGCTTCCAGCGCCTGACCGATCCCACGGCGCTGAACGTCCAGCCGCAGCACATGGACATCGTGACGCTCGTCCGGGCCACCACGATCGCGCAGCTCGCCCGCGAGCGCGCCTCGCCTACTGCCGCGGCGACGCTCGCCCTCATTAATCAGGTCGAGGTCGACACGCCCTTCGCGTCCGGGCGGCTCGTCAAGTGGGTGGTCGGACTCGCACCACCGATTCCCTGAGCCATCCCCGGGGCATACATGAGGAGGCCCGCATGCGAGAGCATGCGGGCCTTGGCTTCTCCTAGTTCTTTTGTGTCATCATCCCGCCGGTTTCATACCACGTCGGGCTGTGACTCCCCTTTCACCTCGTTGTGTGATACCTGGCGGAAGACTTCCGGACTATACCTCCTTCTAAGAACCTCGCTCAATCCGCATGTGCGCAAATCCGCATGTGAGGAGGAATTATGTCGAGCTGAAGGCAACCAGAACCCAGGAGACTCACACATGAACACGCACCATCATTCCAGATTCGCCACGGGACTGCTCGTGGCAACGGCGCTGGTTGGCGCGGCGTGTACCGACGCCACGTCCAGCGATCCTGCGTCCAAGAATCCGACGTCCAGCATCAGCGCGACGCCGAGCTTTTCTCGGACGGGTAACGGCGGCGCGTCGGGCGCGGCTGCTGGTTTCGCGGTGCTCGGCCAGGCGGCCGCAAGCTGCACCAACGGGACAATCCTCGGCGACGTCGGCACCTTCCAGACCACCCCTCCCGGCGCGATCACCTTGGTCACTTGCCCGGTTACGGGCGGGCTTCACGTGGGCGATGCGGCTGCCAAGGCAGCCTTCAATGCCTTCGTCGCGCAGTATGACCTGCTCGCACCCAAAGTCGGGGACTGCGATCTCGCCCATACCTTGCTGAGCACGATCCCGGCCTCCAGGTCGCTTACCCCCGGCGTCTACTGCACCGGTGCGGCATTGACGGCGACGGATGTCACGTTGACTCTCGACGCGGGTGGCAACGCCAACGCGACCTGGCTCTTCAAGATCGGGTCTGCTGGCCCCGCGGGCACGGGCGCTCTCACGGGAACCAACTTCGCGGTGCTCCTGGCCAACGGGGCCCAGGCATGCAATGTGACGTGGTGGGTCTCCCAGGCCGCAACAATTTCCACAACTACCATTCCGGGCACGGTTTTCCAGGGCAACATCCTGGCCGGCGCGGCGATCACCATGACCCGTGGCGGCTTGAACGGGAACGCGTGGGCGGGAGCCAAGGCTGACGCCACCGGCGTGAGAGTCGGAGACGTGACGGTTACGGGCACTGCGGTCGTCGGCTGCAAGGGCAGCGGCGGCAACGGAAACGGCGACGGCGATGACGACGGTGACGAAGACAAAGACCACCACGATAAGGACAAGCACCACGACAAGGACAAGTGCAATCAGGGCGTCGGCAACGGCGCCGAGGGCTGTGACCCCGGCAACTCGAACCACCGCCATGGTTCCAATGACGAGCACGGCGGGACACCGGGTAACCCGGGCCGCCGCGGCGGTCATTAAGGAAGCAGGCGGAGGGAGTCAGTCTGGTCCCTCCGCCTTGTGGTGAGTTTCAAGGAGATCTCATGGAGCTGGCTGGGCAACCCAACACCGTCGTCCGCTTCGAGATCTCCCCGCGCTCGATCGCGTGGATCCTGGCGACGATCGTGGGCGTGTGGTTGTTCCTGCAGCTGCGGGCGGTCGTCCTCCTGCTGGTCGTGGCCCTCGTCTTCGCCGGCACATTCAATCCGCTGGTTGAGTGGCTGGAACGGCGCGGCATCAAGCGCCTGTACGCGCTCACCCTGCTGTTTTTCGCCCTGTTGGTCGCGACATCGCTGTTGATCTTCCTGACCGTCCCTCCCTTTCTCGAGCAGCTCGCCCAGATCGTGCGCGACGCACCGCACCATCGCGAGCAATTGATCGCCCTGCTGCAGCAGCGGGATTTCACGGCGCCACTGGCGCGGGCATTACAACACGCGGGTCTGGAGCAGACGTTCAGCCGCATCGAGAACAGCCTAGTCGGCTACGCGCCCGAAGCCCTGACAGCGCTCGGCTGGGCCGTGACCACCTTGTTCCTTTCCTTTTATCTCCTTGCCGATGGCAAGCGGATGCAGGGGACGGTCTACGCGATCGTGCCGCGCGACTACCACATGCGGCTGGCGCGGATCCTCCAGAACCTGGAGGCGATCGTTGGCGGCTATATGCGCGGCCAGCTCATCACGTCTGTTGCCGTGGGCTTGTTCACCTATCTGCTGCTGGTCTTTTGCGGCGTCCCGAACGCCCTGTCGCTCGCCTTGTTCGCGGCTGTCGTGGACGTGATCCCGTTCATCGGCGCGTTGCTGGCCACCGCCCCCGCCGTGCTGGTCGCGCTCTCCCAGAGCCTGTCCACGGGCCTCGTGGTATTGGTGGCCCTGTTCATCTATCAGGAGGTCGAGAATCGCATCCTGATTCCCAAAGTCTACGGGCGCGCGCTACGCCTCGCCCCAGCCACCGTAGTCCTGGCGCTGCTCGCGGGCGGTCTCCTGCTCGGCGTGATCGGGGCGCTGCTGGCGCTCCCCATCGCGGCAGGGCTGCAGATGATGCTGGCGGAGCTGCGGGTGGAGTTGCCCGGCGACGACAGCGACGACCGCACGGCGCAGGCCCGCGACGCAAAGACCGAAGCCACCTACGAGCGCATGAGCGCCGGAGCGACCGCCCCGGAAGCGGGACAGATCGCGAAGAACCTCGCGCACGACATCCGCGAGGCCGACGCCGTGGATGCCGCGAAGGAGCCGGTGGGAGCCCCACAATGAAAACAGGAGCGCTCCAAGACGCGATTCTCACCAGCGCCAACTTCTCGATCATCGCGACCGACGAAAAGGGCGTCATTCAGCTCTTCAACATCGGCGCCGAGACAATGTTGGGGTACGCCGCGGTCGAAGTGGTGAACAAGATCACGCCGGCGGATATTCACGATCCGCAAGAAGTCATCGAACGCGCCCACGCATTGAGCCGGGAGCTCGCGACCCCGATCGCCCCAGGCTTCGAGGCCTTGGCTTTCAAGGCCTCGCGCGGGATCGAGGACAAGTATGAGCTGACCTACATCCGCAAGGACGGCAGCCGCTTTCCCGCGATCGTGTCCGTTACCGCGCTGCGCGATGTGGACGGTGGCATCATTGGATATCTGTTGATCGGAACCGACAATTCCGCCCGGAAGCAGGTCGAAGAGAAGCTGCGCTGGACCGAAGAAGGGTTCCGGTTGATGGTGGAGAGCGTGACCGACTGCGCCATCGTCATGCTGGACTCCGAAGGCCGCGTCGTGAGCTGGAATGGCGGCGCGCAGCGGATCAAAGGCTACTCGTCGGAAGAGATCGTGGGACAGCACTTCTCCCGCTTCTATCCTCCGGCGGACATCGCGAGCGGCACCCCGCAGCGCGACCTGGACGCGGCCGCCGCCGAGGGACGATACGAGGTCGAGGGGTGGCGGATACGCAAGGATGGAACGGTGTTCTGGGCGAACGTGGTCTTCACCGCGATTCGCGACGCGGCAGGCAACGCGCGCGGGTTCGCCAAATTGACCCGCGACCTGACCGAGCGCCGCCACGTCGAGGAGACCCTGACGCTGGCCAAGGGCGCCGCGGAAAAGGCGAACCTCGCGAAATCAGAGTTCCTGTCCAGCATGAGCCATGAGCTGCGCTCGCCGCTCAATGCGATCCTCGGCTTCGCGCAGCTGATGGATTCCGACGCCACCCCGGCGACGCCCTCCCAAAAGGGGAGCATCGCCGAGATTCTGCGGGCCGGATGGTACCTCCTGGAGCTGATCAACGAGATTCTCGATCTGGCGCAGATCGAGTCGGGCAAGCTCTCGCTCTCTCCGGAGCCGACGTCGCTGGCGGAGGTCATCGTCGAATGCCAAGCCATGATCGAGCCGCAGGCGCAGAGCCGCAGCATCGCCATGACCTTCCCGAAGTTCGACCTGCCGTGGTTCGTCGCGGCGGATCGCACGCGGTTGAAGCAGGTGCTCATCAACCTGCTGTCCAACGCGGTCAAGTACAATCACGCGGGCGGAACGGTCGTCGTGGATTTTGTCGGCAGCACGGTCGAGCGGACGCGCATCAACGTGCGAGACACCGGCGCAGGGTTGCCGCCGGAGAAATTGGCGCAGCTGTTCCAGCCGTTCAATCGTCTGGGGCAAGAGCACGGTGCCGAGCAGGGCACGGGGATCGGCCTCGTGATGAGCAAGCGGCTGATCGACCTGATGGGTGGCGTCCTCGGCGTGGAAAGCAAAGTCGACGTGGGAAGCGTCTTCTGGTGCGAGCTGGGCACGGCCGCTGCGCCCGCGCTCGACGCGAAACCAGACGAACCCGCCCCCGCAGTCGGCAAGCAGGCGGCACCCGACGCCCCGCTGCGCACCCTGCTCTACGTCGAGGACAACCCGGCAAACTTGAAGCTGGTCGAGCAGTTGATCGCGCGCCGCCCGTCGCTGCGGCTGCTGACCGCTGTGGAGAGCAATCAGGGGATTCAGCTGGCGCGCGCCCACCAGCCGGACGTGATCCTGATGGACATCAATCTGCCCGGCATCAGCGGGATCGAGGCGATGAAGATCCTGCGCGACGACCCGACGACCGCCCACATTCCCATCGTGGCCCTCAGCGCCAATGCGATGCCACGCGACGTCGCGAAAGGCATCGAGGCGGGATTCTTCTCTTATCTCACCAAACCGATCAAGGTCCCGGAGTTCATGAAGGCACTGGACGCCGCCCTGGACTCCGCGCACGCCCATGCGTGAGGCCTCCGATATCCTCGCCGCCAAGATCCTCGTCGTCGACGATCAGCCGGCCAACGTCCTGCTGCTCGAGCGCATGCTGGGCGAGGCTGGATACCGGTCCGTCACGTCCACGCTCGATCCACACGCGGTGCGGGCGCTGGACGAGCAGCATCGCTACGACTTGATCCTGCTCGATCTCCAAATGCCCGGCATGGACGGATTCCAAGTGATGGAAGGGCTGAAGGAGATCGAGACCGGCGGCTACCTCCCGGTCCTCGTGATCACCGCGCAGCCGGACCATAAGCTCCGCGCGCTCCGGGCCGGCGCGAAGGATTTCATCAGCAAGCCGTTCGATGTCGCCGAGGTATTGACGCGCGTCCACAACATGCTCGAGGTGCGCTTATTGCATGTCGAGATCCGCCGCAAGAACGCGGAGCTGAAGACGCTGTTCGATCAAGTCGTGGCGGAACGAAAGCTGTCGGAGCGGCTGGCCCTGCACGTGCCGCCGGATTCCATCGCCGCGCGGCTGCAAGCGCGCCCGGACGTCACGGCCGACAGCTTTGCGAACGTGACCGTAGTGATCGCGGACATCGTAGGGCTCGCCGAGCTGACACCCACAGCGAGCCCCGAGCAGCTGGCGCTGTTCGTCGATGAGATCTTCACGCATTTCGACGGTCTCGCGGAGGCGCGCGGCGTCAAGAAGATCAAGACGCTCGGGAACTCGTACCTGGCCGCCGCCGGTCTGCCCGTTCCCGCGCGCGACCACGCGACGCGGGCGGCGCACCTGTCGCTGGATATGGTCGAGACGCTGGACCGCTTCAACGAGCGCAGCGGGCATGCGCTGCAGGTGCGAGTCGGCATCGCGACCGGCGCGGTGGTGGCAGGCGTGATCGGCAAGCGCCTGTACGTCTACGACGTGTGGGGTGACGCCGTCACCATCGCCAGCCGCATGGAATCCCATGGCGTAGCCGGACGCGTCCAGGTATCGGACAGCACACGACAACTCCTGGGGAAGCCGTTCCTGCTCGAGGAGCGCGGCGCGCTCGCGGTCGAGGGCAAGGGCGAGATGACGACGTGGTTCGTCGCCGGGCGAAATGGCGCAGTGGAATCGACTGTTGTAACACACTAAAGGAGGCACGAGTCATGGCCACACGAACAATCCGCTTCATGAGCGCGGCGGTACGCGCCGCCAGGCGAGCGAAACAATGGGCGTTGGTCGCGGCGCGCGAGGCCGATCGTCTGCTGCAGGAAGCCCGGACGCGGGTCGAATCCGAAGCCCGGCGGCGCCGGCTCAAGCAGAGGCTCCAGAAAACAGGGCGGGTGTTGATGATCGCCGGGCGGGCGGCGCTCGTCGCCGCGGTGGCGGCAGGGATAACGGAAGCTCGTGCCGAACGCAGTCGCCGCAGACTCCGGTAGCCCGTGGGTGGGTCGACGCTGGATCGTCACCATGGCGTCGGTCCTGCTGATGCTGTGCGCGCTGCTCGCCTTCGCCGCGCGCGACGAGGCGCGGGCGTCGTGGCTTCAGGCGCGCTACTTCACCAGCCAGGCGTCGCAGTTGACCAGCGAGCTCGGCGACGGTCCGAGCGATCGGATCCGGTTCCCGGGCGACGGGCCGCACGACCGCCGCTTCGGCTATTCGCGGTTGCCGGCTGCCCTGCAGACAGCGTCCGAGCAGGGCTTCCGGATCGTCGCGCAGGTCCGCGTCTCGGAACGGTTCGCGGCGCTGGTGGACCGAGGTGTGTCCCCGATCTTCCGCGAAAAGACGCAGGCGGGACTCCGCATCCTGGACCGACGCGGCGCGCCGCTCTTCGCCGCGCGTTACCCCGAGCGAGTCTACTCCTCCTTCGACTCGGTCCCTTCAGTCGTGTGGCAGACGCTGCTATTCCTCGAGAACCGAGCCCTACTCGACTCGCGCTTTCCGAACCGCAACCCATCGGTCGATTGGCCGCGCATGGCGCAGGCAGGAGCGGCGTTCGCCCTGAGCTGGCTGGGCAACGCCCGCTCGGTCCCCGGCGCGAGCACACTGGCCACGCAGCTCGAGAAGCTCCGGCACTCGACGGAGGGCCGGACGCGCTCGACGCGGGAGAAGCTGCTCCAAATGGAGGCCGCCGCACTGCGCGGTTACCTCAGCGGTGAGAACACGGAGGCCGTGCGTCGCCAGATCGTCGTCGACTACCTCAACTCGGTGCCGCTCGCGGCCATCGCCGGGCACGGCGAGGTCACCGGTCTGAGCGACGGGCTGTGGGCATGGTACGGGGCTGACCCGGACGAGGTGAACCGGCTCCTGGCCTCCGACTCTGCGCCCGTTGCGCGACGCGCCATCGCCTACCGCCAGGTGCTCACCTTATTGCTGGCACACCGCCGGCCTTCCTACCTGCTCTCGCAGCCGGACGGTCGCGACGGGCTGCAGAAGCTGACGGACCAGCACCTCCGTCGTCTCGCCCACGAGGGGATCATCTCCGCGGAGCTGCGTGACGCTGCGTTGGCTGTAGACCTCACGCTCCGCAGCCGCGCGCCGGACGTGCCCCGGATCGCATTCATCGAGCGAAAGGGCGCGGACGCGGTGCGCGCTGAGCTGCTCCGCGTGACGGGCGTGGGCACGCTCTATGACCTGGACCGCTTCGACTTGACCGTGCGGACGACGTTGGACCTTCGGGCGCAGGAGGAAGTCACCAACCTCCTCGCGCGGCTGACCGATCCGTCCTTCCGCGGGCTCGACCGCGGCGACCCGGCACGCGTCATCTACGCGGTCGTGGTCCGCGAGCGCACCCAGAACGGCAACGTGGTCCGCGTCCAGGTGGACAACGTCGACTCGCCGTTCAATGTGAACGAGGGGAGCAAGCTCCAGTTCGGTTCCACCGCCAAGCTGCGAACTCTGATCAGCTACCTGGAAATCGTGGAACAACTCTACCTTCGGAACGCCGGCCGGCCGGCGGTGAACCTCCGCGCGGAGCCGGTAGGCGCGGACGACTGGATTACGGCGTGGACGCTGTCATATCTGGCCGCGAACCCGGGCGTCTCGCTCGACCGAATACTGGAAGCCGCGATGTCCCGCCCCTATTCGGCCAGCCCCAACGACAGCTTGACGGGCGGCGATAGTCACATGTTCCGGAATGTCGACACCACCGACGACGACCAGACCCTCTCGGTGCGCGATGCGTTCGTTCGGTCGGTGAACCTGCCGTTCGTTCGCATCATGCGGGACATCGTGCATTACTACGTGTATCGGCTGCCGGGCAGTGTATACCTGCTACGAGGTCATCCGGCAGAGCTGACCTGGGACCGCGACGATCGCATGGCCGACGATGAGGGCCGTGAGTTGATCGAGCATTTCTACCACAAGTACGCGGACGCGGACTCCGGGCCAGTGCTGGAAGCCCTGAGGCGCGGTCGGTCCGTGAGCCAGCTCGCGTGGGCGTACCGCTCGGTGACGCCCGATGCCGGATTGGCCGAGTTCGGCCACTTCTTTCAGCCCCTCCCCGACGCCCGCATCGCGGAGCTGTACGACGGGTCCGACCCGATCGGTCTCTCGATCTCCGACCGTGGGCGCCTCGCCGGGATGGACCCGCTGGAGCTTTGGCTGGCGGCATACTTGTACCGCCATCCGGGCGCACTCGAGCAGGATGTGCTCGACGCCAGCGCCTCCGTTCGTCAGCAAATCCATGACGAGCTGTTCCCGCACGCGCGCTCTGCCCCGGATCGGCGGATCGGCTCGATCCCAGAGGCGGAGGCCTTCCGCGAAATCCACGGCGCCTGGCGGCGATTGGGCTACCCGTTCGAGTCGCTCATGCCCTCCTACGCGACCGCGATTGGCAGCTCCGCCGACCGGCCAGACGATCTTACGGAGTTGGTGGGCATCTTGCTCAACGATGGGATCCGCTACCCGGTCCAGCGCGTGGAAGAGCTCCACTTCGCCGCGGGCACACCGTACGAGACCCTGCTGCGTCGGTCGCCACCCCGCGGCGAACGGGTACTCTCGTCCGAAATCGCGGCGGTCGTGCGGGCCGCGATGGTCGCTGGAGTCACGCGCGGCACGGCACGACGCGCGTTCGGCGCCGTGCGCGCTGTCGACGGCTCGCCCGTCCTGATCGGCGCCAAGACCGGGACCGGCGACAATCGATTCCGTGTGAAAGGGCGGGACGGGCTCGGCAGTCAGGACCGGGCGATTGACCGGACGGCGACGGTGGTCTTTTTCATCGGCGACCGCTTTTACGGCACGATCACCGCGTTCGTCTCAGGGGCGGCCGCCGACCGCTACGACTTCACCAGCGCGCTGCCGCTCCGGATCCTGAAGATGCTCGGCCCGACGCTGGAGGCGCTCATGACAGGTCTCACCAGCGAGCCTTGCCGTTCCGTACGTCCATATGGACAAACGGACCGTGCGCCGCCGTCGAACGATATTTGCCGATCCCCCCAATGAGGCCTTGGGCCTCCGGTCGCGCGGCAGCGGCGTCGATGAGGCGATACAACACCTCCGCATCGCGGATATCGCTGCGGCCGTCGCCATTCAAGTCGTCCATCCTGCCATCCCCGTTCTCGTCGATGAAGATGTCCGCGGCCGCGCCCAACTGGTGCTGGCTGTAACGCACGTTGCCGAGCGACCGGTTGTAGGCCGGGGTGCGGTAGCCGCTCATGACGTGGAACGTGGTCGCCTGATAGCCGGCGTCGTGCACCCGTGCGAGCACATACTCGAGAGCGACGAGCAGTCGCTCGTTCAGCACGATGTACTTCCGCGACCCGCCCGGCTCCTTGCACAGGAACTGCTTGAGTCGGAAATGGGGAGAAACCAGGATGTCTTCGTTCTCCCGCGTGACCTCGACGAACCCGGCCGGTAGGCTGTAGCTGGCGAGCCCGCGCAGTGGCTTGTCGGGATAGCGGCCGATCCGATAGCCGTTCAGGCGTTCGCCTTGGAACCGGTCGTAGGGGACGACGACGAACGCCTGCACCGTGACCGAGTCGCCGCCATCGGGGGCAACGACCTGAATGGGATAGAGACCTGGCGCGGGCGGCGCTGTCCATACCCAGCGCCCCGTGGCCATGGGCACGAGCCGGCCCGCTGCCGGCCGAGCCACGTAGCCCGATGCCGGAGTGTGGGCCACCACCTCGAGCGTCACGGTCTCGCCCGGAAGCACCGTCAAGGCCCTCACCCGGTCGGGCGAGACCACGTTCCGATACCGGACAGCGAATACAGGTGCTACCGTCGCGCGGGGTTCGGCAGGTCGAGGCGCAGCGACGACGGTGAGCGTGCCGAGTGCGAACGATGTATATGTCAGGCGACTTACGAAGCTGGAGCCGTGCGTAGTCCCTCTCTTGTGGTAGACGTCCTCATCCTTTGGAGGTACGCCTCACAAGGTACCTAAGCGGACTACTTTTTGCTGGGTGGAGGTGCTCGCAGAGCTGTAAAGAGGGGCGCATCCCGATCGTGGATATCCCGCCGGAACTGGATTGTCCCGTCTGCGTCGGCCCACGCCGTCCAGTATAGCAGGTGGATCGGCATCGGCTCCGGCAGGGGTACACTGCGGTCCTCCGCGTCGTCCAGTGCCGCGAGGAGTGCGCCGCGATCCCACCGCGGATCGTTTCGCAGCAGATACACGGCGAGCTCGATCGGGTGCTGGATGCGGATGCATCCGTGGCTGAAGTCCCGCTGGGTTTCCTCGAATAGCGGGCGTGCGGGCGTGTCGTGCAGGTAGACGTGATACTTATTAAGGAACATGAACTTGATGCGTCCGAGCGCATTGCGCGGCCCCGGATCCTGGCGCAGCAGGAACGGGAAGTGGGCAGCGGTGATGGTAGACCAATCGACCGTCGAGGGATCGACCTCTTGGGCGTCGAGGCGTGAGCTCGGGAAGACGCGCAGCTTGTATCGCGCCAAATAGGACGGGTCCCGCTTGAGTTTCGGGAGCAGCTCCGTCGTCGCGATGGTGCTCGGCACGTGCCAGTAGGGGTTGAGCACCAGATACCGCATCGTATCGCTGAGCACCGGCGTGCGGTCAAACGGTCGCCCCACGACCACCGGCATGGACATCACCAGCGAGTCCCCATCCATCACCTCCAGCTCGAACGCCGCGATGTTCACGATGATGTGACGGCGTCCCAAATCCTTTGGCAGCCAGCGCCAGCGCTCGAGGTTCAGCTCCAACTGCTCCACACGACGTTCCACGGGCACGTTCAGCTCGGCGCGAGTCGCGGTGCTCACCACCCCATCCGCCGTCAGCCCGTGACGCCGCTGAAATTTCTGGAGCGCCTGCTCGAGCCCCGCGTCGAAGAGGTCCGCGGCCTGGGCCTCTGCCTCCCCGACGAGGCCGTCCTCGAGGTGGAGCCGCTGGCGCAGCGCTGTCACTGCAGCTCCGCGGTCGCCCGCGTGCAGCGTGGACCCCTCGGGGATCGCGGGCCAGCCGCCCGCTGCCGCTACCTCGCGATAGCGCGCCAACGCTTCGCGCAGGCGCCGGTAGCCAACTTCCGGTGGGTCCAGCCCTGCCAGCGTGCCGGCGATGTTCCCCGACGCCAGTGCTGCCTCCAGCACGACCGCGATGTCGGCGGTGCGCCGGTTCGACACCCATTCCGGACGGAGAGTTTCGGGATTCACCCGCCCGGCCAGCAGATGGGCTCCATAAACCAGGAATGCGTCGGTCAGCAGGAGATCGAGCTCCGCCCATCGGTCGGGGGCTAATGCGGGGCCGCGCTTTGCATCAGCGCGCATTGCCGCGAGCACGGCCTCGATGCCCGCCAAATGGTAGTCCTCGGATCGCAGCCCCTCGAGATCCGCCCGGCGAAGCGCACCGATCAGGTCGTCGGCCAGCCGAGTGGGGCCGCGCTCGTCACTCCAGGCGGGGCGGTAGAGCCGCCGCTCGTAAAAGCTGGGGAGGACCAGACTGGCGTAGACGGGCTCGCCGGCTGCCCGGAGGTCCATGACGACGCCCGCGGCCTCGATGCGAGTCCTGATGCGCTCCACGACCAGCTCGGCTGGGGAGCGGAGCTCGACCTGCCCCACTGCGGGTCGGCATCCCGCGAGGGCCGCGCCGATGAGCAATACGCGATGCAGCATGGCGAATTCTGACAGCACAGCGCGAGCGGAGCTATCCCACAAACGTCTTACTACTCCAAGGACATTGCGCGCCCGACGTTTCGCCGATGCGATATCCGCCGTGGATATTCGTAGTGCTGCCGCTCGTCACGCTTTCGCGTCCCGCGGCCGCGCAGTGCGATGGCAAGATCGTCTCGGCGATCCGCATCGTCCCGCGCGACCCTTCGTTCATCCGGTTTCCCCGATCCCGGCGCCGTCTAAGGTGCTGGGCAAGCGGCTAGCGGCGGTTCGGAAAATTCCCCGTTTGTTACCACGGTTGTTACCGCGAGGAAGCCTGCGTAGTAACTCTATGCGCCAGCCGCGATTCGAACGCGGGACCTTCGGCTCCGGAGGCCGACGCTCTATCCAGCTGAGCTACTGGCGCAGACTAAAGCAGGTTGTGGAGGACTGTCGAGGTTGGTGGAGGATCTGGAGGTTGCGGAACCTCCACCAACCTTCACGATCCTCCACCAACTTCCATAACCTCCTACAGATATCGGGGCGAGAGGATTTGAACCTCCGACCTCCTGGTCCCGAACCAGGCGCGCTAACCGGACTGCGCTACGCCCCGCATGACTCGACATCTCGATGTTCAGTGCGCCCAGGAGGACTTGAACCCCCAACCTCTTGATCCGTAGTCAAGCGCTCTATCCAGTTGAGCTATGGGCGCGTTTACTGCAAGGCTGTGAAGGACGGTCGAGGTTGGTGGAGGATCTGGAGGTTGAAGAACCTTCACCAACCTCCGCGAACCTTGACCATCCTCCACAACCTCCAGACGGCCAGTGGGCGGTACAAGACTCGAACTTGTGACCTCCACGATGTCAACGTGGCGCTCTAACCAACTGAGCTAACCGCCCGCGAACAAATTGCGGATTGCGGATTTGCGATTGCGGATTGAACCGGCACCCTCAATCCGCAATCCACGAATCCACAATCCGCATTGTCTTCAGTAGCGGGGGTGGGATTTGAACCCACGACCTCCGGGTTATGAGCCCGGCGAGCTACCAGACTGCTCCACCCCGCGTCGCTTTGCTAATCGTTGCGCCCGTCTACCCGTCTTGCAGAGAGCGGGAAACGGGACTCGAACCCGCGACCCCAACCTTGGCAAGGTTGTGCTCTACCAACTGAGCTATTCCCGCACGCCGCCAAATCTAACCGCTCACTGGGACGGTATCTACCACCCTAGCAGTGCCTTAGGCCGTAGGCCGTCCGACCGTCCGCCCGCCCGAGTGGAGGCGAGGGGGATCGAACCCCTGACCTCGTGAATGCCATTCACGCGCTCTCCCAACTGAGCTACGCCCCCGCTATATTCCCGCGCCCCAAAACCGGCCGGCGGGAACACGGCATCTTATCGGGGCGTTCAGGCGGTGTCAAGCGATTTCACGCTCCTTCCATGAACATTTTTGCTGCGGCTGCGTACTACAGAGCACCCAAATAGGGCGAACCAATGCCTCGCACTCGTAAAAAGACAAAAGCAGCTCCTCCGGCTCCCAAGGCCAAGGCGAAGGCGCCCGTGGTGACGACAGCACCACGGGTGGTCAAGCGCCGTGGCCGGCGCCGGGGTCTGCTCACGGGTCTGGGCCATCACGAGCACGAGCGCGACATCCTCGATCAGTACCTCCACGAGGTCTCCAAGACTCCGCTGCTGACGCAGAAGGAGGAGATCGCGCTCGCCCGGAAGGTCCGCGCGGGCGATCAGGAGGCGATGCAGGAGCTCGTGAAGCGCAACCTGCGCTTCGTGATTTCCGTGGCCAAGAAGTATCAGAACCGGGGGCTGCCGCTCACCGATCTCATCGGCGAGGGCAACGTCGGCCTGCTCACGGCGGCGCGCAAGTTCGATCCCGATCAGGGCGTCAAGTTCATCTCGTACGCCGTGTGGTGGATCCGCCAGGCGATCCTCGCCGCGCTCGCGCGGCAGGGCCGGACGGTGCGCGTCCCGCTGAACCGGACCGCCGATCTGTCGCGCATCGTGCGGACGGCGGAGTACCTGCGGCAGACCCTGCGCCGGGAGCCGACGCCGGAAGAAATCGCCGACGCGACCAAGCTGTCGCTCGAGGTCGTGCAGTCGCTCGCCGCGCTCAACACCGGCGACGTGCGGCTGGACGCCCCGCTCGATCCCGACGGTGATCGCTCGCTCATCGAGCGCTTCATCGCCGAGGATCTGCCGGATACGGAAGATCAGGCGATGGATCGCTTCCTGTCCGACGAGATCGAGCAGGCGCTGAACACGCTGCAACGCCGTGATGCCAAGGTGCTGCGGCTGTACTTCGGTCTGGACGGCGGACGTGAGCACACGCTGGAAGAGATTGGGGGAATGCTCGGCGTGACTCGCGAACGCGTGCGTCAACTGCGCGACCGCGCGCTGAAGCGGTTGCGCGATGGAGATGTAGGCAAGGCGCTCGCAAGCTTCGCCGCCTAGACAAAGTGGCCAGGAGAAATCCTGGCCACTTTCGTTTCTCGCTGTAACTTTTCCTCCCGTGATCGATGTGATCGGCCGCCGGGCCATAGCCTCCATCGAGGCTGTCGGCCGCATCGGCCACTTCGTGATGGACATGGTGCGCGCCCTTGCCGACATCCGCGTGTGGGCGCCGCTCGCCATTGTCCAGATGCGCCGCATCGGCGTAGACTCGATCCCGGTGACGCTGTTCATTGCGGCGTTCACGGGCGTGGTCCTCGCGCTTCAGGCCTCCTACACCTTCACAGGCGCCGTCCCGCTCTACTTCGTCGGCACCCTCGTCGGCAAGACGATGATGCTCGAGCTGGGGCCCGTGATCTGCGGGCTCGCGCTGGCCGGGCGGGTGGGGGCCAGCATGGCCGCCGAGCTCGGCACGATGAAAGTGACCGAGCAGGTGGACGCGCTCGAGACGCTGGCCTACGATCCGCAGAGCTATCTCGTCCTCCCGCGCGTGATCGCGGGTACCGTGATGTTCCCGATGATCATCGCGTTCGCCATGGCAACCGGCATCGTGACCGGATGGCTCACGAGTCTCGCTCTGCTCGACCTCTCGACGCCGGACTTCCTGAAGGGCCTCAAGCTGTTCTACCGGTTCAAGGACGTCTGGTTTGGGCTGTTCAAGAGCGCGACCTTCGGTTTTACCATCACCGGCGTGGGATGCATCGTCGGTCTCGCAACACGCGGTGGGGCCGAGGGCGTGGGAAAGAGCACGACCCGGGCGGTCGTCTACTCGGCCGTGCTCATCCTGCTGCTGGATGCTTTCTGGGCCGTGGTGCTCTTGTGATCGAGTTCCAGGATGTGCACAAGGCGTTTGGCGACAAGCCGGTGTTGCAGGGCCTGTCGCTGAAGATCCAGGACGCCGAAACCGTGGTGATCATCGGCTATTCGGGAACGGGAAAGAGCGTGGCACTGAAGCACATCGTCGGCTTGTTGCACCCCGACGCCGGCGACGTCATTGTTGACGGCCAGGCGGTGTCGACGTTGGACCGCGATGGACTGACGGCGCTGCGCGAGGGGATCGGCTACGTGTTCCAGTTCGCGGCACTGTTTGATTCGCTGACCGTAGCGGAGAATCTGGCGCTGGGCCTGCGCCGCCGCCGCGTGTCGGCTGAGGAAATCGAGGACCGGGTTCGGGAAGCGCTGGCGCTCGTGGATCTGTCTGGCACGGAAGAGCGAATGCCCGCCGAGCTGTCGGGCGGTATGCGCAAGCGCGTGGGGATCGCGCGGGCGATCGCGCTCCGCCCCCGTTACATCCTCTATGACGAGCCGACAACCGGCCTCGATCCCGTCACGTCGGCGGTGATCGACCGGCTGATGGTGCGAACGCGGGAGCATCTTGGCGTGACGGGTGTGGTGGTGACGCACGACATGCGGAGCGCGTACACGGTCGGCGATCGGATCGCCATGCTGTACGAGGGGCGCATCCGGCAGGTGGGGACGGTGACCGAGATTCAGGAGACGGATGACTCGGTGGTGCGGCAGTTCATCGAGGGACGCCCCGAGTGAAACGCGAGAACGAATTCGCCGTCGGCCTGGTGGTGATCGCCGCGCTCGCGCTGGTCGTGGGCGGCGCGCTCTGGCTGTCCGGCGCCCACTTCGGCAAGACCGAAGAAGTGGTCACGGCGCGCTTCCGGACGGTCGGGGGGCTGGGAGTGGGCAATCCGGTCGTCCTGCGCGGCGTGCGGGTCGGCCGGGTGGAGGCGATCCGCCTCGCGCCCGGCAACTGGGTCGAGGCCGACCTGAAAATCTATTCCGGCATCACCCTGCCCCCCAAGCCCGCTGTGATTGCGGCCTCGGCGTCGCTCTTTGGCGAATGGGCGGCGACGCTCATTTCGAGCGACCCGCTCCCCAATGATCCGAACGTGCGGCAAGCGCTCATCGAGGCGCAGACGGGGGCGGGGGCGAAGTGGCCCGGCGCTACGCTGCCCGATATTGGACAGCTCACCGCCCAGGCGAGCCGGATCGCGACCGACATCGCGACCGTCTCGGCCCGCATCCAGACCGCATTCGACTCATCGGCTGTCACCGACTTGCGCCGCTCGATCCATGACTTCGGCCAGATCGCCGATCGCCTCGCGCGGGTGACGAACGAGCAGGCCGACGTCATCGGCAACGTCGGGGCGAATCTGAGCAAGGGCTCGGAGGCGTTGTCGCGCGCTGCTACAGACTTAAGGACGACGCTGGGTCGAGTGGATACCGCGACGAACCAGGGCCAGCTAGCTACTATCTTGAACAACACCGCCGCCACGAGTGCTGATCTGCGGAGCGCGTCCCAGGATTTTCGCGACCTGATGGGCGCCGCGCACAAGAACCAAGAGAGTCTCGTGCACGTGCTGCAGAACGCCGATACCGTGCTGGCCCGCATCGCCAACCGCAGCGGCACGCTCGGCCTGCTCGTCGGCGACTCCGCGTTCTATCGCGAGACGACACTCACCATGATTCAGCTGCGCCAGCTGCTCTCCGACATACAGGCGAATCCACGGAAATACTTCACGTTTAGCGTGTTCTAGAGGATGACCCGTCGCCGAAAAAAGGAGCAGAAAGTACGCGCCCAGCGCGAAACGAGCGCCGGCGGCGTGGTCTTCCGGCGCGGGCCGGACGGCCAGGTGAGCTTCTTGTTGATTCGCGACTCGTACAAGAATTGGGGATTTCCCAAGGGACACCTCGAAGCCGGCGAGCCACCCGCCGCGGCGGCGCGGCGCGAGGTTACCGAGGAGACTGGCCTCAACGAGCTCGTGCTCCACGGACCGATCAAGGTAATCGATTGGTATTTCCGCTTCCGCGGCAAGACGATTCACAAGTACTGCCATTTCTTTCTCTTCGAGTCGCGGCGCGGCGACCCGGTGCCTGAAGAAGCCGAAGGGATCACCGCGTGTGTCTGGCATCCGCTCGACGAGGCGCGGCAAACCGTGAGCTATGACAACGCGCGCGACGTCCTGGGGCAGGCGGCCGAGATGCAGCAGACGCTGGTGGAGACGTGAGCAGCACAGCCTACCCCGTGGTGCCGGTGTTCCATCCCCGCCGCGAGGCTCGGCGCGCCGTGCAGCGCGGGTATCCGCGCGGCGCCGGCAGCGTGCGGTTGTGCCGCACCATCCAGGCGGTGGAGCGCCTCCTCGAGCAGCGGCTCGTCGATGCCGTCGTGCTCGACGTGCGCCACTGCGATGGCGTGGGCCTGACCCTCCCGGCGCGCTTCCCCCGCATTCCGATGTACGCGCTCTGCGCCGTCCGTCCCGACGATGGAGCGCTGCTCGCCTCCTGCCGCGACGCTGGTTTTACCGGCGTACTAGTAGAAGGGGTGGACAACGCCGTGGCGGGGGAGTGGATCGCCGCCCGTACCGCGCAGGTCGCGCGCCGGCTGGCGCTCGCGGATGCACCCCGACTCCTGCGGCTGACCGACCGGCTGCAACGTGCGGCGTGGGATGAGGTCCTGCGGCGGGCGGGCACGCCCACTCAGACGAGCCACGTCGCCCAGGCGTTGCGGGTGACGCGCGAACACCTCTCGCGGGAATTCGGGGCGGGGGGAGCACCCAACCTGAAGCGCGTCATCGATCTCGCTCGTGCCGCCTGCGCCGCAGACCTGCTCGGGAACCCGGGGTATACCGTGCGCACCGTCGTCCGCATCCTTGGCTACGCATCGCCGAGCCACTTGGCGGGAGCCGCGCGCAGGGTTGCCGGGGCGACGCCCGTGGAACTCCGTGAGCTCGGACCGCGCGGCGTGTTGACGAGATTCCTGAGAGGTAGAACCAGGTCGCGGATCTAACGTGCGGCGTGTTCGCGTGCGGCGTTGATTGGTTGCGGTCGAGTCGCGCGACACACGCCATTACATTCCGCACGCCACACGCCGCACGTCATGGGCTGGCGGCAGGCGCTAAGCATGTGATAAATTTCACAAACTCCAACCACGCGGTTACATGGCCACCGATTCCATCCTACGTCCCGGCGAGCTGAAAAACCTTCTCCTCAAGGAAATCCAGGCCGCTGACCTGGCGGACATCGACGTCCGCGAAGTCGGCACGGTCCTGGAGGTGAAGGACGGCATCGCCCGGATTTACGGGCTGACGTCCGCGATGGCGGGCGAGATGCTCGAGTTCACGGTCTCGGCGACCGGCGAGAAGATCACCGGCCTCG
>Ga0210382_10000087_pt1 | contig 36055 bp, 30 predicted proteins | sample PLMedo_FD_155452 | JGI IMG/M metagenome (GOLD analysis project Ga0210382, IMG submission 155452) | Groundwater sediment microbial communities from an aquifer in East River, Colorado, USA - PLM0_60_coex redo | ecosystem: Environmental > Terrestrial > Soil > Riparian zone | place: USA: East... | reverse complement strand
CCCCCCCGCGGCTGCCAGCGGGCGCCGCTCTCGTCGTCCGCGTCGGTGAAGGTGAGCTGGCGTGTCGTGCGGCCGTCCGCGGACACGACGTACAGGTCGCTGCGCCGCTGCCAATCGGGGAATTGGAGCTTCGACACTTCGTACACGACCCACGCGCCGTCGGGCGACAGCTCGGCACCGCCCAGCGTCGCGAGCCGGAAGATGTCGGCGTAGTCCATGACCCGTGGCGCCTGCGCAGCGATCTGCGCAGGGGTCAACAGAAACGCCATGCATAAGGTGCCGAAGTGTTTCATTTTCGTTCACTCATGATTGGGGGGCAGGGTGAATCTGGCATGAGACTGCACGGGCGCCAGGGCTTCCCGTTTTCCGTTCCCGAGGTGACGTTTCCAGCACATTCACGCGAAGGTGACCCATGCCTCCGTACTCCCTCACCGTCAACGGCCGGGCCCACACCGTCCACGTCGCAGCCGATACACCGCTGCTCTGGGTGTTGCGCGACAATCTCGGCCTCACCGGCACGAAATTCGGCTGCGGGATCGCCCAATGCGGCGCCTGCACCGTGCATGTGGACGGCGTGGCCACGCGTTCCTGCGTCACGCCGATCTCCGCGGTCGGCACCGCCCAGGTGACGACCATTGAAGGCCTTTCCCCCGGCACTACGACGGCGAGTCATCGCGTGCAGAAGGCGTGGGTCGCCGAGGACGTGCCGCAGTGCGGCTACTGCCAATCCGGCCAGATCATGGCGGCCGCGGCGTTGCTCGCACAGACGCCGGATCCCAGCGATGCGCAAATCGACGAAGCGATGACGAACATCTGCCGGTGCGGCACCTACCAGCGCATCCGCGCCGCCGTGCATCGCGCGGCGAAGGAGGCCTGATGGAACGGCGCGACTTTCTTCAGACCGCCGGCACGATCGGCGCCGGCCTCGTGATCGGCTTCCACATTCCGACGCGGCGCGGCCAGCAGCAGCCCCCCCCCGGCCCGTTCGCGCCCAACGCCTGGCTCCGGATCGGCCCGGACGACAGCGTGTTGGTCGTCGTGGACCGCTCGGAGATGGGGCAAGGCGTCACGACCGCCCTGCCGATGTTGCTGGCCGAAGAGCTCGAGGCCGACTGGACCAAGGTCCAGATCGAGTTCGCCCCGGCCGACAAGGCATACGCCAACCCGCTGTTTGGCATGCAGGGGACCGGGGGAAGTACCAGCGTGCGGGCGGCGTGGACGCCGTTGCGGAAAGCAGGGGCCGCGGCGCGCGAGGTCCTGATCGCCGCCGCCGCCCAGAGTTGGGGCGTGAAGAGTACCGAGTGCCGGGCCGAGCGAGGCGCCGTGGTGCACGCCAAGAGTCGCCGCCGGCTGCGTTACGGCCAGTTGGCTTTGCGGGCCGCCGCGCTCCCCGTCCCCGCCGACGTGCCGCTCAAGGATCCGAAGGATTGGCGCATCGTCGGGAAGCCGACGAAGCGCCTCGATGCGCCGCCTAAAGTCAACGGCCGCGCGAAGTTCGGGATCGACGTCTGGGTTGCCGGGATGCGCATCGCGGTGGTGGCGCGCTCGCCCGTGTTTGGCGGGAAGGTCACGAGCTTCGACGCCACCGCCGCCAAGAAGATCGACGGGGTCCGCGACGTCGTCCAAATCTCGAGCGGGGTGGCGGTCGTGGCCAACGGCTACTGGCCCGCCAAACAGGGGCGCGATGCCCTGCGCATCGTCTGGGAGGAGGGCCCGGTCGCGGCCGTGTCGAGCGCGAGCATCTCTCAGCTCTTCGCCGACCGGGCAGCGCAGCCGGGCGTGGTGGCCCGTCACGACGGCGACGCCGATGCGGCGCTCCCCGGCGCGGCGCAGACCGTGGAAGCGTCGTATGAATTGCCGTTCCTCGCCCACGCCACGATGGAACCGATGAATTGCACGGCCCACGTCCGTGCCGACGGCGTGGACATCTGGGCGCCGACGCAGTTCCAGACCGGTGCGCAGGGCCTCGGCGCGCAGATCGGCGGCGTGCCTCCCGAGAAGGTCCAGGTCCACACCACGTACCTGGGTGGCGGTTTCGGACGGCGGTTCGAGCTGGACTTCATCCAGGAGGCGCTCGAGACCTCCAAGGCCGTCGGCGCGCCCGTCAAGGTGATCTGGTCGCGCGAGGATGATATCCAGAACGCGCAATACCGGCCCGCGAACTACCACCGTATGCGCGCCGGGCTCGATGCGGCCGGCCGGCCGGTCGCGTGGACGCACCGGATCGTCGCGCCGTCGATCATGGCGCGCGTGTTCCCGAACATGGTGCAGAACGGGCTCGATGGAGAGGCCGTGGAAGGCGGCATAGTCATGCCGTACGCCGTTCCCCATGTCCACGTGGACTACGCCCTCACCGATACGGGGATCCCGGTGGGCTTCTGGCGCTCGGTGAACAATTCCTACAACGCGTTCGCGGTCGAGACGTTCATCGACGAGCTGGCCGCGGCGGCGAAAGCCGACGCGTTCGAGTATCGGCGGGGCCTGCTGGCGAACGCGCCGCGCCACCGCGGCGCGCTCGAGCTCGCGGCGCAGAAGGCCGGGTGGGGAACGCCCCCGCCCGCCGGCCGCGCCCGGGGGATCGCGGTGCACAAGTCGTTCGAGTCGTTCGTGGCGCAGGTGGCCGAGGTATCGGTCTCCTCCGCGGGCGAGGTGCGCGTGCATCGGGTGGTCTGTGCGGTGGACTGCGGCATGTTCGTGAACCCCGACACGATCGAGGCCCAGATGCAGAGCGCCATCGTGTACGGGCTCACCGCGGCCCTGAAGGGCGCAATCACGATCGACAAGGGGCGCGTGCAGCAAAGCAACTTCAACGACTACGAGATGCTGCGGATGGCCGAGATGCCGCTGGTCGAGGTGTACATCGTACCGAGCACCGAGGCACCGGGAGGGGTCGGCGAACCGGGTACGCCGCCGATCGCACCGGCGGTGTGCAATGCAATTTTCGCGGCGACGGGGAAACGCATTCGGAAGTTGCCGATCGGAACGGTCACTTAATCCGGAGGGTGCACCGATGCTTGGTCGTCTCACCGCGGGGGCGCTGGCGTTCTGCGCCCTCGTTTCCGTTGTCGCCGGACAACTGCCCACCGTCACCGACTACACGAAGAGCTTCGAGAAGCGCGACGGCTATTTCCCGGTGTATTGGGATGCCGCGAAGGGCCGTCTGCTCCTCGAGATCCCGGCCGGCCGGCTGAACGAGGACTTCCTCTACCTGCCGTCTCTCGCCACCGGGGTCGGCGATGCCTCGCTCGGTCTCGACCGGGGCTCGATCGGCAACGAGCAGATCGCGCGGTTCGAGCGAATCGGTCCGCGCGTGCAGCTGGTGCTCCAGAACCCGCGGTTTCGGGCCGTGACCGACAACGAGGCGCTCGCCCGCTCGGTGCGCGAGTCCTTCCCGTTGTCGACGGTGGCTGGGTGGGACCTCGTGGCCGAGGAAGGCGGGCGGCTGCTCGTCGACGTCACGGGGTTCGTGCTGGGCGACGTCACCGACGTGCGCGGCGCGCTGCGGACCGGCGGCCAGGGGACCTTCGCCCTCGATCGCGACAAAAGCGCGATCTATCCGCCGCGCACCAAAGCGTTCCCCGACAACACCGAGATCGAGGCGACGCTCACCTTTACCAGCGACAATCCCGGGCGCAGCGTGCGCCGCCACACGCCCGATGCGCGCGCCGTGACGTTGCGTCAACACCTGTCGTTCGTCCGGCTGCCGGCGCCGGGCTACCGGCCGCGGCTGTTCGACCCGCGGATGGGCTTCTTCGACGTGAGTTTTTACGACTTCGCCAAGCCGTTCACGCAGGACTACGTCACCCGCTACGCGATCCGTCACCGCCTCCAGAAGAAGGACCCGGGCGCGGCGATCTCCGAGCCGGTTGCGCCGATCGTCTACTATCTCGACCCCGGCATCCCCGAGCCGTATCGCGCGGCCTTCAAGGAAGGCGCCGGGTGGTGGAATCGCGTGTTCGAGGCGGCGGGGTTCCGGAATGCGTTTCGCGTCGAGGACATGCCGGCCGACATGGATCCGCTCGACGCGCGCTACAACGTGATCCAGTGGATCCATCGGACGGAGGCGGACTACTCGATCGGGCCGTCGTACGTGGACCCACGGACCGGAGAGATCATCAAGGCCGCGGTACGCATGGAATCGCACCGCTCCGTCCCGGATTTCGACATCTACGCGGGCGCGGTGCCAGCGCTCGGAGCGGAGGATGGGTTCGACCCCTGGCTCGCGACCCTCGCGCCGGACGTCACGCCGGAGGCCTTCGCGATGGCGCGGCGCCGGCAGCATGCCGCGCATGAAGTCGGACACACGCTCGGCCTGGCGCACAACTTCATCGCCACGAGCTACGGGCGGGCCTCGGTGATGGACTACCCCGCCCCGTTGATCCAACTCAAGAACGGCGCGCTCGACTTGTCGGATGCCTACCGCAATGGCCCCGGCGCGTGGGCCTCGCCCGCGTTGCGAGGGGGGGACACGGAGTTCCCCCCCCCCCCGCCCCCGCCCCGGGCGCCGAAGCCGCAGGCCTGGAACGGATCGCCCGGGAAGGGATGGCCCGGGGTCTCAAGTTCATCACCAACCCCGATGAGGCGTCGTCCAACGCCTACCCACAGGCGACAACCTGGGTCAACGGCAGCGACATGACCGCGGAGCTGCGGCGCGTGATGGGCGTGCGGCGCTTCCTCCTCGACAAGTTCGACGAGCGCGCCATCGCCCCCGGCGAGCCCATGGCGCTCCTCAATCGGCGGTTCGTGACCGTGTACCTGAACCACCGCTTCACCCTCGGCGCGGCGATCAAGGCGGTCGGCGGCATGGAGTACCGCTATGCCGTGCGCGGCGACACACTGCCGGCCACCCGCATCCTCCCGGCGGCGGAACAGCGCCGCGCGCTCGAGGCGGCGCTCGACGCCGTGAGCCCGGGCGAGCTGGCGGTCCCGGAACGGGTCCTGCGGATCCTCGCCCCCCGGCCGTTCGGCTACGAAACCGACACGCGGGGGTTCGGCTCGGCCGCGGCGCCGGCGTTCGACCAGGTGGGGATCGCGCGCACGCTGGCCGCGATGGTGATCGGCGGGCTGCTCGACCCCACACGCGCGGCCAGACTCGTCGCTTTCGCCGACCGCGACCCGCAGCAACCCAGCTTGACCGAGGTCATCGGCCGCATCGTCGATCGGACCTGGGGCGCGCCCGCTCCCGCGCAACACGCGGCCCTCAAACGGGTGGTGGAGCGAGTCGTGGCGGACGAGTTGATCGAACTGGCGCGCCGCAGCGAGGCGACGCCCGAGGTGCGGGCGGCGGCGGAATGGGGGTTACGGCGCATCGCCCGCCAGCTGGCGGCGCCCCCCCCGGGGCGGGCGGCAGGGGATGTAGCGGCCCACCGCCAGCTTGCCGCGGCGGACATCGAGCGGTTCCTGAGCCGTCGCGACGCGCCGACGGCGGCGCCCCAACCACTGGCCGCGCCGCCGGGGACGCCGATTGGGCAGGAGCCGGTGCCGCCGCGCTAGTTGCGCCGCTTCATCCCCGGCCACCAATTCCATCGGCCCGCCAGCTGCAACAGCGCGGGACCGATCACCATGCGCACGACGGTGGCATCGAGCAGCACCGCCACTGCCAGCGTGAATCCCAAGAGCTTGATGACCAGGAACTGCCCCAGCGTGAACGCCGCGAACACCACCAGCATGATGGCGGCCGCGTTGGTGATGACCGGGCCCGTGTTGGCGATGCCCTCGATGATCGCGGTGCGGTCGTCGAGGCCCGACCGTCGGCCCTCCATCACGCGAGTGATGAGAAACACCTCGTAGTCCATACTCAAGCCGAACACCATGCAAAACACGATCACGGGCAGGGTCGAGAACACCGCGCCCAGCGGCTCGGCCACGCCAAACCACCGGCCTCCCAGCCCGTCTTGAAACACCAGCGTGAGGGCCCCGAAGGCGGCTCCGACCGACAGGAGGTTCAGCAGCATCGCCTTGAGCGGCACCAAGACCGATCGCGTGGCGACAAACAACGCCACCAGCGTCCCTAGGATCACGAGACCCGCGATCTGCCCGAAGCGACCGACCACCGCGTCCCGGTAATCAGTGTTGAAGGCCGGGAGCCCCCCAACGCGGACGACGACGCCGTTGAGCCCGCTCGCCACGCCACCCGCGTCACGGATCTCCCACACCAGCTGCATCAGGGAGTCCGGGCTCAGGCCGTCGCGCGGCATCAGCTCGACGGCGGCCCATCGTCCGTCGCGGCTCACCAACCCTTCGACGGCCCGGTCGGACAGCGTGGCCAGTCCCAACCGGCCGAGGCCGCTCGCCCGCACCACCGCGACGAGCGACCGGACGCGCTCGACGCGCGGGTCGCGCGCCCACGGCTCGACGAACTGCTGCACGGCGCGCCATCCGACGCCGCGGCGCGCCGACGTGCCCTCGGGCAGCTCGAGCACCACACGCACCGCGTCCACCACGCCGCTCCGGCCCATGGCGCGCAGATCGCGCAGTGCCACCGCGGACTCCATCGCCGGCGGCAGCCAGTCTCCGCGCGGCAGACCCGTCCGCAGTCCACCGGCGGCGAGCGCCAGGGCGAGCAGCGGCACGCCGCCACCCGCCAGCGCCAGCCAGGGACGCGCGGTCACCCACAAACCCAGGCGGCGCCACCGGTCTGCTCCTCTGGTTGCGCCGCGGGGGGGGGATCGGCGGCGCACGCGCCCCCACTCGATCCGCGGTCCCAGCCACACCAACAGTCCCGGCAGCAACGTCGTGGCGAGTAGAGCCGAGGTGAGCGTGACCAGCAATCCACCGACGGCGATCGCCCGCATCTCGTTGAGCGGCACGAGCAGCAGCGCCAGGAACCCGATCGCGACCGTCGCCGCCGCCACGAGAATCGTGTGGCCCGCATGGCGGGCGGCCTGGACCGCGGCCGCCTGTGAGTCGAGCCCCGCGGCGAGCCCCTCGCGGAACCGCGTGATCGTCAGCAAGGCATAATCGATGCCCAGGCCCAGGCCCAGCATCGTGACGACGCTCTGGAGCAGAATCGAGACCGGCCAGATTCTCGCGACGAGGGCGGCGATGCCGAGGGCAATCGCGATCGCGAGCGCGCCGCTCGTCACGGGCACGAGCGCGGCCGCGACGGCACCGAACGCGAGTACGAGGAAGAGGGCGATCGCCGGCAGCGCCCGCCGCTCCGCGCGCACGACATCGGTGTTGCTGCTGGCGCGCAGGTCGTGGTTGAGGGCGCTTTCGCCGGTCCATCGCAGCGTCAGTCCCGGATACTGGGCGCGGAGCTGGCGCTGTAAGCCTTGCGTCCGGACGCGCAATCGGGGGATGACCTGGTCCGCGGACGCCTCCGTGGGGGCGAGCCCGATCACGACAAAGGTCCCGCCGCCACGTGGGGCCAGGAACAACGAGTCACGGCCATTGCGAAACGAGAACGTCCCCGACACCTCGGGCGCGGCGGTCAAGACGGCGATCGCGCGGCCCAGTACCGAATCTCCCGCGGCAACGGCGGGCGAGGGCCCGCTGTCGATGACGAGCACCGCATAGCGAGCGTACGCGGAAGCCAGGGGTCCGCGCAGCAGCCGTTCGACCTCCGCCGATTCGCTACCCTCGACGGCGGCACTCACATCGAGCACCTGGGCGATGCGACTCGCAGACGGCAGCAGCACGACCGCCGCGCCGAGCCACCCGAGCGCAAGCCAGGCACGGCGGCGGACGATAGTTTCCGCGAGCGCCATCAGGCGTGCTCCGCGACGATCGAGCACCAGCTGATGCCCCCGCCGACGGCCTGGAGGAGATACCGCTGCCCCGGTCGCAGGCGCCGAAACGCGGTGGCCATGGCGACCGCGAATGTCGGCGTGCCCATGTTGCCGTGCGATGACACCACGTTCACGGTGCGCGACGGATCGATTCCCTGCTCACGCAGCAGCGCATCCACCTGCCCTGCGTGCGTCTGATGAAAGAACCACCAGTCGGGCGGACCGCTCCCGTCGAGGCTCTCCCGATAGAGCGACCGCCACCGCTGGTGCAGAAAGTCGCGCGCCGGGCCCGCATCACCGATCTCGTAGACGTAACGCGCCTCCGGGGTGGGCGGCGGGAAGGGCGTCCGGATGGTCATCGCTCCGGAATGCTCCGACGCCGTGCCATGCAGCACGCGCCGGAACCCGCCGCGCACCGACCGTTCGAGCAGCACACAGGCCGCACCGTCGCCCACCGTGAGCAGCATCCGGAGGTCCTCCGGCGACGTCAGCTGCGAGAGATTCTCGGCCATGACGACGAGCACGCGCTCGCAGCCGGCGCGGATCAGCAGCGCCCCCTGCGCGACGCCAAGCACACCGCCGCTGCACCCGGCCTTCAGGTCGAAGCACGACGCGCGCAGGCCGCGCCGTTCGGCCAGCAGCGCCGCCTGGCTGTTGCACGGATTCGGGTTCGACGTGCTGACGAAGATCAACGCGTCGAGCCGCGCCAGCTCGTCGCCGCGCCGCGCCGCGAGACGCTCCACGGCCGAGCAGGCGAGATCGAAGGCGGTGAGCCGCCCCGGCCGGGCACCCTGCCCCGGCATGTGCGTCAGATGGCGTGTCTCCACGCCCAACTCCGCCACGAGGCGCCGCGCCACGGGCGACGCCAGGTACCGCGCCCCGTCGGCCGGCCGCGCCGCGCGCAGCACCGCCGCCGTGTCGAGCCGGGACATGAGACCGAAGTCGCACGTCTCCACATCCACGATCCGGACGCCGGGGATCTCAAGCTGCATGGGACGCGATCGCGGCGAAGCGCCTGTGGGCGTCGAACTCGCGCGTCAGGTGCGCGGGCTTGATCTGCGCGTTCGGCAATGCCGCCGGGCCACCACCCTGATTGAGGTAGGCACGCAGCTCATGCGGCTGCGTGCACACCACCTCGAGCGGCTCGAGCAGGGCATCCTCGCGCTCGAAGTCGTACCCGGTCGCGGCGACGCGCAGCTGCCGCTCCAGCTCGGCGGCGAAGGCCGGCAGGTCCATCGGGAGGCGGCCGTCCACGACCACGCGGTAACGCCGGTCCGAGCAGGGCACGAACAGGAACTCGCGTACCCGGATACCCAACCGCCGGGTGGCCGCCGCCATCGCGTCGGTGACGTCGGATTCGGTGAGCCGTTCGTTCGCCACGGAGACCTGGCCATTCGCACGCGACACGAATGCGAGGATCGGCGCGCGCTCGTGGAACCCGGTCACCCGCACGACATCCTCCATGTCGTAACGGTAGAGGCCGCCCGACGTCGTGACGACCAGCCGGTAGTGCGCCCCGATCTGCAGCTCGTCGGCGCAGAGCGCCGCGGGCGCGCCGTCGAGCGCATTTTCCGGAAGGAATTCGAGAAAGTGCGTCGTGACGGCCGCGAGTCCCCCCGCGACGTTCTTCCGGAACGGAATGGCGAACAACCCTTCACTCGCGGAGAGTGGAAACTCGAACAGGTCGGGCCCGCCGAAGCGATCCGCCAACTCGTCGAGGTAGTAGCGCATGTTGCCGCTGTGCCAGCAGACGAGCGTGCGTAGCGCGGGGAACAACAGCGCCAGCGGCAGCGTCCCGTCCTGGCGCCAGGCGTCTTCGAGCGCCCGGGCCCGGCGCGGGTTGGGGCGGCCACGGTAGAGGCCGGTGACCGCCGGACGACTCTGCACCGTCAGCGTACCGGCACGGAGATCGTCGCACAGGCGGTCCACGTTCTCCTCGAGCGCCGTCTTGAGATTCAGCAAGTTGACCGGCGAGATGGCGCACAACGCTCCGACGTCGTCATGCTCGGCCAGAATCCTGCCAGCCGCGTAGGCGCGATCGTCCACGTCGCCCAGCGTGAAGATCCAATAGGGCAGGAGGAACTTGGCGCGGAGGAATCGCGGCAGGTTCTTGTAGTTGAAGCCCGAGGCAAAGCCTTGTGGGATGCCGTCGGGTGAAGCGCCTCCCTCCGCCGATCCAACCAGGAATTGCGCTTTGAGGCCGCGCAGGGCGGGACACGCGGCCTCGAGCGCGCCGTAATAGATGAGGCTCGCAGCACCGAGATCGCTCCGCAGCTCCCGTGTCACCGGCAGGTACTTGGACCGGCCTGTGGAGCCCGCCGTCATAGCGAAGTAGATCGGCCGGCTCGGACACAGCTTCCGCCAGTCGCCGGCGTACACCGCCTCGAGATCGGCGCTCATGTCGCGGTACGGCCGAATCGGAACGCGGTCGCGATAGGCGGCGATCATCTCGGCGTCGCCCGGCAGGCGCGCGATCCGGGCGAAGTCGTGGGTGCGGCCGGCGTCGGTCGCAGCAGCCTGCCGGAGCACGCGACGCAGACAGCGCGCCTGGGCGGCCCGGGGCGTGCGACAGGCCTTGAGGAATCGCCGGTAGCTCAGACGGAACAGCAGGCTCGCGATCATGCCTCGCTCGTGACGAGCGCTGCGCCGGCAGGACCGGCCAGCACGGTCCCGTCGGGAATGCAACTGCCATCGGCGAGCCGCGAGCCCGAGGGTATCAGGCAGTTCTTGCCGATCGTCACGTCGGCGCCGATGCGCACGTCGTTGTAGACCGCCGTCCCCGCCCCGATTCTCGTATTCGGCCCAACGATCGAGTGCGCGCCGACGCTTACGGCGTGCTCGAGCCGGCTGCCCGAGCTGATCCGGACGCCTGGGGCGAGATGACAGTAGCCGCCGATGAGCACATCGTCCCCGATCTCGATCCGCCCCACCACGAACACGCCGCGGCGCGGTTGATAGGAGCAAATCAGGTGCGCGTACTCACCCACGAGGCTGCGCGCACCCACATATACGTGGTGCGGCTCGCGCACGATGGTGCGCGAAGTGAGCAAGGCATCGCGTCTCAGGGTGGCGCCGAACGCGCGCAGGACCAGGCGCAAGAACCGTTCGCTCTGACCGCAGACCGGCTGGAAGACCGTGAGGTACAGCGACGGTGCCCACTGCTTGAACGCCCAGCGCCGGGCGCCCGCGTCGTCCGGGAAGCGGTACGTGCCTGGTCGGCTCGCGGGGAGCGCCCGGTGCACGATCGACATCCCGAGGAGCGCCGACCACGGTGCCAGCAGCGTGCCGGCGATCATCCCCGGCACCGTCCCGAGCACGGCGATGAGCGCAAAGGGGAGGACCGTCCACGCGGTAAACCATGCGGCGCCGAGCCACCAGCACAGGTCGAGAATCACAGGGCCACCTCCATCGCGCCGTCTGTCACGCCCAAATAGCAATCCACGATGCTGGCGGCGACGGCGTCGGCGGCATGCACCACCAGGCCATGCGTCGCGGCGAAGCGATCGACCGTGGCCGCGGTGCGGGGCGTGCGCACCAGCGCGGGATGCAGCAAGTGGACCCGGATCCCGCGGCCGGCGTACTCGTGGTGAGCCGCGCGGGCGAGCCCCGAGAGAAACGCCTTGGTGGCGCAGTACACGGCCGCACCGGGGAGTCCCGCGGCCGGAGCCTGCGACCCGATCCAGACGAGGCACCCACGGCGCCGCGTCCACAGGCGGCCGAGCACCGCGGTCGTGAGCAACAGCAGATGGGTACAGTTGGTGCGCACCGTGTCGTCGATGGCCGTCGCCCCCACCGCGTGGAGCCGGCGCGGACCCTCGAGGAAGGCGGGATTGACGCCGACGTTCAGGATCGCGCCGTCGAGCTCGACATCGGACCCGAGGTAGGCGCCGAGCGCCTCGACATCGCGCCGGCACCCTTGGTCGCAGACGCGGAGCGAGAGGCGCGGGCGCAGCTCCCGCGGCAGGCGCGCGCGCGCCGCGTCCAGACGCTCCTGACTGCGTCCGGTGATGAGGACGCCGCTGTCGCTCCGCGCGAGCAGGGCCCGGGCGCATTCGAAGCCGATCCCCTGGCTCGCGCCGGTGACGAGGATCACGAGGATCCCTCTCCCCAGCGGATCAACTGGATCGCGCCGGCGTATCCGGCACCCACGGCGCCGAGACACAACCAGTCGCCGGTGTGCATTCTCCCGGCCGCGACGGCTTCCGACAGCGCGATGGGCAGCGTAGCGGAGGTGGTGTTCCCGTAGCGCGGGAAGTTGATCCACGTCCGTTCCATCGGGATGCCGAGGTCGTGAATGATCTGCGTGACCAGGGGCAGGTTGGGTTGGTGCAAGCAGAAGAAGGCGATGTCGCCGAGCGGCACCCCGGTGTCGCGCACCAGGCCCGTTGCAAGCTCCTGGAAACCGCGGCGCGCTTCTTCGGCGACGCGGCGGCCGTTCGGCATCGTGATGGTATGGCGCTGGAGCCGCAGGGAATCCACGGTGACCGGCTCCCGCGACCCGCCGGCGGGGATGTACACGCCTTCGGCGCCCGCGCCATCCGCGGTGAGCATCGAATAGTGGAGCCCCGCGTCGCCGGTGCTGCCGGTGAGGACAACGGCCCCCGCGCCATCACCATACAGGAAGACGGTGCGGAGATCGGCGTAGTTCAGCTGGCGCGACCGGATATCCGCGCCGATCACCAGCACGGGTCCTTCGCCGGTGGCGACGCACCGCGCCCCGAGGTCGAGCGCCTGCAAGAAGCCGGAGCAGGCGCCGACGACGTCGATCGCGGCAACCCCGCGGAGGCCGAGTTTCCGCAAGACGACGCAGGCGGTGGCGGGCGTGGGGTAGTCGCCGGACACCGTGGCCACGAAGACCCGGCGGATCGTGCCGGCCGGGATGCCGCTCGCCTCGATGGCGCGCCGTCCCGCTTCCGCCGCGAGATCGGACGTGGCCTGATCGGGTCCGGCAAAATGCCGCGTCTCGACCCCGATGCTGCGCCGAATGAAGTAGTCGCGTATGCGAATCCCGTGCGCGGCGATCAATTCGTCGTTGCTGACCGGGGGCCCGGGCAGATAGTGCCCCGTGCCGGCAATGCGCGCCCTCATCGGGCTTGGTCCTCGCGCATCAGCCGCGGCGGCGCGAGCCGCTCGAGGAAGGCGTCCAACTCATCGCCCAGCTCCCAGGGATCGATTACGGCATCGAGCGTGCCGTCGGCGAGCAGATCCGCCATCGCCGGACCCTGTTGCGCCTCGACCTGCCGCCATTGCTCGAGGAGGCGTGGACTCTGCTCGAGCACCCGAGCGATGATCCGTTCGTGCATCATTCCAATGCGACACCCCCGGAATGCGACCGTGCGCCGGCTTCCGAATACCCGGGGAAAGGCCAGCGTCGCCGCGCCACCGTAACAGCGGCCGGTCACGACGCCCATCGCGCCGTGCGGGTAACGGATGATCTTGTCGCCCACCCACAGGATCTTCCGCAGGTTGTTGGCGTCACCCTGCTCGAAGCGCGGATCGATGCCGGGTGAGTCGAGCAGGCTCACGATGGGCACGCCCAGGGCCCGGAACAGGTCGAGTCCCGCGGCATACTTCTCGAGCGTGCGGACCGTGATGAGGTTCTCCGGCCGGCCGGGCGGATTGACGAACACGCCAATCGGCGCGCCGCGTCGCAGGCCAAGGAACACGCGCACGCTCCGGCACCAACCGGGCACGAGCTCGCGCGGTTCCGCGTCGAGAAACGAGCGCAGCATGCGGCCCACGTCGCCCTCGATCGGCGGCCCATCAGACGCGAGGCTGCTGTGCGGGACCAGCAGCTCCTGGAACCGTTCGATGGCGGCGGCCACCGATGGGACGATCTCGTGCACCAGGTCACAGCGATCGTGCGCCCGCTCGGCGGCCGCGCCGGCGGCGAAGTCGACGCTGCCGCCGAAGAACAGGCGCAGCACTTCCGGGCCGGTGAGGTTGATCTGGGTCTGGTGGGCGACCGCGACGCGGTAATGCCCGAGCCCGAAGAGCAGCGGCGCCAAGCCGAGACACTTCCCGACGGCGCAGGTCATGACCGGCTGGCGCTCCGCGTACGCAAGCAGCGCGGGCCATCCGCCGAACGCGTCCGTGAAGAGCGCGCGGCCTTCCATGGGACTCACGCCGGCCGAGCTGACGACGTAGATGAGCGGCAGCGACGCCCCTTGTTCGGCCGCAAGGTGATTGAGGAATGCCGAGAAGCGCCGAGAATTCGCGTGGGTGAACGACGCCGCGTTCACGCGAAAATCGCTCCACACGACCGCTGCCCGCCGCCCGTGGAACGACACGCGCGCGGTAATCAGGCCGCCGCACCCCGTCCGCGAGAAGCTCTCCGCGGTCACCCCCCGATCCACCCAAAGCTCGAGCGCCGGGGTCCCACCCCCGAACGCCTCGCTGATGGGCCGCAGGAACCGGTGCGCGCTCGTGTCCAGGGTGATCCAGTCGTACTCCGGCTGGCTGGCCGATCCCCGAACGATGGACCACTGTGGCATGTCAGGAGGTTGTCGGAAGGCCGTCAAGTCGCCGTCAAGGAGGAACGCCTTGCCGCGGCCGTTCCTACGCCCCACGTTAGCCGGGCACCCTCCTCAACCCATGGCGCCTGATCCCCTCTTTGAGCGGCTGCAACGGGCATTGTGGCCGGACTACCGCTTGGAGCGCGAGCTCGCACGCGGCGGCATGGGCATCGTCTACGTCGCGCACGACGTCACGCTCAATCACGAAGTCGCGGTCAAGATCATCCGGCCGGAGCTCGCCACGGCGCACGCGGCGGAGGCCTTCCTGCGCGAGGCCCGCATCCTCGCGAGCGTCAGTCATCCGAACATCGTCGCGATCAGGCGCGCCGGAGAGGGCGAGGGTCTCCACTACTACATCATGGAGCTGGTGGGTGGGGGGGGGACGACGCTTGCCCAACGGCTCGAATCAGGACGGCTCTCGCTCGAACACGCGGTGAAGCTCGGCAGGAACCTCCTGGATGGACTCGAAGCAGTCCACCACGCGGGTGTCGTGCATCGCGACATCAAACCGGGCAACATCTTTCTCTTGCCGACGGGCGCCCTCCTCGCCGACTTTGGCATCGCGTCGCCGCCGACCCAGGTGTCGCCGGACGCGCGGCGCAGAACGCGTGCGACGCAGGGCACCCCGGGATACATGGCCCCGGAGCAGCTCTCCGGCGATCCGGTCACGCCGCTCACCGACCTCTACGCCGCGGGCGCGGTGCTCTATGAGGCGATCACCGGTCGCCGCTACCCGCCACCGGGCGAGGTGGCGTCCTGGCAGGGCATGCCGCGCGCCATCGCGCGCGTGCTGCGGCGCGCGCTTCGCTCCACGCCGCAAGACCGCTGGCCGGATGCGCGCGCATTCCGACACGCGCTGTGGCGCGCATACGTCGGCCGCTATATGCAGCGGACCATGCTGCTGACCGCGGGCGGCGTGCTGCTCGGGGGGATGCTCGCCTGGCTGGCGCTGCAACCCGCCAGCTGCTCGGGTCCCCTGACCGTCGTGCTGCCCGCCTTCGCGTATCAGGGCCCCGGCGCGCATCGCGTGATCGCCGACTCATTGGCGCGCCTCGTGCGCGCGGAGCTCGATGGGCATCCCGATTTCTGCATCACCGCCGCCCAGCGACGCCTGCCGGGACGGCCCAGCGGCCTGATCGTGCGCGGGCGCGTCGTCGTCGCAGACGCCACCGTGCGGGTCGAGCTCGCCGATCTCCCGGTGCACGACGTCAGCGCGCCGCTCGCGGCGTGGCCGACCCTGCGCGACTCACTGGCGTACCGCATCCTGCTCGCCGTGTGGGACGCCAAGAGCCCGCTGGCATCCTCGCTTCCCGTGCGCGCGTTGCCGCGCACGCCACTGGGCCTCGCACGGTTTCTCGAAGGGGAGCGGTTTGTCGCCGCGGCACAGTGGGAACACGCCTATCGCGCGTACGTGCTGGCCGAGGCCACCGATTCGACGTGTTGGCTGTGTTCGTGGCGCCTGAGCGAGGTAGAGCGGTGGCTCAATCGCGTGCACGATCCCGCGCGCGCGCAGCGCTATCTCGGGCACATTGACTCGTTCCCGCCCGCCTACGCCAGCTTGATGCGCGCCACCCAACTGCCATTGCCCGCGCGGCTCGACACACTCCAAGTCGTGACCGAGCGCTCCAGCGATTTCTTCCTTGGCTGGTTCCAGCTGGGCGACGAGCTATTTCACCGCGGCCCGCTCGCCGGTCATGCGCGCGCGGAAGCGATCCCGGCGCTCGAAACCGCCGCGCGCCGCCGTCCGGACTTCGGGCCCGCCTGGGAGCACCTGGCCTGGGTCCATATCGCGGAAGGCGACTCCGCCGCCGCCGCCCAGGCGCTCGATTCCCTCGGTCGGACGGGTGGCGCGCTGGATCCGTATTCCGCCGCGCTGCGAGCCCTCCTCACCGTCGGCTTCGCGTGGCGTTTCCTGCCCGACGATGAGGCGCTGGCGACGACGCGCGCCGCGCTCGCGGACCCGGTCGCCGGCGCCTCCGCCGACCTCGGCGCCGCGCCGCGGATGCTTGGCTCCTTCGACGCGCCGCAAGGTGAGATCGCGTTCGGCCGCATCCTGGCCGGTCATTCCTCCCGTGACTTGCAGCGGTCTGGCTTGATCGCCCAGGTGCTCGGCTCTGTTGCGCTCGGCAGGCCGCGCAGGGCACTGGAGCTCGCGCGCGAGCTGACCACCATTTCCCCCGACCTCGATATCAGCCTGTTCGCGGCCGAGCTCGAGGCCGCCATCGCAGGGCTCGATGTACCCCCCGATCAAACCGTCACCTCCGCGGCCGCGGCACGGCTGCGCCGCTGGCGCGAGAATCCGGGGGCGCCGGCGCGACTCCGCGATCGCGCGACCTGGATGAGTAGATGGCTCGATCAGCCGCGCGACCTCCCGCGCGCCAGCGATGCCGACTCGGCAGCGCTCAGGGGGGATCCGTTTTATCAAGCGATCACACGGGTGACGAATGCCGATCAGCGCGCGCAGCAGGGCGACGTCGATGGCGCCCGTCGGGAGCTCGTGTGGCACGAGCACACCGACGTCGCGCATCTCCCGACCGGCTTACCGCAGGCGGCGGAGGTCGACTGGGCGTTCGGCACACTCGCGCGCTGGCGCCTGGCGCGCGTGACGGATCGCGGCGACGATCGCGCCGTCCCGTGCAACGCGTATCGGGACGTCGCACGGCTCTGGGCCGCCGGCGAGCCACTCTACCGCGCGCGCGCCGACAGCGCCCGGCTCCGTCTGCGCCAGCTTGGCTGCCGCCCGAGGACGTGACGTGATCTCCTGCCGCACGCTCGGACCGCTCGACGTCATGGTGGACGGCGCGCCGGCACCGGCAGACCTCCTGTGGCGCAAGAATCTCGCTCTGCTGCTCTACCTCGCGCGGGCGCCCGCGCGGCGCTGCACCCGCGAGCACGCCATTGGCCTCCTCTGGGCCGACAAGGATCAAGCGGCAGCCCGGCAGTCGTTGCGGGAAGCGGTCCGCGTCTTGCGCCGCTGCCTGGGCGAGGCGCATTTGCGCACGGAAGGCGATCAGCTCGAGCTGGCAGTCGGAGCCGTCGAGCTCGATACCGATCGCTTCGACCGCTTCCTGAAGCAGGAAGACTGGGCGAACGCCGCGCCGCTCGTGACGGGGGAGTTCGTTGAAGGGTTCGCCGTTCCCGACGCGTCCGCGTTCGAGGACTGGCTCCTGAGCGAGCGCCTGCATTGGCGCGGACGCGCGCTGGAAGCGCTCATCCGCCACGCGGAAGACCGGCTCGCCGCCGGCGATTTGCTCGGCGCCGATGAGCCGGCTCGCCGCGCGCTCAAACTGGACCCGCTTTCCGATGCAGCCGTGCGCACCGTCATGCGCCGCCTGGCGCTGGCCGGCAACCGCGCCGCCGCCCTCGAGGTCTACGCCGCGCGCGCGGGGGGGGGGGCACCCGTGGATCAGGAAACGGATGCACTGGCCAGCCGGCTGCGCCGCGGCCGGGACTGGAAGCTGCCGCGTCAGGCCCTCGACGCGGACCGGACCAGCACCTGGCGCCGAGCCCCTCTCGTCGCGCGCGAACGGCCGTTGGCCGCCGTGCTGGCGCAATGGCGCGGCGTCCGCAGCAAGCGGCTGGGCGTCGTGATGCTCGAAGCGCCGGCAGGCGGGGGGAAGACTCGTCTCACGGAGGAAGTGCGCGCGCGGGTGGCGCTGGACGGTGGCGTCTGCATCGCGATGCGCGCCGTTCCGGCTGACGCCGCCCACGCGTCCAGCGGTATCGTCAGCCTGGCGCGCGGCGGATTGCTCGACGCGCCAGGCGTTGCCGCAGCAAGTCCCCGCGCGCTGGCGGCGCTCGCCCACGAGGCAGGGGAGTGGGCGGAGCGCTTCCCCGCGGCGCTCAAGGAAAGCTCGGCGATGGAGCTCAGTGCGGCGATGGTGGAGATCCTGCGAGTCGCGAGCGCCGAGCAACCGCTGCTGCTCGTGTTCGATGATGCGCAATGGATCGACGCGAGATCCTTCGATGTGATCGAAACGTTGCTGCGCGATCTCGCTGGAGAGCAGATTCTCGTGGTTCTCGCGGCCACGCCGGAACCCGCGCCCCCCAAGCTGACGGAGGTGCGTACGCGCCTCGGACGCGACATCCACGGCATCGCGATAACGCTCGCGTCGTTTACCGAGGATGACCTGCGCAGTCTGGTCCGGTGGGCATTTCCGGCGTACACAACTGACGAAGGTGACCGCCTCGCGCGCCGCATCGCGGCGGACGCCGCAGGGGTTCCCCTGCTCGCGGTCGAGATCTGCCACGCCGTGGCGCAGGGCCTCGACCTGGAGAGGACGAGCGGTGCGTGGCCTCGGCCGCTGCACACGCTCGATCAAACCATGCCGGGCGACCTCCCCGATACGATCGTCGCAGCGATTCGCGTAGGATTCCGCATCCTGAGTCCGGCGGCCCAGGCCGCCCTCACCGCGGCTGCCGTGCTGGGCGAGCGTGTCACCGCTCAGAGGATCGGCCGGGCGAGTGACCTCGCGGGCGAGGGCCTCGCCGCTGCCCTCGACGAGCTCGAGTGGCGCCGGTGGCTGGTGGCGGAGCCGCGCGGGTACTCATTCGTCGCCCGCATCGTGCGGGACGTGGTGGCTCGGGACATGGTCACCGCAGGGCAGCGGCAGCGGATTCTCCAGGCAGGGCTCCTCGCCTGAACCCCTGTCTAACGCAGCGTCGCGGTTACACCAGCGTGGTCCGACGGCCAGAGCGGGTGAGCCGGTCCCGGACGCCGGTCTGCCGGCACGTTCCCGAAGCGGTCGATCTGGCCCTGCACCTTGCCGTTAGGTCCCGTGATCCCGCGCGAAAAGAGGTAGTCGATCCGCTGCGAGAAGTCGGCGACGGGATCGGACAGGTTTGGCAGGTGGCAGCAGGTGAAGCCGACCACGCCGGGGCGCAGCCCGGCCCACACGTCGGTGAGGCCCGCGCCTGTGATCACCTGGTGCATCGACGACCCGGGCACGTCGTTGAAGTCGCCCATCATCACGACCCGCGCGTCCCCGGTAACCGTGCCTACGACCTCGCCGATCTGCAGGGCGCGGAGACCGTCCAGGTGTGCGCCCGCGAGGTCCGCCTCCGCGTGCAGACTCACGAAGGTGTATGCCTGGCCGTCGATAGTGGTGCGCGCCGTCACCCAGCCGCGCTTCAACTCCACGCCGGGCGCGACGACGCCGACATTGGCGGCGAAGTTCTGGCCGCTCGCCGACACGACGGTCACCCGGTCGGCGTCCACGAGCATCGCGTCGTGGTCTACGAGGCTGATCCCGGGCAGCGGCACCGCCGTGATGTTCTGCACTTGCGCCGCCAGATGGTAATTGAGGCCCCGCTCCGCGAGTTTCGCTTGCAGGATCGCCAGGAAGTCGAGGTGCACGACCACTGGCAGGCCAAGGCCGGTGAGGTCGATGTCGATGACCGAGACCTCCTGCAACCCCACGACGTGGGGCCGCGTACGCGCGATCGCCCCCGCGATCGCGTCGGCGCGAGCGGGAAAGTCGGTTTCGCCAAGGGTCTGGATCGCGAACAGCAGCGCGGGGACATCGTCGCTCGGGTCAGACGAGGCGAGCGCGCCGATCACGGCGTCGACGTCAGCGCCGACGTAGAGATTCTGCGTCATCACGGTGATCTGGGACGCGTCGGCGCTCACGCGCTGTTCGCTGAGCCAGTTCAACGAGCCCGGGCCAAACGCGTCCTTGCACGCGGCGGTCAGCACGATGACGGCGGCGATGGGATACAGAGACCTTGTCATGGCAGACTCCTGGTTGAAATGCGGCCGATGAATCGCACGTACCAGGATTCCTGGAGCCCGTCAAGCCTGCGTCAAGTCAGCCTACGGTCGGAATTTCTTCTTCAGGCCCTTCAACCAGACCGAGTGCGGTAGATAGTTCCAGTAGGCGTCCAGCGCGCCGCGATCGAGCCGCAGTATGGCGTCCCGCTTGACGCCCGCGGGCGGCGGCACGAGCTCGGCCAGGCGCTCGTAGACGGCGTTCCGCGTCGCTCCCGTGGTGCGGGCGAGCAGATGCCAGAGCGAAATCGCGTCGTCGCGACGCGCGAGAGCGAGGACGCGCGGCAGCGCGGCCTCGTGCCGGGCGAACTCAAACGCTTGCAGCGCCTGCCGGAACGCGTCCGACGCGTCCGCGACGACGGGCACCCCCGGGCCGAAGCCGGGGCGGATCTCGATCCGGAACCTGAGCGGCACAATTGAGCGTCGCCCAGACCACGCGAACTCGACGGCCCCCGCCGTGACGTCGAGGAAGCCGTTGCCATCGGCATCCACGCGGAGCGTGTAGGCGCACCCCAGATCGATCGCGACGCCGGCGGGCGTCTCGACAAAGAAGAGCCGTGGGGGCGCGTTCACCCGCGCATAGATCTCGCCCAGGTCGAGCGCCAGGCGGTGGTCCGTGGGATTGGCGCCGAGCAGCCGCAGGCGTGAGCCGGGCTTCACCTCGACGCGGCCGATGTCCCCGACGTGAATGACGGCGCGCGACGAGTCGTCGGTCTCGACGGTGTCGCCAACCCGCAGCTCGCCCACGCCGGTGAGCGGCGCCTGGGCGACCCGCGGGATCCCCGCGAGCGGCGCGACCTCCCAGACGCCCGGCCGGCCCAGGAAGCTGCGCGCCACGAGCAGGGCGGCGACGGCCGCGGCGACGGCCAGCGGCGCCCAGTACCACCGGCGCCGCCTGCCGATCCGGGCCGCGATGCCCGGCCACAGATCGCGCGCCGGCTCAATGCTCTTGGGGAGGCGGCCCGCGGCCTCCAGCAGCTCGCGTTCGTTCATCGGTCCAACATCTCCCGCAGCAGGCGCCGCGCCCGGAACAGTTGCGCCTTCGAGGTCCCCTCGGCGATCCCGGTCACCTGTGCGATCTCGGCGTGGCCGTACCCCTCGATGTCGTAGAGCACGAAGACCTCGCGGGCTCCCTCGGGCAGGGCGGCGATCGCCCGCTCGAGATCGATGGTGAGCCCTACCGTCGGTTCGCTCCCGCCTCGCTCAAGTATCTCCGGGGTGGCGGTCGGCGTCACGCGGTTTTCCCGCCGCCCGCGCGCGCGGCGTTCGTTGAACACCACGTTGACGGCCAGACGGTGCACCCACGAGCCGAACGCGCTGTCGCCGCGGAACGATGCGAGTTTGTCCCAGACGCGCACGAACACGTCCTGCGTCCGCTCCTCAGCCGCGACGGGGTCGGCGGTGAGGCGCAGGCAGAGGGCGTAGACGCGGCCGACGTGCTGGCGATAGAGATCGCGGAACGCGATGCGGTCGCCAGCCTGAGCCCGGCGGACCAGCTCGTCCGTCACGTGGCTAAGATGCCGTGGAGAACCTGAGGGTTTGAACGGTCACGGTAACCGGATGCGCGTCAGCTCCCGCAGCCGGGTTTCGAGGTCCTTCTGCGCCTGATCGAGCCGCCCGCGCTGTTGGGCCACGCGGCCGGCGGTCTCGGTCTGCAGCGCCGTCACGCGGGCCCGGGCGGGCGCCACCACGGGGTCCACCTGGCGATCCACCTCGGCTCGCAAACGGCGCTCGGCCGCCGCGACTTCCTCGCCCACGACGGCGCGCAGCCGCGCAGCGATCGCCTGGTCGAGGTTCGACCGCACCGAGAGGCGGGGGTGGGCGAGCGGCCCGGAAATGCCTGCGCTCACATCGAGCTCGGTCAGCCCCGAGATGGCTCGCCACACGAGGTCGCCCGCGGCCGAACCGGCGGCCGCGGAATCCCGGACCCAGCGCACGGCGCTGGACCGCACTCCCCACCGCGCATCGATCGTGTCGCCGCGCAGTGCAAAGCCAAAGTCGGTCGTTCCCCGTCCGGGCTCGACCCGCACGGGCAACGACGGCAGGGAGACGGGCGGGAGTGGAACGCCGCGCAGCACGGCTCCCGCCGTGTCGCGGGGCGTGGCATGAACGTGGTCGATCATTGCGCCGGCAGTGACTGCGGGTGCCGAGGCGTGGAACAGCGTAGGTCGGCCGTACAACACGGGGTCGCTCGTCAGGCCCGTCAGCTTCCCCGCGTACGTCTGGGGCTGCGGACCCGTGGGGTCGAGTTGAAAGGACAATTCGCCCGAACGCAGCAGGAACGCCGGCAACGCGTGCTCCCGCGGAAAGCGGACCGTGGTGCCGGCGCGGCGGGCCCGTGTTGGCCCCGGCTCCGGGCGCGGTACCAGTCCCGGGGGCGCGTACTCGCGCGCCAGCCGGGCCCAATAGAGGGCGCGCTCGAACTTTTGCGCGGCGCTCGGGGCGAACAGCGCCGCCCCGATCGCCGGCGCGTCGAGTGTCGGCAGTTTGAGGAGGCCGCGCGCGAACGCGTAGTCGCGCTGTTTGGCGCTGTCCAGGCCCGCCACCCCCGCCCGCAACGCCGCGATCCCGGCCGTGACCCCGCGCTCCAGCGTCGCGACGCGGCCGCGCGCCCGCTTGAGCTGGTCGATCGCGCGCCGCGCATCGTTCAGCGTCCCGAGATCGGTCGCGCGCGCCGTGCGGAGCCGCGCCAGGGTCGCCGTCGCGGAGTCGATGGCGGGACCAAGGCGTAACGTGTCGAGTCCCGCCTGCCAGGCGCGGCGGCTCGAGTCGGCGCGGGCGCTCAGCGCCTGGGCCGCCGGGATCGCCGACAGGTGACGCGGGTCGAGCGTTCCGACGTCGATCTTGCCCGTCGCGACCTGCAGAGCCGGTACTTGGAATTGCCCCGCCCATTCACGCGTCTCGGACATCACGCGGGCAGCAATACCGTCCGACCGTCCGCCCGCGGAGTCCTTTAGGGTCCGCCCGTCCGTCGTCCGTGGCGTCCCGAAGCGGAGCCCCTTCGCCGCGAGCCGATCGATCACGACCTTCTTCTCGAGCAGCGGCAGCATGTCGATGTCCGCGACGAGCTCCTCGGCCTCGAACAGGTTCTTGAGCGCCTCATGCGGGCTGGCCACGATGAGGCCGCGCACGGTGACGTCACCCTTGGCGAGGTCGATGTGCAGGCCGCGCATCTCGACCTTCGCGCCGACGATCGCCGTGCCGACCGCCTCCGCCGCGTGCCGCGCGATGCGGTCGGCGAACAGCCACCACAGCAGCGCGCCCAGCACCGCGAAGAGCAGCAGCGGACCGATGGCCCGCCAGCGGAAGACGCGCGCGCTCACGTCACGCCTCGGGCCGGAACAGGCGGTACACGTTGTACAGCTTCGAGGCGGTGAGCATCCGGTACCACTTGGACTGGCGGACGCGCTCGCCGATCGTGGCGCGGTAGCGCGCGACCGCCCAGCGGGTCGCGAACCAGAGCGGCGTGAAAGCGACGAGAGAGAAGACGAGGCTGCCCAGCACGACCGTGTTGTTGAAGCTCGTGAACGGCACGACGGGCATGTTATAGAGAGACGTCCACACCGGCGTCAAAGAAGGCGTGAACAAGAGCGTGTGACCGATCCAGTCGAACAAGGGATCGAGCAGAAATCCGACGGGCACGAACAGCGCCCAGCCGAGCATCGCGCCCGGGAACGAGACGTTGAGCATGACGATCAGCCCGAAGACGACCGCGTTGTGCAGGCTCACGAGGGGCGTGAGACCGAGGATCGAGCCCAGGGCGATGCCGGCGGCGAGCTGGCCCGGCGTGCCCTCGGAGTGGAGCGCCTTGACGAACGACTGCAGCAGTTTGACGAGCGTCAGCATGGCGTCGCCTACGCCACCAGGGTGCGCAAGTTCTGGAGGATGGTTTGCAGCCGGCGCTGCACCTGGCGCCGCTCGAAGAAGCGACCCCGCACCCAGCCAAGGAACCCGCGAGGGGTCCAGACCTCCCTAATGGTCACCGCGGTCGTGGCGCCGGTTACATCGAGGCGCAGGAACAGCTTGGTACCCTTTCGCTCACCGCGCTCCGCCCAGCCGAACGTGGCTGGTGCGCTGAAGTCCACGATCTCGAATTCGCTGGTGCGCTCACCGAACCGTGCCTTGAACCGTGCGCCCTTGCGGAGCGGTGCGGTGCCCTCCGCGCCGGCGCAGCCGGGCAGCCACTGCGCGATGCGGCCGGGATCGGTGAAGAGCGCGAAGACGTGCGCGGCCGGCGCGCCGATGGATTCGATGATGGTGTGACTGACAGGTCGCATGGTTGTGCTCATGCCTCCCTTTTCAGACGGTCCTCTGCAATGGCCAGGATCTCCGCGAGCGCCCGGGCGCGCTCTGCGTCGCGCGAGCCGCGGAGGCGCGCCTCGAGCACCGGGAGGAGCGCTTCCTTGGAACGCCGGTTGACGAACACGACAAACCGGAATCCGAATTTCTCCTCGTATGCTTCGTTCAGGCTCGCAAGGCGTAGAACGACGTGTGGAGGCGTTTGATCGCGATCGTAGCCTTGCTCCTCGAACGACCGGGCCGACTGGGCCCGCACGCGGTCGGGACGCTCCCCGATGCGCGGGTGGGCGTTGATCACCGCGATCTGCTCGGCTTCGGACAGCCCCTCGAGAATCTCCCGCGCCCGCGCGAGCATCTCCGCGTTCGTGTCGAAAGGCCCTTCGCCCCGCAGGCGCTCAACGAGCGGGGTACTGCCCTCGAACAGTCGCTCATACATGGCCCCAACCCCCAGCCCCTAGGCCCCAGCCCCTAGCTGCCGCGATAACTGGCGCACGAAAACGGCGAGACCAAGAGGGGGATGTGGTAGCGGCGACTCGCGTCGGCCACCTCGAAATCGAGCGTCACGCGGCTCAGAAACCCCGCCGCAGCGCCCTGCTTCTTGAAGTAGCCGGCCACGTCGAACGTCAGCCGATAGACGCCGGCGGCGAGGGCGCCGTCCACCAAGTCGCCGATCCGGCCGTCGGCGTCGGTTTCGCGCATGCCCTGGGGGTTCGCGCGCTGTCCTCCCTCCAGGCGCCAGACCGACACGGAGACGCCGGCGGCCGGCTCGCCACGCGTAATGTCGAGGACGTGCGTCGAAATCGTTGGACGGTTAGTGTTGGGCATGCTCAAGATCCGCGTGGGAAACCTAGCGTTCGAGGCGCGCCTCGAGGAAACGGACGCGCCCAAGACCGTGGCGGTCGTCCGCAAGATGCTGCCGCTCCGCACCAAGGTACTTCACTGCCGCTGGAGCGGCGAGTCGACCTGGATCCCGATGGGCGACCGGCGGCTCGGCCTCGACTTCGAGAACCACACCAGCCATCCAGCCCCCGGCATGCTGCTGCTCTATCCCGGCGGCATCAGCGAAACCGAGATGCTCTTCCCCTATGGCTCGACGCTGTTCGCGAGCAAGGTGGGGCAACTGGCGGGCAATCACTTCGCGACTGTGGTGAAAGGTCACGAGCACCTGAAGGAGCTGGGCCGGCGCACGCAGTGGGAGGGGGCGCAGGACATCGTGATGGAAGAGGTGTGACGGGACCCGATCTCGTCATCCGCGGCGGCGACGTCATCCTCCCTACCGGCCGCGCCGCTGCCGACCTCGCGATCACGGACGGCCTGATCACCGCCATCGGCAGCGAAGTTCGAGATGGAGCACAGGTGATCGACGCCCGCGGCCTCGCTGTCCTCCCAGGATTGGTGGACGCGCACGTGCATTTCAACGAGCCGGGCCGGGCGGACTGGGAAGGATGGGAGGCGGGGACGCGCGGCGCCGCAGCGGGTGGAGTCACCACCGTCCTCGAGATGCCGCTCAACGCCCATCCTCCAACGACCACCACCGCCGCGTTCGATGAGAAACTCGCCGTCGCGCGCGCGAAGGCCCACGTGGACTTCGGGCTGTGGGGCGGACTGGTGGACGACAATCTCGCCGAGCTGCCGGGGCTTGCCGCGCGCGGCGTGGTCGGGTTCAAGGCGTTCATGAGCGAGAGCGGGATCGACGACTTCCGCCGCGCCCCGGACGGCGTGCTCTCCGCCGGTCTCAAGACCCTGGCGCGGCTCGACCTCCCCCTCGGCGTGCACGCGGAGAGCCACGAGATGGTCGAGCGGCTCGGCGCCGAGCTCCGCGCCGCGGGACGCACTGACCGGTTGGCGTGGTGCCGGGCTCGGCCGCCCGCCGCCGAAGTGGAGGCGATCCGGCGGCTGGTGTCCTGCGTGCGCGGCGCGGGGCCGGGGAAGGGCGCGCGCGCCCACGTGGTGCACGTGAGCTGCGCCGAGGGGCTCGCCGAGGTCCGAGCCGCGCGGGAGCGTGGCTTCCAGGTGACCGCGGAGACGTGCCCCCATTACCTCGCATTCACGGAAGCGGACTTCGAACGGATCGGGCCCGCGCTCAAATGCGCGCCGCCGCTACGCGATGCCGCGACGCGCGACCGTCTCTGGGCCGCCCTGCTCGCGGGGGAAGTGGACCTGATCGGGTCGGACCACTCCCCCTGCCCCGCCGCAGATAAGAAGAAGGGCGAGCACAATGTGTGGCAGGCGTGGGGAGGCGTCTCGGGAATCCAGAGCACGCTCCCGCTGCTCTTGACCGAAGGCGTGGACACCCGTGGCCTCGCGCTCGAGCGCGTGGTCGAGCTCACAGCGGCCGCCCCGGCGCGCGTGTTCGGGCTCTATCCGCGAAAGGGGGCGATCGCGGTCGGTGCCGACGCTGATTTCGCCCTGGTAGATCTCTCGCGGACCTGGACGTTGGGCGCCGGCCAGGTCCAGACGCGGAGCGGCATCAGCCCGTATGTGGACCGCACGTTCCGCGGCGCCGTGGTGCGCACGATCGTCCGCGGGCGCACGGTCTTCGTGGACGGCGCGATCGTGGGGGAACCGGGATGGGGGCGCTTCCTGAGACCTGGGAGCCGGGCATGATCCAGATCGACGAAGCCCTCCTGCATCGCTATCTCGACGAGTTGTTCGCCATCGGCCATGACCCGAGCGGCGGTGCTTACCGGCCGCTGTACGGCGACGCATGGGCGGCGGCCATGGCTCGCGTCGAGGAATGGATGAAGGACGCCGGACTCGCGGTCCGCCGGGATGCCGTGGGCAACCGGTGGGGCCGGCTCGAGGGGAGTGCCGGTGGAAAGGCCGTGGTCACCGGATCCCACATCGACACCGTGCGGCACGGTGGGCGGTTGGACGGGGCGCTCGGCATCGCCGCCGGCCTGGTGGCGCTGCGCGCCTTGACCGCGACGCACGGCAGGCCGCAGCGTCCTCTCGAGCTGCTCGTCGTATGCGAGGAAGAGGGGAGCCGGTTCGCCACCAACTTCTGGGGTTCGCGCGCCATCGTCGGGGCGATCGCCCCCGGCGAGGCCGAGCGCGTCACCGATGCCGCTGGCGTCACCCTGGCCCACGCCATGCGCGAGGGCGGGCTCGACCCCGACCGGATCGCATCCGCCGCGCGGGACGATCTGGGGGCGTTCGTCGAGCTCCACATCGAGCAAGGAGCGGTGTTGGAAACCGAGGGCGTGCCCCTCGCCGTCGTGAGCGCGATCGCGGGCGCGGCGCACCTCGAGATCGTCGTCACGGGACGGCCCGATCATGCCGGTACGACACCGATGGACTTGCGGCGCGACGCGCTCGCCGGCGCCGCTACGATGATCCAGGCGATCGAGTCCATCGCCGCCGCCCTGGGGCGCCCCGCCGTGGCGACGGTCGGCAAGCTCCACGTCGAGCCCGACCAGATCAACGTAGTCCCCGGCCGCGTAACCTTCACGGTCGACCTGCGCCATGCTGAGCTCGGCGAGCGGCGCGCGCTCGAGGAACGGATCCGGTCACTCAGCGGCACGATCGCTTCGGAGCGGGGACTCGGGATCGAGATCCGCACCCTCCACGAGCGGCCACCCGTCACCATGGACGCGAAGGTCCGGCAAGTCCTCGAGGATGCGGCGACGGAGGCCGGTCCGGTCCCGCTGGCGCTCGTGAGCGGCGCCGGGCACGACGCCCAGGTGCTCGCGGCGCGCTGCGCGGTGGGGATGCTGTTCGTCCCGAGCATCGGCGGGCGCTCGCATTGTCCGGAAGAGGCGACTGATCCCGCGCACCTGGCCCTGGGCACGCAGGTGCTGGCGCGGGCGCTGGAACTGCTGGCCTACTGACTCACAAGAGATCCGCGAGGTCGGGATAGAGCGCGCGCAGGCGCGCGGCCTCGGCGGGCAGATCGCCGACCAGCGCGAAGTCCGCGTACTCGAACCCGGGGGCCACCGTACAGCCGACGAGTGTGTACGCGCCGAACGGGCGGGCGGCCTGCCACGCTCCGGCCGGCACGACCGCGACCGGTCTCCGCCCCGTGGCGACCGGCCCGAGCTGCACGCGGCGCACCCCGGCCTCGCCATCCTCCCACACCAGCTCCAGTGGATCACCCTCGTAGTAGTGCCACACTTCGTCAGCTACGATCCGGTGCCACCGGCTGCATTCGCCTTCGGCGAGGAGGAAATAGATGGTCGTCAGGGCTGCGCGCGCGCCGACCCGATGCGGCGACTTGAACACCTCCGCGAAGTGACCGCCTTCAGGGTGCGGACGGAGAGCCAAGGTGCGGATGAGGTCCGCGGCCCGAGAGTGCATGAACACTACAATACCACTTGACGCTCCCTTGACGAGGCGGCCGCACACTGTGGACCGTCGGGCGAGATCCCCTCGCCCGCGAACCCTTGGAGACGACCATGCGACGCACGCTTGCAGTCATCCTCTTGGCCCTCGCGCTGACGGCCAGGGGTATTCTCGCCCAACGTCCGGACCCGACCCAGCGATCAATGGAAGGGCCCCGGCTCGGCGTCACCTATGTGAGTGGGGGCCGCCCCGAGGACTTCCTGCGGGACCGCGGTTTGAACCGGCTCATGACGCAATTCGGCTGGCATTCCGAGCAGGAGGTCTTTCCGGCGGGGCGAGGTCCTGCGTTCGTCGTTCAGGAAGTCATGCTCGTGGGAGGCGTTGAGCAGCAGGCTTTCTTGCCGAGCGTTACGCTCCTAATGGGTATCAGGACGCCCGGGGGGTTCGAACTCGGCATCGGCCCGAATCTCTCGCTCGGGGGGTCTGCGCTCACCGTCGCGATCGGCAAGAGTCTCCACTACGGCGGCGTCAGTCTGCCGATCGACCTTGCCGTAACGAGCGTACAAGGGTCGGTGCGGACGACCATTCTCCTCGGTTACGCGATCCAGTGGTCCAACTAACGCGGGTTAAGGTTCCAACAGGCGCCGCAGGATGTTCCGCGTGACGGCCCGCCGGTAGGCGGCCGTCGAGCGCACGTCGTCGATCGGACGGATGTCGGCGGCAATCGTGGTCACCGCGCCGGCCACGTCGCCGCGCTCGAGCGCCTGCTCGGCGCCGCGCGCGCGCAGCGGCACCTCGGCGACCGAGCCGACGGCGATGCGCGCCGGCGCGCGGCTCACCGCCAGCACCACCTTTGAGATCGCCTGCGCCGCGCGGGTACCCACCTTGAGGAACCGGACCACCCGGCCGTCGAGCGGGAACCGCACCGCCACGATCAGCTCGCCCGGCAGGAGCGCCGTCTTGCGGTAGCCGATGAAGAAGTCGGCCACAGGAATCGCCCGGCGGTCGGTCACCACCACCGCGTCAGCCGCGAGCAGAACGGGCAGCGTGTCCCCCGCGGGAGAGGCGTTGGCCAGGTTGCCGCCCAGCGTGCCGCGGTTCTGAATTTGCGCGGCGCCGATGGTGCGCGACGCCGCGGCAAGGGCCGGCAGGTGCTCGCGGACCAGCGCCGAGCCGATGATGCCCGTGTACGACTCCGCGGCGCCGATCTCGATGGCGCCATCCCCTCGGCGAATCCCTTTCAGCTCGCCCAGGTGCCACAGGTCGAGCAACGCGCGCGGGAGCGGGCGCATCACCATGAGGTCGGTACCCCCGGCGAGCGGCCGGCAGTCCGGATGCTCACCATAGAGCCGCACGGCGTCGGCGACGTCGCGCGGCCGGAGGTACGTCACGTCCGGCACGCGAGCACGGCGTCGATGATCTTCGTGTAGCCGGTGCAGCGGCACAGGTTGCCGGCGAGCGCGATCCGCACGTCGCCATCGGACGGCTGGGAATTCTGCTGGAGCAGGGCGTGGGCGGCGAGCAGCATCCCCGGCGTGCAAATGCCGCACTGCGCGGCCCCGTGCTCGATGAACGCCTGCTGTAGGGCTGTCAGCTGTCCGCCATCAGCCAGTCCTTCAACCGTGACCACGTTGCAGCCCTCAACCTGACCGACGGCCACGAGACAGCTATCCACAACTGCTCCATCGATCAGCACGGAGCAGGCGCCACACTCCCCTTCGCCGCAGCCTTCTTTCGTACCGGTAAAACCGAGGTCCTCCCGCAGCACGTCGAGCAGCCGCCGAGACCCAGGCGCGTCGACCGCGACGGAGCGGCCGTTCAGGACGAAGCGCATGCCGCCAGCACTTTTTCCGGCGTCGCCGGCACTTCGTCGATCCACGCGCCCGTAGCGTCGTGAATCGCCGCGATGATGGCGGGCGCCGGCCCATCCATCGGCAGCTCGCCGATTCCCTTGGCGCCGAACGGGCCCCCCGAATAGGGGTTCTCGACCAGGATGGTCCTGATGCGGGGGGCGTCGAGCGTCGTGGGAATCAGATACGTCGCGAGCCGATCATTCAGGTAGCGGCCGTCACGCATCTTGATCTCCTCGATCGTCGCCCACCCCACCGCCTGCAGACTGCCGCCCTCGATCTGCCCCTCGGCCATCACCGGATGGATCGCCTTGCCGCAATCGACCGCGGTCACCACGTCGGTGACGCGCACCTCCCCCGTGTCCAGTGCCACGTCCACGTCCGCGATCGTGCACGCCCAGGCGTACACCGGATAGGCGTCGCCGCGATAGGTCGCATCGTCCCAGTGCACGGTGTCGGGTTGGACGTAGGTGCGGTCGACCCGGAGCGGCGGCCGCTCCTGCGTGAGCCGCTTCTGCAACTCGGTGGCGGCGTCCCGGATGAGGCCGCCCACGATCATCGCGGTGCGCGAGGCGACCGTCGGCCCCGAGTCGGGGACGAGCGACGTGTCCTGCGCCCCGACCGTCACGCGGTCGATCGGGACGCCGAGGGCGTCGGCGGCGATCTGGGAGAAAATGGTCTTCGTCCCCTGGCCGATCTCGGTCGACGCGGTCAGGATGCGGAACTCACCCGGAGCCGTGCACTCTACCGCGACCTTGCCCGCGAGCTTCTTCTCGCCGCTCCCCGTGAAGCCGGAGCCGTGGAAGACGAGGGAGAGGCCCCGACCCCGCCGCACCCTCGGAAGGTTGGACCCTAAAGGACGTGGACGTTGGAAAGTGGGCGCAGCCTTGAGGGCGGCATCGAGGACCAGCTCGGCGCTGACGCTCTCGGTCAGCACCTGTCCCGTCGCCGTCGAGTCGCCGAGGCGCAGCATCCACTTCCGGCGCAGGTCCAGACTCGCCACGCCGAGGCGCTCGGCAACATGCTCGACCATGAGCTCGGCGGCGAAGAGCGACTGGGGGGCGCCGAAGCCGCGGAACGCGCCGTTCGGCGGCGTGTTCGTCGCCACCGCCCGCGCCCGGATCCGCACGTTGGGACAAGCGTACGCCCCCGCCGCGTGAATCGCCGCCCGCGACAGCACCACTGGCGTGAGGGTGCAATACGCGCCGCCGTCGAGCACGATCTCGATGTCCTGCGCCGTGAGCGTGCCGTCGCGCCCCACGCCCGTGCGGTGCGTGATCACCCCCGGATGGCGCTTCGTCGTGGCGGCGAGGTCCTCGTGACGGTCGTAGATCAGGCGCACCGGCCGCCCCGCCTTGCGGGCGAGCAGCGCCGCGTGAATCGCGACGACCGAGGGATACTCCTCCTTGCCTCCGAACCCCCCGCCAGTCTCCGCCTGGATCACCACCACTTGTTCATCCGGGAGGCCAAGGGCGCGTTTCAGGGCGCGATGCACGTAGTACGGACACTGCAGCGATCCAATGACGGTCACCCCCGAGGCCCCAGCCCCCGGCCCCGAGCCCCGATACGGGAACGCGATCGCCCCCTGCGGCTCGATGTACAGCTGCTCCTGCAGGCCCACCCGGAACGTCCGCTCGACGACGAGATCGGCCACGCGCAACGCGGTGGCCACGTCGCCCTTCACGATTTCGATCGTGTGGTAGGTCTCCGTCGCCCGCTCGAGCTCGAGCACGGGCTCCCGAGCCTCGTAGGCGAGGCGGACGTGGCGGGCAGCCTCCTCCAGCAGGCCCTTGTCGGGCGCGGCGAGGAGCAGAACCGGCTCCTCCTGATGGCGGATCTCGCCTCCCACCCGCGCGAGCGCCGGCTGGTCGTCGCGGATCAGCTGGACGACGTTGTCCCCGGGGATGTCGTCGGCCGTCACGACCACCACCCGCGACCAGTCGAAGGCCGGATCGAGCGTGATCGCCCGCAGCGTCCCCCGAGCCACCGTCGACCGGATCGTCTTGCCGTACCAGGCGCCGGGTACGACCAGATCGTCGGTGTAGTGCGCGCGCCCAGTGACCTTGTCGGCGCCCTCCCGGCGTGGCACCGAGCGCCCGACGGCGGGTGATGCAGCGGAGTCGGTCATGTGCGGTAATAATGCCACAGAATAGGCTGTGCGGGGCGAGACCGGTGCACCGTTCCAATGCCGTCGCGCGGGGCTGGCGGGCGCGCCGCGGCGAGGGAATGTGGCACGGCTGTTGCTACGTCAGACTACCGGAAGCGGCAGGACAGCTTGGGAGGTTCAACGCTGGCAAGGTGGGGCCGGGTCTAGTACTGGTTCTGCGCCGGCGGCCGCGGCGGGCGTGCACGACCGCCGCGGAAACCTCCCTCCAAATGGGCAGGACATAAGGGGGCGGCGAGGGGACGCTACGCGCGCACGAGCGGAGCGACCAACGCGCGCCCCCGTTGTGCTACATTGCCGGAGAGGCAGCCACCGGAGAGGTTGATCCGTGCCCCACGCTCCTTTCAAGCACGCCATGACCAGCGCCCCCGCCCCTCCCCCCCCCCCCCCCCCCCCCCCCCCCCCCCGGCCCCCCCCGCCGGCTGCGGCTCAGGAGGGGCTTCGCATCCACGCCCCGCTCGAGCCGGGTTTCGCGGATATCCTGAGCCCCGGTGCACTACAGTTCTTGACGCTGCTGGCGCGCGCCTTCGAGCCGCGCCGCCGCGGGCTGCTCGCGCAGCGGGGGGAGCGGCAACGCCGCCTCTCGGGCGGCGAGCTCCCCGACTTCTTGCCCGAGACCCGCGCGGTGCGCGAGGCCGCCTGGACGGTCGCCCCGATCCCGCCCGACTTGATCGACCGCCGTGTGGAGATCACAGGCCCCGTCGACCGCAAGATGGTCATCAACGCGCTCAACTCGGGCGCGCGCGTCTACATGGCCGACTTCGAGGACTCGAACGCGCCCACGTGGCGCAACAACATCGAAGGCCAGCTCAACCTCCGCGATGCGGTGCGCCGCACGATCGAGTACGTCGGGCCGGACAAGAAGAAGACCTACACCCTCGCCGCGCGCACGGCGACGTTGTTCGTGCGCCCGCGCGGGTGGCACTTGGTGGAGAAGCACGTCACCGTGGACGGGCAGGCGATCTCGGCGTCGCTGTTCGATTTCGGCCTGTTTCTGTTTCACAACGCGGCTGCGCTGCTGGCGCGTGGCACCGGACCCTACTTCTACCTGCCGAAGCTCGAGAGCCATCTCGAGGCGCGGTTGTGGAACGACGTGTTCAATTTCGCGCAAGACGAGCTGGCCATCCCCCGGGGGACGATCCGTGCCACCGTCCTGATCGAGACGATCCTCGCGGCGTTCGAGATGGACGAGATCCTGTACGAGCTCCGCGACCACTCCGCCGGGCTGAACTGCGGGCGCTGGGACTACATCTTCAGCGTCATCAAGAAGTTCCGGCACCGGCCGGACTTCGTGCTCCCCGACCGCGCCCGCGTCACCATGGACCGCCCGTTCCTGCGGGCCTACGTGGACCTCCTCGTCCGCACGTGCCATCGCCGCGGCGTGCACGCGATGGGGGGGATGGCCGCCCAGATCCCGATCAAAGACGACCCGGCGGCGAACGCCGCCGCGCTCGAGAAGGTCAGGGCCGACAAGCGGCGCGAGGTGACCGCGGGCCACGACGGCACGTGGGTCGCGCACCCCGCACTCGTGCCGATCGCGATGGAGATCTTCAACGACGCCATGCCGGGACCGCACCAGATCGCCGTGACGCGCGACGACGTGCGAGTGAGCGCGCGCGACCTGTTGGCCGTCCCGGACGGGGAAATCACCGAGGCGGGGCTGCGGACCAACATCGACGTGGGCGTCCAGTACCTGGAGAGCTGGCTGCGGGGCGTGGGGTGCGTCCCGATCTACAACCTGATGGAAGACGCCGCGACGGCCGAGATCTCGCGCACGCAGGTGTGGCAGTGGGTGCGGCACGGCGCCAAGTTGGCGGACGGCCGCCCCGTCACGGCTGGCCTCGTCCAAAAGATCCTCGCCGTAGAACTCGACCGGCTCGGCGGCGGCGGGGGGGGGGGGGGGGGGCGCTTCGAGCTGGCCGCGCGCCTGTTCGGCGAGATCGCCACGGGCGCCGAGTGCCCCGACTTTCTGACCACCGTTGCGTACGATCACATCGACTGACTGATACGGGGAGCACGTCATGGACCGCAAGACCTTCACCACGAGCCTCGACCGGGTTTGGGCCACCCACCCCCGGTGGACCGGCGTCACCCGGCCGTACGGCGCCGACGACGTCTACCGGCTGCGGGGCACGCTGCCGATCGAGTATTCGCTCGCCGCGCACGGCGCTCGCCGGCTGTGGCGGCTGCTCCGCGATGAGCCGTACGTCGCCGCGCTCTCCGCGGTGACGGGCAACCAGGCGGTGCAGGAGGTCGCCGCGGGGCTCAAAGCCATCTATGTGAGCGGCTGGCAGGTCGCGGCCGACGCAAACGAAGCCGCGACGATGTACCCGGACCAGAGCCTCTATCCGTCGAACAGCGTGCCCGCGCTGCTGCGCCGCATCCAGAACGCGTTGCGTCGCGCGGACGAGGTCACCCATCTGAAGGACGACCACGCGGTCGACTGGTACGTGCCCCTGATCGCGGACGCGGAGGCGGGGTTCGGCGGCGTGCTGAACGCGTTCGAGCTCATGAAGATGATGATCGCGGAGGGCGTCGCGGCGGTCCATTTCGAGGACCAGCTCTCGTCAGCCAAGAAGTGCGGCCACCTGGGCGGGAAGGTGCTCGTCCCCACGAGCGAGTTCGTCACGAAGCTCGTCGCGGCCCGGCTCGCCGCCGACGCCTGCGGGGTGGATACGATCCTCATCGCGCGGACCGACGCCGACAGCGCCACCCTGCTCACGAGCGACGTGGACGACTACGACCGCGCGTGGTGCACGGGGGAGCGGACGCCCGAAGGGTTCTTCCGCGTCCGGGACGGCATCGAGGCCGCGATCGCGCGCGCGCTCGCCTACGCCCCGTACGCCGACCTGCTGTGGTTCGAGACCTCCAAGCCCGACATCGCGGAAGCCCGGCATTTCGCCGACGCGATCCACGCCAAGTTCCCCGGCAAGCTGCTCGCCTACAACTGCTCGCCATCGTTCAACTGGAAACGCCACCTCGGCGAGGCGCAGATCGCGGGCTTCCAGGGGGAGCTGGCCGCCTTGGGATACAAGTTCCAGTTCGTCACCCTGTCGGGGTTCCACGTCCTCAACCTGAGCATGTACCAGCTCGCCCGCGACTACCGGGAGCGGGGCATGGCGGCCTACGCCGATCTCCAGTCGCGCGAGTTCGCGGCCGAGCAGGAGGGGTACCTCGCCGTGAAGCACCAGGAGTTCGTAGGCGTCGGCTACTTCGATCAGGTCACGCAGGTGGCGACGGGTGGGCGGAGCTCGACGACGGCGCTGGAAGGCTCAACGGAAAAGGCGCAATTTCAGGCGCAGTTGACAGCCTCCGCCCCCACCGTACTTTAGCCTAGAACCGGCCCCGCGAGCTCCCCGCCAGGCCGGTTCTTCGCTTTTTGGGGGGGGGGGGGGGGGGGGGGGCGGGCGCCAAGCCGCCCCCCGCCCCCCACCGCGCGGGGGGGGGGG
>Ga0210382_10000086_pt1 | contig 36151 bp, 38 predicted proteins | sample PLMedo_FD_155452 | JGI IMG/M metagenome (GOLD analysis project Ga0210382, IMG submission 155452) | Groundwater sediment microbial communities from an aquifer in East River, Colorado, USA - PLM0_60_coex redo | ecosystem: Environmental > Terrestrial > Soil > Riparian zone | place: USA: East... | reverse complement strand
CAGCTTCTCGACGCTCACCAGGCCCATCCTCACCAGCACGATGACCACGATCGGGATCTCGAAGGTGACCCCGAAGGCGAGGAACATCGTGATCACGAAGCTGAAATACGCCTCGATGTCGGGCGCGGGCGTGATCGACTTCGGCGCGAAGCTGTGGATGAACGCGAACACCCTGCCGAACACGAAGAAGTAGCAGAAAGCGACGCCGCCCAGGAACAGCGCCGTGCTGCCGACGACCAGCGGCAGCGCCAGCTTCTTCTCGTTCTCGTACAGCCCGGGCGCGACAAAGGCCCACGCCTGGTACAGGACATACGGCAGCGCGATCATGAACGCGACCAGCGCCGTCACCTTCACTGGCACCATGAACGGGGTGACGACGCCCGTGGCGATCATCTTGGCGCCCTCGGGAAGCGCGCGCATCAGCGGCAGGGCGAGGGCGTCGTAGATCGGTCCCGAGCCGGGCCAGATGAACAGCACGACGAAGACGGCGAGCACCACCGCGACCGCGCGCACCAGGCGCGAGCGCAGCTCGATCAGGTGCGAGATGAAGGTTTCCTGGTCGCTCATCCCGGCTTGTTTTCCGGGGGCTTGCCCTCGGCCGCCGCCTCGACAGACTTGTTGAGCTCGTCTGCGGTCTTGGCGAGCTCGGTATTGACCGAGGTCTCCATGTCGCTCGCCGCCTTTTGCATCGAGTCGCGCATCTTGCGCAGCTCGTCGAGCTCGATCTCGCGGTTGATGTCGGCCTTCACGTCGGCGACGTAGCGCTGCAGCCGGCCCGCGAGATGGCCGAGCGTGCGCGCCACGCGCGGCAGCTTCTCGGGCCCGATCACGATCAGCGCGACCAGGCCGATGACCAGCAGCTCCGAGAATCCGATGTCGAACATGGTGGGCCTGAGAATAAAAAGGCGCCCGGAGGGCGCCTTTGCTGGGGACCGCGCCGGCGCTCAGGCCTTCTGCTCGGTCTTTTCCTTGACTTCGCCCTCGATCGTCTTGCCCGTCACCTGCGGCGCGGCGCCCGCGTCAGCAGCCTTGTCGCCGCCCTCGCGCATGCCGTCCTTGAAGCCGCGCACGGCGCCGCCGAGGTCCGCGCCGATGTTGCGCAGCTTCTTGGTGCCGAAAATCAGCATCACGATCACCAGGACGATCAGCCAGTGCCAAATGCTGAACGAACCCATACGCGTCTCCTATTTCCTCCTCTGCAGCATCGGACCGAGGGGCTCCGGCCCGCCGAGGACGTGCATGTGGAGATGATACACCTCCTGATGCCCCACGCGCCCCGTGTTGATGATGGCGCGAAAGCCGTCGGCGGCCCCCTCCTTGCGCGCCAGCTCTCCGGCGAGCGCGAGCATCTTGCCCAGGGGCCGCAGCTGGCTCATCCCGGCCTCGTACAGCGACGGCAGGTGCTCCTTCGGCACGATGAGGAAATGCACCGCCGCCTGCGGCCGGATGTCGTGGAAGGCAAACACGTCGTCATCCTCGTAGACTTTCTTCGCCGGGATCTCGCCGCGGGCGATCTTGCAGAAAATGCAGTCGGGGTCGTTCATTTCTTCCTGGCGGCTTTCTCGTCGATGCCGGAGATGCCCTCGCGGCGGTGCATTTCGGCCAGCACGTCGCCGGGGCCAAGGCCGTGGCGCGCGAGCACGATCATGCAATGGAACCAGAGGTCGGCGGTCTCGCGCACCAGGTGCAGGCGGTCGCCGCTCTTCGCCGCCAGCACCGTCTCCGTGGCCTCCTCGCCGATTTTCTTCAGCAGCGCGTCCTCGCCTTGCGACAGCAGCCGGGCGACATAGGAGGTCTTTACGTCTCCATGCTTTCTCTCTTCGATCGTGGCAGCGATGCGCTCGAGCGTTGCGTAGAGTCCAGGTTTCATTTTTTGTAGATCAGCGACGGATCCTTCAGCACTGGATCGGTCGCCACCCACCTCCCGTTCTGCAGTTTTCTGAAGAAACAGCTCTCGCGGCCGGTATGGCAGGCGATGCCGCCCACCTGCTCGACCCTGAGCAGCAGGGCATCCGCGTCGCAGTCGATGCGCACTTCGCGCACTTTTTGCACGTGCCCGGAATCCTCGCCCTTTCGCCACAGCTTTTTGCGCGAGCGCGACCAGTAGACCGCTTCCTGGCTCGCCACCGTCCTTTCCAGGGCGTCGCGGTTCATCCACGCGACGGTGAGCACCCTGCCCGAGGAAAAATCCTGCGTGACCACGGGAATCAGCCCCTGCTCGTTCCACGGCACCTCGTCGAGCCATTCGTTCATAGCCGTACCTCGATGCCGCGGCTGCGCATGTGCTCTTTCGCCTGGCGCACGCTGAATTCGCCAAAATGGAACACGCTCGCCGCCAGCACCGCGTCGGCATGGCCCTCGATGACGCCTTCGGCGAGGTGCTCTAGGCTGCCGACGCCGCCGGAGGCGATGACCGGCACGCCGACCGCGTCCGACACGGCGCGCGTGAGCGCGAGGTCGAATCCGTCGCGCGTGCCGTCGCGGTCCATGCTGGTGAGCAGGATTTCCCCCGCCCCCGCGGCCTGCATGCGCCGCGCCCATTGCACGGCGTCCAGGCCGGTGGGTCTGCGCCCGCCGTGCGTATAGACCTCCCAGCCGGCGCCGCTCCTTTTCGCATCGATCGCGACGACGATGCATTGATTGCCGACGACGCCTGAAGCCTCGCGCACCAGGTCCGGGTTCTGCACCGCGGCGGTGTTGATCGAGATCTTGTCGGCTCCGGCGTTGAGCAGCCGCCGAACGTCCTCGAGCTTGCGCACGCCGCCGCCCACAGTGAGCGGGATGAACACGCGCTCGGCGACCGCCTCGATGACGTGCAGCAGGATGTCGCGCTCATCGGAGCTCGCCGTGATGTCGAGAAAGCAGACTTCGTCGGCGCCCTGCTCGTCGTAGCGCGCCGCGATCTCCACCGGATCGCCGGCATCGCGCAGGCCGACGAAGTTCACGCCCTTGACCACCCGGCCGGCGGTGACGTCGAGGCAGGGAATGACGCGCTTGGCGAGCCCCATGGCTAGTCCTTGCCGAGCGCCTTGTCGGCGGTCGCCTGGGCCTTCTTCAAGTCGAGCTTGCCCTCGTAGAGCGCGCGGCCGGCGATCGCGCCGATGATGCCCTCGGGAGCGAGCTGGCTGCAGACCGCCTGCACGTCCTTGAGGCTGTTGAGGCCGCCCGAGGCGATGATCGGCGTCTTGATCGCCTGCGCCAGCTTGAGCGTCGCGTCGATGTTGATCCCGGTCAGCATGCCGTCGCGGCCGATGTCGGTATAGATCAGCGCCTCGACGCCGTACTCCTCGAATTTCTTCGCCAGGTCGACGACGTCGTGGCCGGTCATCTTCGACCAGCCCTCGACCGCCACCTTGCCGTCCTTGGCGTCCAGGCCGGCGATGACATGGCCGGGAAAGGCATAGCAGGCATCGGACAGGAACCCGGGGTTCTTGACGGCGGCGGTGCCGATCACCACGTAGGTGACGCCCGCGTCGAGGTAGCTCTCGATGGCATCCAGGTCGCGGATGCCCCCGCCGAGCTGGATCGGCACCTGCCCGCCGAGCGCCGCGATCACGTCGCGGATCACCTTCTCGTTCTTCGGCCGGCCGGCGATGGCGCCGTTCAGGTCGACGATGTGGAGGCGCCGGGCGCCTTCGGCCGCCCAATGCTTCGCCATCGCGACCGGGTCGTCGGAAAACACGGTAGCCGTGCTCATGTCGCCTTGCTTCAGGCGCACGCAGCGCCCGTCCTTCAGGTCAATAGCCGGGATGATGAGCACTCAGTGCTCGATTGAAAATCAGGGACGCCAGCGCACGAAGTTGGAGAGAAGTTGCAGGCCCGCAGACTGGCTTTTTTCCGGATGGAACTGTACGGCAAAAATGTTATCCCGGGCAACCGCGCAGGTAAAGGGCATGCCGTAGACGCACGTGGCGGCCGTCACCCCCGCGTCGCGCGGCGCCGGGAAGTAGCTGTGCACGAAGTAAAACCGGCTGCGGTCGGCGATTCCCGCCCACAGCGCGTGGCGCCGCTGCTGCAGCACCTCGTTCCAGCCCATATGCGGAATCTTGAGACCCGAGACCCGGAAGCGCGGCACGTTGCCGGGCAGCAGGCCGAGGCCCCGGGTGTCGCCTTCCTCGCCGCGCTCGAACAGCATCTGCAGGCCAATGCAGATGCCGAGGAAGGGCTTGGCGCCGGCCGCCTCGATGACCGCTTCGCGCGCCCCGCTCGCGGCCAGCTGGCGCATGCAGTCGGGCATCGCGCCCTGACCGGGCACCACGACCCGCTCCGCGGACCGGATAACCGCCGGATCGGCGGTAGCCAGGACCTCGGCGCCGGGGGCGACATGCTCCAGCGCCTTCGACACCGAGCGCAGGTTCCCCATGCCGTAATCGACGACGGCAATCCGCAATTAAAGGGAGCCCTTCGTCGAAGGCACGCTGCCGGCCGCGCGCGGGTCCGGCTCGGCCGCCATGCGCAATGCGCGCGCGAACGCCTTGAACACGGTTTCGCACTGGTGATGCGCGTTGTCGCCGCGCAGGTTGTCGATGTGCAGCGTGACCTGCGCGTGGTTGGCGAAGCCCTGGAAGAACTGCTGCACCAGGTCGACGTCGAACTCGCCGATCAGCGCGCGGGTGAATTTGACGTGGTACTCGAGTCCCGGCCGGCCGGAAAAATCGATCACCGCGCGCGACAGCGCCTCGTCGAGAGGCACGTAAGCGTGGCCGAAGCGGCGTACGCCGGCCTTGTCGCCGATCGCCCGGGTGACCGCCTGCCCCAGCGTGATGCCGATATCCTCGACCGTGTGATGCGCGTCGATGTGCAGGTCGCCCTTGGCCTCGATGTCGAGGTCGAGCAGGGCGTGGCGCGCCACCTGGTCGAGCATGTGCTCGAGGAACGGCAGCCCGGTCGACAGCTTCGCGTCGCCCTTGCCGTCGAGGTTGAGCCGCACCCGGATGCGGGTTTCCTTGGTGTTGCGGACGACTTCGGCGGTACGCATGTCAAAGCGCTTCCTGGAGGGCGGTGAGCAGTATACGGTTTTCGTCGGGCGTGCCGACGGTGATCCGCAGACAATCGCGCAATCCTGGATGCAGATTCCTCACCAGCACGCCTTGCCGCTTCAGCGCTTCGTAAGTCCGCTCCGCGCGTGGAACGCGCACCAGGAAAAAGTTCGCCTGCGAAGGAAACACCGTTACCCCGGGGAGGCCGGCGAGGGCCGCGCCGAGCGTCGCGCGCTCGGCCCTGATCCGCGCCGCCTGCTCTTCGAGCACCTCGAGCCGCTCCAGCATGAAAAGCGCAGCCGCCTGGGTGAGGACATTGACGTTGTAGGCCTGCCGCACTTTGTTGAACTGCTCGATCCATTGCGGCCGGCCGGCGAGATAGCCCAGGCGGATGCCGGCCAGGCCCAGCTTGGACAGCGTGCGCAGGACGACCAGGTTCGGATGCTCGCCGAGGCGCTGCATGAAGGTCCTGCCGGCGAACACGTGATACGCCTCATCCAGGACGACGAGTCCTTCGGCGGCGCCGATCACCCGCAGGATGTCTTCCTCCGGATACAGCACGCCGGTGGGATTGTTCGGATAGGCGATGAACAGCAGCGCCGGCCGCTCGCTTCTCATGCGCGCGAGGAACGCGTCGGCATCGAAGGAGAAATCCTCGCGCAACGGCACCGCCACGGCTTTCATACCGCACAGCGCGGCATTCACGCCGTACATGACGAAGCTCGGCGCGGGATACATCATCGTCGTTCCCGGGCGCGCCACCGCCAGCGTGATGATCTGGATCAGGTCGTCGGAACCGTTTCCCAGCAGCAGCTCCATGCCCGGGGGCAGGTTCATGCGCCGCGCGAGCAGCTCGCGCACGCGCCGCCCCGTCGGCTCGGGGTAGCGATTCAGATCGACGCGCGACAGCGCTTCGGCCAGCTCGCGCCGCAGCGCTGGCGGCAGCGGGTAGGGGTTTTCCATGGCATCGAGCTTCACCATGCCCTGCGCTTCCGGCACTTGATAAGCAGTCAGCGCCAGGATTTCCGGGCGCACCAGCTTCTCGGGGCTCATTTGAATCTCATCTGCGCCGAGCGGGCGTGCGCCGTCAGCCCTTCGCCTTCGGCGAGGATCGCGGCAAGCTTTCCGAGCCTGGCCGCCGCGGCCTGCGACACGCCGATGACGCTGGAGCGCTTCTGGAAATCGTAGACGCCGAGCGGCGAGGAGAAGCGCGCGCTGCCGGCAGTGGGCAGAACGTGGTTCGGCCCCGCGCAATAGTCGCCGATCGCCTCGGAGCTCCAGCGGCCGAGGAAGATGGCGCCCGCGTTTTTCAGCTTCGGCAGCCAGGCCTGCGGGTCCTCCACCGACAGCTCGAGGTGCTCGGGCGCGATGCGGTCGGCAAGCGCGCACGCCTCCTCGAGGTCTCGAGTCTCGATCAGCGCTCCGCGCGCCTGCAGCGACGCGGCGATGATTTCCCGCCTCGGCATCGCAGGAAGAAGTCTTTCCATCGAAAGCTCGACCTGATCGAGATAAGAGGATTGCGGGGAAAGCAGAAGCGCCTGCGCAGCCTCGTCGTGCTCGGCCTGCGAGAACAGGTCCATCGCCACCCAGTCGGCAGGCGTACGGCCGTCCGCAATCACCAGGATTTCCGATGGCCCGGCGAGCATGTCGATGCCGACCTGCCCGAACACCTGGCGCTTGGCCTCGGCGACATAGACGTTGCCGGGGCCGACGATCTTGTCGACGCGCGGAACGGTCTGCGTGCCGTACGCGAGCGCGCCGACTGCCTGCGCGCCGCCGATGCCGATCACGCGGTCCACCCCGGCGAGCGCCGCGGCAGCCAGGACCAGCGCTCTGGGAGCCGGGCTCACCATCACCAGCTCCCGCACGCCGGCGACTTTGGCCGGCAGCGCGTTCATCAGAACGGAGGACGGGTACGCCGCCTTGCCGCCGGGCACGTAAATCCCGACTCGATCGAGCGCGGTCACGCGCTGGCCAAGGCGCGTGCCGTCCTGGTCGGTGTAGTCCCAGGAGCTCTGCAGCTGCCGCGAGTGGAAGTCGCGGATCCGCTCGCCCGCCTCGCGCAGGGCCCCGGCCTGCTCGCGGGGCAGCGCCTCCAGCGCCCTCTGCAGCTTTTCCCTTGGCACCTCGAGCTCGGCCAGCGAGCGCGCTGCGATGCGATCAAATTTGCGTGTGTAGTCGAGCACCGCCTCGTCGCCGCGAACCCGCACATCGGCGAGGATCGCGCGCACCGCTTCCTGCACCGCCGGATCCTGCAGCGCGGCGTGGCGCGTCAGCGCCGCCAGCTCGGTCTCGAAACCGGCGTCGCGCGTGGCGAGGCGCCGCAGCTTCATCGCGCGGCGGCTTTCGAAAAGGCGTCGATCAACGGCTGCAGCGCGGCTCGCTTGGTCTTGAGCGCCGCCTGGTTGACGATCAACCGCGCCGACACCGGCATGATCTCCTCGACCGGAACGAGGCTGTTGGCGCGCAAGGTGTTGCCGGTGGAAACGAGATCGACGATCGCATCGGCAAGGCCGACCAGCGGCGCGAGCTCCATCGACCCGTACAGGCGAATCAGGTCGAGGTGCACGCCCTTTGCGGCAAAGTGCTCGCGGGTGATGTTGACGTACTTGGTCGCAACGCGCAGGCGCGCGCCCTGCCGCACCGCGCCTTCGTAGTCGAAGCCCTTGCGCACCGCGACCATCATCCGGCAGGCGGCGATGCCGAGATCGACCGGCTGGTACAGCCCTTCGCCGCCGTGCTCGACCAGCACGTCGCGCCCGGCCACGCCGAGGTCCGCGCCGCCGCGCTCGACATAGGTCGGCGTGTCCGCAGCGCGCACCACGATCAGCTGCACGTCGCGCCGGTTCGTGGCAAGCACCAGCTTGCGCGAGCGCTCGGGGTCCTCCTTCGGCCGGATACCGACGCGCTCCAGCAGCGGCGCCGTTTCGTCGAAGATGCGCCCTTTTGATAGCGCGATGCTGATCTTGGCCATAAACGAAAAAGGCCCCGATGGGGCCGATAAGACTCTGAATTTTACCGCAATTTCACTGGGTGCGCTCGATCCTGGCGCCGAGCGCGGCGAGCTTTTTTTCGAGCGCCTCGTAGCCGCGGTCGAGGTGGTAGATGCGATCGACCACGGTCTGGCCCTCGGCCACCAGGCCGGCGATGACCAGGCCCGCCGATGCGCGCAGATCGGTCGCCATGACGGCGGCGCCCTGCAGGCGCCCGACGCCTTTGACCACCGCCGTGTTGCCCTGGATCGAGATCTGGGCGCCCAGCCGCTGCAGTTCCAGCGCGTGCATGAAGCGGTTCTCGAAGATAGTCTCGGTGATTCGCGCGGTGCCGCTGGCGATGGTGGCGAGCGCCATGAACTGGGCCTGCATGTCGGTGGCGAGACCGGGGTAGGGCGCGGTGCTCAGGCTCACGGCCTTCGGCCGGGCGGCCATTTCGATTTCGATGGAGCGATCCGCCACTTCGATCCTTGCGCCGCATTCGCGCAGCTTTTCCAGCGTCGCATCGAGCGAATCGGGCGCGGCGTCGATCAGCCTCACCTTGCCACCCGCGGCGGCGGTCGCCGCCAGGTAAGTGCCGAGCTCGATGCGGTCCGGCATGACCCGGTGCGCGGTGCCCCGCAGCGAAGCCACGCCCTCGATCCGCATCACGTCGCTGCCTGCTCCCTCGATGCGCGCTCCCATCGCCGACAGGCACCTCGCCAGGTCCACCACCTCGGGCTCGCGCGCCGCGTTCTCGAGCCGCGTCTCGCCCTCCGCGAGCACCGCCGCCATCAGCAGATTCTCGGTGCCGGTCACCGTGACCAGATCCATCACGATGCGCGCCCCGCGCAGCCGCTCGGCGCTGGCATGCATGTAGCCATGCTCGACGCTGATCGTGGCGCCCATCGCCTGCAGACCCTTCACGTGCTGCTCGACCGGCCGCAAGCCGATCGCGCAGCCCCCGGGAAGCGATACCCTGGCGCGCCCGCAACGCGCGAGCAGCGGCCCGAGCACCAGCACCGAGGCACGCATGGTCTTCACCAGCTCGTACGACGCCGTCGGGTCGCTGATTGCGGCGGCGCGCAGCGTCAGCTGCCCGTCGGCCGGACGCTGGACCTCCACGCCCATCTGGCGCAGGAGCTTGCCCATCGTCGAGACGTCCACCAGGCTCGGCACATTGGTCAGAGCCACGCGCTGGTCGGTCAGCAGCGCCGCGCACATGATCGGCAGCGCCGCGTTCTTCGCGCCCGAGACCCGCACCTCGCCGTGCAGCGGACGCCCGCCGGTGATGCGCAGCTTATCCACCCGATTTCCACTCCTCCGGCGTCAGCGTGCGCATCGACAGCGCGTGGATTTCCTCGCGCATGCGCTCGCCGAGCGCCGCGTAAACCAGCTGATGGCGCTGCACGCGGCTCCTTCCCGCGAACTCGCCGGACACGATCAGCGCCTGGAAATGCTGTCCGTCGCCGACCACTTCCACGTGCTCGCAGGCGAGCCCCGCCGCGATCCCCGCCTTCACGCTTTCAGGCGTCACCATTTCAATACCTCAGCTTGTACCCGGCCTTGAGCAGCCCGAGGCTGATCAGGCTGACGATCAAAAAGCTTACCCCGAGCACCGCCAGGCTGGCATGCGGAGGCACGTCGGAAGCGCCGAGGAAGCCGTAGCGAAAGCCATCGACCATGTAAAAGAACGGGTTGGCGTGCGACAGCTTCTGCCAGAAGCCGGGCAGCGAATGAATCGAATAAAACACGCCGGAAAGAAAGCTGAGCGGCATGATGACGAAGTTCTGAAACGCCGCCAGCTGATCGATCTTCTCGGAGACAATGCCGGCGATCAGGCCGAGCGCCCCGAGCAGCGCGGCTCCGAGCAGCGCGAACGCGAATGCCCAGAGCGGCGCGCCGAGCCGCAGCTCGACGAACCAGACCGTCACGACGAGCACCCCGGCACCCACCACCAGCCCGCGGATCACCGCGGCCAGCACGTAGGCGCCGAAGAACTCGAGGTGGGAGACCGGCGACAGCAGGATGAACACGATGTTGCCGGTGATTTTCGACTGGATCAGGCTCGATGAGCTGTTGGCGAACGCGTTCTGCAGGACGCTCATCATGACCAGGCCCGGGACGAGGAACGAGGTGTAGCGCACGCCTTCGTACACCTGCACGCGTCCTTCCAGCGCATGCCCGAAGATGATCAGGTAGAGAGCCGCGCTCAGCACCGGCGCGGCGACGGTCTGCACGCTCACCTTCCAGAAGCGCAGCAGCTCCTTGAGGAACAGCGTCCAGAAGCCGGTCACGACTGCCGCCCGGTCAGGCGCAGGAACACTTCTTCCAGATCGGGCGGCTGCACCTCCAGCTCGACGATGCCGATGCGGCTCTCGCGCAGCCTCGCCAGCACCGCCTCGAGCTCGCTGGCGCCCGGCAGGCGCAGCGTGAACAGCGGTCCGTCGCGCGCGATCACCTGCGCCGGAAACGGCTCCGGCAGCCGCTCCGCATCGAGCCGCACCCGCAGCTGCAGGCCCGAAAAGGTCTCGAGCAGGTTCCTGGTCGAGTCGAGCGCGGCGACCCGGCCCGCCTTCAGCATCGCGATGCGGCTGCAGTGCAGTTCGGCCTCCTCGAGGTAGTGCGTGGTCAGCACGATCGTGTGACCTTCGCGGTTGAGCCGGCGCACGAACTGCCACAGACCCTGCCGGAGCTCGACGTCGACGCCGGCGGTCGGCTCGTCGAGCACGATCACCGGCGGCTTGTGCACCAGCGCCTGCGCCACCAGCACGCGGCGCTTCATGCCGCCCGACAGCGTGCGCATGTTGGCGTTTGCCTTCGCGGTCAGATCCAGATGGTGCATCACCTCGTCTATCCAGGCGTCGTTGCCGCGGATGCCGAAGTAGCCCGACTGGATGCGCAGCGTCTCGCGCACGGTGAAGAACGGGTCGAACACCAGCTCCTGGGGCACCACGCCGAGCATGCGCCGCGCGCGCCGGTAGTCTTCGACCACGTTCGCGCCCATCACGCTTGCCGCCCCGGAATCAGGCCGCGCCAGGCCGGCAATCACGTTGATGAGCGTGGTCTTGCCGGCGCCGTTGGGGCCGAGCAGGCCGAAGAACTCGCCCTGCCCGATCGCGAGGCTCACGCCCGCGAGCGCGCGCACGGCGCCGAAGCGCTTCTCGAGCTGCCTGACCTCGATCGCGTTCAGCGGTGCGCCGCGGCGGCGGGCAGCAGGCGGTCCACGCCGTACAGACGGGCGATCGTCTGCAGCGATTCGGGAAGGTTGGTAAAGGAGACTTCCTGCTGGCGCGCCTTGGCGTCGCGCAGCCAGGCGAGGAGCAGCGCGAGCAGAGAGGAATCCATTTCGGTGACTTCGCCGAGATCGACGCTCTGCACCCCTTCTTCGAGATGGCGCCGGCCTTCCTCGAGCAGGCGAGCGACGTTGGCCAGGGTCACCGGCCCGCTGACGATGATGCGGCGGCCATCGCGCCGGATCATTTTTGCGGCGCCCCGCCGGCGGCCTCGACCGTGCGGTTCTTCGCGCTCAGGCTCTTGATCAGGCCGTCGATCCCCGACTCGCGCACGGTGTTGTTGAACTCGGTCCGGTAGTTGGCGACCAGGCTCACGCCGCCGACCATCACGTCGTAGACCTTCCAGCCGGCGGCGGTCTTTTCCATGCTGTAGTCGATCGGCACCGGCTGCGCGCCAGGCTGCAGCACGCGCACGTTGACGGTGACGTCGGTGTCGGTCGGCTTGGCGCGCAGGGGCCGGAATTCGAGTTTCTGCTCGGCGAAGGCGGCGAGCGCGCTGGCGTAGGTGCGCACCAGCAGGGTCTTGAATTCCTCGGTGAGGCGCTTCTTCTGCTCCGCGTTGGCCTTGTTCCAGCTCTGACCCAGCGCGAGGGCGGTCATGCCGGTGAAATTGAAGTGCGGCAGCACCTTCTCTTCGATCAGCTGGATCAGCTTGTTGCGATTGCCGCGGATCTCCCTGTCCTTGGCGATGAGCTCCACCACCTCGAGCGTCACGTTCTTCACCAGCACGTCGGGCGCCAATTCCTGGCCCTGCGCGCTGCCGAGCAGAAGAGCGGCGAAAAGACACAAAGCGGCTTTAGCGATCGTGCGCATGTTGTACAACCCTCAAATTATTAACGCCCGCGGCAGGCTCCACGTTGACGGGGGTCCTGAAGCTGCGCTCTTCTCGAATGCGCTCCTCGCGCGGAGGCTGTCCATCATAGATCAGGCTCCTGCGGCGCTGCAGGTAGGCGTCGCGCTGGAATGTGTACTTGTCGAGCGCCGCCTCCTCCAGGATGCGGCTCGCCTCCAGCAGATCGGCGCGCACGCCGACCAGGCGCAGCGCGACCGCGGAATTGCGCAGCCTGATCGGCCTGAAATCCCCGACCGGATCGGTATAGAGGTCGGCCGCGGTTCCGACGCTGTCGCGCAGCGTGCTCGAGCCCAGAATCGGCAGCACGAGATACGGACCGTCGCCGACGCCCCAGCGGCCCAGGGTCTGGCCGAAATCCTCGTTGTGCTTCTCGATCCCCATGTCGGAGGCCACGTCGTGAATGCCCAGCAGCCCGAAGGTGCTGTTGAAGGCGAAGCGCGCCCAGTCCTCCACGCCGTCCTGGAGCTTGCCCTGCAGCAGGTCGTTGACGCCGATGAAAAGGTCGCCGATGTTGGAGAAGAAATTGCGCACCCGGCTGCGGATCTCCTCGTGCAGCAGGTCGCGATAAGCCGTCGCCACCGGCTTGGCGATCGCCTCGTCGACGGTCTCGTTGAACTTGTAGACGCCGCGGTTGAATCCTTCGAACGGATCGCGCGGATCGCCGTCCGCGGTGGCGCATGCCGCCAGAACCGCAAGCAGCACCGCGCTGCCCAGGACCCTCACTTCGCCGGTTCCTTGGCCGGTTCCGCCGCCTTGCTGAACAGGAACTGGCTGATCAGGTTCTCGAGCACCACCGCCGACTGGGTCAGGCGCAGGCGGTCGCCGTTCTTCAGCATCACGCCGTCCCCCCCGGCCTCGAGCCCGACGTACTGCTCGCCGAGGATTCCCGAGGTCAGGATCTTGGCGGTGGTGTCGCGCGGGAACTGGTAGGCGGCGTCGATGTTGACCGCGACCAGCGCCTCGTAGCTTTCATTGTCGAAGCGGATGTCGGCGACCCTGCCGATCACCACGCCGGCGCTCTTCACCGGCGCGCGCGTCTTCAATCCGCCGATATTGGCGAACTTGGCATACACCTGGTAGGTCTGCGCGGTGTTGAAGGAGGCGAGGTTGCCGACCTTGAGCGCGAGGAACAGCAGCCCGGCAAGGCCGGCTGCGACGAAGATTCCGACCCACAGATCGATAGCCGAGCGGTTCATTGTCCGTGACCTCCTCCGGTGAACATGAGCGCGGTAAGCACGAAATCGAGCGCGAGAATGGCGAGCGACGAGGTGACCACGGTGCGCGTGGTGGCGCGCGACACGCCCTCGGCGGTCGGCGGGGCGTCGTAGCCCTCGAACACCGCGATCCATGTCACCGCGATGCCGAACACGCAGCTCTTGATGATGCCGTTGACGATGTCGTTGCGCAGGTCGACCGCGGCCTGCATCTGCGACCAGAACGCGCCGGCGTCGACGCCGATCAGCTGGACGCCGACCAGGTAGCCGCCGAAAATTCCCATCGCCGAGAACAGCGCCGCCAGCAGCGGCATCGAGATCACCCCGCCCCAGAAGCGCGGCGCCACCACGCGCGCGACCGGATCGACCGCCATCATCTCCATCGCCGACAGCTGCTCGGTGGCCTTCATCAGGCCGATCTCCGCGGTGATCGCCGAGCCGGCGCGGCTGGCGAAAAGCAGCCCCGCGACGACCGGGCCGAGCTCGCGCACCAGCGACAGCGCGACCAGCACGCCGAGCGACTCGGAGGCCCCGAAGCGCTGCAGCGTGTCGTAGCCCTGCAGGGCGAGCACCATGCCGACGAACAGCCCCGAGACCAGGATGATGATCAGCGACAGCACGCCCGCGAAGTAGATCTCGGCGATCGTCAGGCGAAAGCGCCGCAAAGCCGTGCCCGAATGCACGACCAGGTAGGCGAGGAAGCGGCTGGCGAAGCCCAGCCGCCACACGTAGAAGGTCACGCCGGCGCCGAGGCGCTCCAGCCGCTGGCGAAGAGCAACGACGATCTGCATGTCAGGCGGCCGCAAGCTCGAGATCGGCGCCGTAGTCGGGTGCGGGGTAGTGGAACGGCACCGGGCCCTCGGACTTGCCGTTGACGAACTGGTTGACGAAGGGCTCGGAGCTCGAGCGGATCTCGGCGGGCGTGCCCTGGGCGATGACGCGACCCGCCGCCATGAAGTAGACATAGTCGACCACGCCGAGCGCCTCCTGCACATCGTGCGTGACGATGATCGAGGTGGCGCCGAGCGAATCGTTCAACTCGCGGATCAGGCGCACGATCACGCCGAAGGAGATCGGGTCGAGGCCGGTGAACGGCTCGTCGTAGAGGATCAGCTGCGGATCGAGCGCGATCGAGCGCGCGAGCGCGACGCGCCGCGCCATGCCGCCCGAGAGCTCGGTCGGCATCAGACGGGCCGCGCCGCGCAGGCCGACCGCCTGCAGCTTCAGCAGCACCAGGTCGCGCAGCAGGTCCTCGGGAAGCTCGGCGTGCTCGCGCAGCGGGAACGCGACGTTCTCGTAGACCGACATGTCGGTGAACAGCGCGCCGAACTGGAACAGCATGCCCATCTTGCGGCGCATGCGGTAAAGCCCCTCGCGGTCGAGCCGGCCGGTGACCTCCCCGAGCACGCGCGCGGTGCCGCCGCTGGGCAGGTGAGCCCCCATGATGATCCGCAGCAGCGTGGTCTTGCCGCAACCCGACTGCCCCATGATGCCGACCACGCTGCCGCGCGCGATCTCCAGGTCGATGTCGCGCAGCACGGGGTGCGCGGGATCGTAACCGAAGGAAACGTTCCTTATTTCAACGATCGGGGATTGCTGCACAGCGTAATATTATCGCGTGAGGGAAGGATCCGCGAACGAGGCTGCAGTGCGCATCGCCGCGCTGGCGAAGCGCTACGGCGGGCTCGATGCTTTGAAACGCGTCGATCTCGACGTGCCGGCGGGCGAGGCGTTCGGCCTGGTGGGCGCCAACGGGGCGGGCAAGACCACGCTCATCAAATGCACGCTCGACCTCTGCGGCTACGACTCGGGCAGCGTTGCGATCTTTGGCGTCGCCGCCCGCTTGCCGCAGGCGCGCCGCCGCCTGGTCTATCTTCCCGAGCGCTTCGTGCCGCCGCACTACCTGCGTTGCCGCGAGTTCCTCGAGCTGATGCTCGAGCTCTCGGGGGCGCGTTACGACCCGGCGCGCGCGCGAGCGCTGCTGGAGGAACTGGAGCTCGAGCGCGACGTGCTCGAGCGCCCGGTGCGGCAGCTGTCGAAGGGGATGACGCAGAAGCTCGGCCTTGCCTCCTGCTTCCTGGTCGAGCGCGACCTGTTTGTCCTCGACGAGCCGATGAGCGGCCTTGACCCCGCCACCCGGGTCGCGGTGAAATCGGTTCTGCGCCGACTGAGCGCCGAAGGCAGGACGCTGTTCTTTACTTCGCACGTTCTCGCCGACGTAGAAGAGCTCTGTTCGTCCATCGCGGTGCTGGACCGGGGAACGGTCCGCTTCCACGGCTCGCCGGCGGCGCTTTGCGCGCGTTACGCGCAGACTCACCTGGAGCGGGCGTTCATGAGGTGCATCCGTGACGACGAATCCGCAGCCGGCGCCTGACTCGAAGCCGGGGCTGCTGGTCGTCGACGACGATCCGCTGATCACCGATACGCTGGCCTTCGCCCTGCAGGCCGACTACGCGGTGCACGCCTGCGACAGCCGGCAGCATGCCATCGAGCTCCTGCGGCAGCTGCGCGACGCGCCGCCGCTTGCGCTGGTCGACCTCGGCCTGCCGCCGGCGCCGCACACACCCGATGAAGGCTTCCAGCTGATCGCCGACCTGCTGGCGCATTCCCCGAGCATGAAGATCTTCGTGCTCTCGGGCCAGAACGATGCGGCGAATGCGCGCCATGCGCGCGCGCTGGGCGCCTGGGAGTTCGTCGCCAAGCCGAGCGATCCGGCGCTGCTCAAGCGACTGCTGGCGCGCGCCCTCGAGCTGCCGGCGGCCGAAGCGCCGGAGCTGGTCGGCGCGAGCCCCGCGCTGGCCAAGCTCAAGCAGCAGATCGCGCAATTCGCCGGCTCGCCGTATCCGGTGCTGATCGAGGGCGAATCCGGCAGCGGCAAGGAGCTGGTCGCGCGAAGTCTGCACCGGCTCTCGCCGCGCTCCAGCCGCCCGTACCTCACCCTCAACTGCGCCGCGATCTCGCCCACGCTGGTCGAGCCGACCCTGTTCGGGTACGTCAAGGGAGCGTTCACCGGCGCCGTCTCCAACAAGGCGGGGTATTTCGAGGACGCCCAGGACGGAAGCCTGTTGCTCGACGAGATCGGCGAGTTGCCGCTCGAGATGCAGGCGAAGCTGCTGCGCGTGCTGGAGAACGGCGAGTACCAGCGCGTCGGGGAAACGCAGCGCAGGGTTTCCCGCTGCCGCGTCATCGCCGCGACCAACCGCGACCTGCGACGCGACGTGAAGCAGGGGGCGTTCCGCGCCGACCTGTATCACCGCCTGTCGGTGTTCAGCCTGAGCGTCCCGCCGCTGCGCGAGATGGAAGGCGACAAGCTCCAGCTGCTCGAGCACTTGCGCCGCTTTTATGCGGCGCAATCCGCCATGCAGCCTTTCGAGCTCGACGACGACGCCACCGCCCGCTGGGTGCGCTACGACTTTCCCGGCAACGTGCGCGAGCTGCGCAACGTCGTGATCCGGCTCACCACGAAGTATTCCGGGCAGCGCGTGTCCGTGGCGGAGCTCGAGCCCGAGCTCGACCTCGAGGCCCTTTATCCCGGATCCGCCGTCGAAGGCGGCGCGATCGTCGAGCAGGCCGTGCGCCAGCTTGAGCGATCGGGGGCTTTCAACCTCGACGAAACGCTCCGCGCCTGGGAACGGGGCTACATCGAGGCGGCGCTGCGCCTGACTCGCGGCAACGTCAGCCAGGCGGCGAAGCTGCTGGGCGTGAACCGCACCACGCTCTACAGCCGCATGCACCCCGACGAGGACAAATAGCGGTGGCGCTTTACCTGGAGCACTTCGGTCTCGCCGAGCCGCCGTTCCGCATCACGCCGCACACCGACTTTTTCTTCGACGGCGCCGACCGGGGCGCCACCCTGGACGCGCTGATCTACGCCATCCTGCACGATGAGGGCATCGTCAAGGTATCGGGCGAAGTAGGCAGCGGCAAGACCATGTTGTGCCGGGTGCTGATGGAGCGGCTGCCGCCGCACGTCGAGACGATCTATCTCGCCACGCCATCGCTCGCGCGCGACGAGATCCTTCACGCCATTGCCGACGACCTCGAGCTCAGGCTGACGCACGAGCGCACCACGGTGGCGCTGCGCGAGCTGCAGGAGCATCTGATCCGGCTGTACGGCGCCGGCCGCCGCGTCGTGGTCCTGATCGACGAGGCGCACGTCATGCCCGAGGAGACGCTCGAGCAGGTGCGCCTGCTGTCGAACCTCGAATCGAACCGCCACAAGCTCATGCAGCTGGTCCTGTTCGGCCAGCCCGAGCTCGACGCCACGCTCGCCAAGCCGTCATTGCGCCAGCTGCGCGACCGCATCACGCACGCCTTTCGCATGCGCCCGCTCTCGGAACCCGAAGTCGCCAAATACGTATCGTTCCGCATGCGGGCGGCGGGCTACCGGGGACCTGACGTGTTCGCGCTTGGCGCGCTGGTCCGCGTGGCACGCGCCTCCGGCGGGCTCACGCGCCGCATCAACATTCTTGCCGACAAATCGCTCCTCGCGGCTTTCACCCAGAACGTGCACGCGGTCACCGAGCGTCACGTGCGCGCGGCAATCGCCGACTCCGAATTTGCCCGGCTCAGGAGGCCATGGCGGCCGGCTGCGTACGCCGGTGCGGCGCTCGCCGCCGGTGTCCTGATCGGCGCGGCGGTCCACTGGGCATTTTTCGCACGCGCGGTGAAGCTGGATGCGCCGGTGGCCCAGATACCAGCCATCCCGCCAGCGCAGGCTGCCCCGGTGCCGACAGCGGCAGTGATAGAACCGGAACCCCCTCCGCGACCTCCGCCCCCCCAACTCCTGAGGCAGGATCAAGTACAGCGCCTAAGCGGGTACTCACCGGGTGGCCAGCGCCTGCTTACCGAGCGCATCGCGGCGACGCAGGCGTTGCTCGAACGCGTGCCCGATCAGCGATTTGCCATCGAGCTGTTCATCACGGACAACACCGACCCGGCGCGCGTGGAGCGTTTTCTGGTGCGCGCGCGCGAGCTGGTTCCGCTCGGCGAGTTATTTGTCATCCCCGTGGCGCGCGGAGGGCAGTACCGGCTGCGGGTGATTTTCGGCGAGTTCCCGAGCCGCGCGGCGGCGATCGAGGCCGGCAAGCGCTTGCCGCCGCGCTACCAGCAGGCCTTTCGGGCTTCGCCGCGCAGCTTCGCCGAGCTCCGCGGTCAAATTTAGTCAGGACCCGGAAAACACCAGCAGGACAGGCGCTTAGACCACTTTCCTCAAGTTGGTATCGTGCTATGCTTCGCAGCGGGAGGGAAGCTAGGCGCCATGAGGTTCTGGACAACGGCTGCGGTCGTGTTGCTGGCGGGTCTGCTGACCGCTTGCGCCCAGGCACCGGTCAAGCCGGCCGAGACGCATATCCGGGCCGGCGAGCCGCAGCCTGAGGGCTCGATTCCGCCGCCGGTTCAGATGGCGCCGGTGCTGCCGCGGCCGAAGCCGAGCGTCAGGCCGGAAACCTACAGCGTCGTCGTCAGCAACGTGCGGGTGCAGGAATTGCTGTTCGCGCTCGCGCGCGACGCCAGGCTGAATGTCGACATCAGTCCCGACATCACCGGCACCGTCACCCTCAATGCGATTGACCAGACGCTGCCGCAGCTGCTGACACGGATCGCCCGCCAGGTGGACTTGCGCTGGGAAATCGACGGGCAAACCCTCATCGTCATGCGCGATACGCCGTTCCTGCGCGCGTACAAGATCGACTATCTCAGCGCGGCACGCAACGTGACGATGAAGTCGACGGCGTCGACGCTGTTCGGCGGCGGTACCGGTGCCGCCGCCGCCTCAGGCCCGGCGGCGACGGGCGCGACCGCCACCATCGACGTCAAGGCAGAGAACAACCTGTGGGACTCGATCGTGGTGAACGTGAAGGAAATTCTGCGCGAGACCGACAAGATCCTGCCCGCCGCTGCGACATCGGCCGTGCCGATGCAGCCGCCGCCGGTCGCTCCCGCCGGGCAGGCCGCTCCGGGGCCGGCGGCGCCGCAGCAGCCGAGCACCACCTACCAGGAGGCGGCATCGGTCATCGCCAACCGCGAGAGCGGAGTCCTCTATGTGAGGGCGACTTCCAAGCAGCAGGAAAAAGTGCAGGAGTTTCTCGACCAGGTCATGGCCGGCGCCAAGCGCCAGGTGCTGGTCGAAGCCACGGTCGCCGAAGTCCAGCTGAGAAACGAGTACCAGCGCGGCATCGAGTGGCAGCGCGTGCCATCCGGGACGAGGGGCTTCACTTTCACGCAGCCGGCAATTGCGCCCCCGACGGGATTCAATCCCAATCCCTTCCTGATCGGCTACACAAGCAACAATTTTTCGGCCACGCTGAAGCTGCTCGAGCAGTTCGGCGACGTCAGGGTGCTGTCGAGCCCGAAGCTGAGCGTGATGAACAACCAGACGGCGATCCTGCGCGTGACGCGGGACATCATCTATTTCACCATCACCCCCTCCACGCAGCCGATCACCTTCGCTGGCTCGGGCGCCGGCGGCGTCACGGTCAACGCCTCCTTCACCACGACCCCCAACATCGCCGCCGAGGGATTCATGATGGCGGTGCTGCCGCAGATCAATGATACCGATGGCGTCGTGCTCAACGTGAGGCCGACCATCCGCCGGCAGGTCGGCAGCGCCCGCGACCCCAATCCGGCGCTGCAGGGCGCGGCGACCCAGAACGACATCCCGCTTTTCGAGACGCGCGAGTTCGATTCGATCCTCCGGCTGCAGAGCGGCGAAACCGCCGTGCTGGCCGGCCTGATGCAGGACCAGGTGGAGAACACGGACACCGGAATTCCCGGCATACGCAGCATCCCGCTCATCGGCGAGGCGCTCTCGTCGCGCAGCGACCTGACGCGGAAGACGGAGCTGGTCATCTTTCTGCGCGCCAGCGTGATCCGCGATCCCAGCACCGACGGCGACCTCCGCAGGTTCCGGGACCAGCTTCCAGGCGGTGACTTCTTTACGAAGCCGAACCCGGGCCGCGTCGCTCCGCCCGTCGGGCCGGCGGGCGAGCCGCTACGCTGACATGAGCCTTCTCCTCGAAGCGCTGAAAAAAGCCGAGAAGGCGAAAGAAGAGGCGCAGAAGCGGGCGCGCGGCGACTCGGGCGGCGCAGCGGGCGAGTTGCGCCTGGAAGGCGAGCCCACGGCCGACAACACGCGCGTCGTCACGCGTCCCGAGCTGCCCGACATCTCGCAGCCGCTTGAGATCGTCAGCGACGATCTGGCCGTGAGGGAGCCGGCGTCCCTTGGGGAGAAGGCGTCGCCTGAGTACTCGGCGGCGGCGCAACCCGCGTCACAGGCGGCGCCGTCGCCACGGCCGCAAGCCCCTCGCGAAGCCGATCCCCGATCTGCGGACCGTGCGGCGGCAAGAAAGGTCTTCGAGGCAAAGTTCAGGGAGCCGAACCCGCGCATGCCCTTTTACATCGCCATGGGCGCGCTCGGCGTGTTCGCGCTCGGCACGGTCGGCTATTTCTGGTATCAGCTTCGCGCGCCTTATGCTCTCGTCAATGCCAGTCCGCCGCGCCCCACCGGCGAAGCGGTGGTTGCGGCGGCCGCCGAGACCACTGCGCCGATAAGACCGGCCGGCGCGCCCGCTGGCCAGGGGCCGATCCCCGGTCTTCCGGGGTCCGCTGCGCTGCCCTCCCCCACGCCAGCCCGCGCACCGGCGGCGGCTTCTTCCCCAACGGAGGCATTGGCCGTACCGAAACCAGCAGCCAGGCCCCTTCTGAGCGCCCCGCCCGCGCGCCTCATCCCGGACTCGCCCATCGTCGTCCCGGAACGCCGCGCCGCACCTCAGGTGCATCCAAAGGTCGCGTCGGGCTACGCCGCCTATCTCGCCGGCGACCTGGCCACCGCGCGCGCCGACTACCAGGAGGTATTGCGCGAGGAACCGGCCAACCGCGATGCGCTGCTCGGGCTGGCCGCCATCGATGTGCGCACCGGGCGTTATGAGCCCGCGGAGGCGATCTACCTCCGCCTGCTGCAGTCCGACCCGCGCGACTCCCACGCGCACGCGGCGCTGATCGAGTTGCGCGCAGGCCGCATGGACCCGCTGGCCGCCGAGAGCCGGGTCAAGTCGCTGCTGGCCAACGACCCGGCCGCCGACGTGCTGTATTTCACGCTCGGCAACCAGCTCGCGCTGCAGGGCCGCTGGGCCGAGGCGCGGCAGCACTACTCCAAGGCGTTTGCCGCCGATCCGGACAACGCCGACTTCGCCTACAACCTCGCGGTGAGCCTCGATCATCTGCGCCAGTCCAAGCTCGCGCTCGAGTATTACGCTCGCGCGCTTGCGCTGGCGGAGAAACGCGGCGCGAGCTTCGAGCCTGCCACGGCCCGCAGCCGCGTGCAGCAGCTCGGCCGCTGAGCAGAATCTCACGCCGGTGGGAAAAGTTGACAGTCGCCGGGTGAAGCCTCCCATTATCATTCTGTCCGGATGAATTCGCCCGCAAATCCCCAGGCCAAGCGGCACATCGGCCAGATCCTGATCGACCAGGGAATCCTGACCGAGGACCAGCTGCGCATCGCGCTGCTCGAGCAGACCAAGCAGCACATGCCGGTGGGGCGCCTGCTGGTGCAGCTCGGCTTCGTGTCCGAGGCGACACTGCGCGATGCGCTGTCGGAAAAGCTCGGGCTGCAGTCGGTGGACCTGGGACGCATCATCGTCGACCCGGCGGCGCTCAAGCTGCTGCCGCGTGACATGGCGCGGCGCTACCGCGTGTTCCCCGTCGCGCTCGACCGCCAGCAGAAAAAGTTCATCGTCGCCCTCTCCGACACCAACAACATCGTCGCGATCGACCAGCTGCGCGCGCACCTGAAGGGCGAGTTCGAGGTCGAGCTGCGCCTCGCCGGCGACACCGAGATCGAACGCGCCATCGAGCATTACTACGGGCACGAGTTCTCGATCGACGGCATCCTGAAGGAGATCGAGACCGGCGAGGTCGACTACACGACCATCGTCGACGGCGACGAGTACTCGCAGCCGGTGGTGCGCCTGATCTCGGCGCTGCTCGCCGACTCGGTGGAGCGCGCCGCCTCGGACATCCACTTCGAGCCCGAGCAGAACTTCCTGCGCATCCGCTACCGCATCGACGGCGTGCTGCGCCAGATCCGCTCGCTGCACAAGACCTACTGGCCGGCGATGGCCGTGCGCATCAAGGTGATGGCGAAAATGAACATTGCCGAGACCCGCGCGCCGCAGGACGGCCGCATCTCCGCCACGATGTCGGGCCGCGTCGTCGACTTCCGCGTCGCCAGCCTGCCGACCAGCCACGGCGAGAACCTGGTGCTGCGCATCCTCGACCGGCAAAAGGGCATCGTGCCGCTCGACAAGCTCGGCCTGGAGGAGCAGCAGCTCGAGCTGCTCAAGCGCATGATCGCCCGGCCGGAGGGCATCATCCTGGTCACCGGCCCGACCGGCAGCGGCAAGACCACGACGCTGTACTCGATCCTCAACCACATCAACTCCGACGGCATCAACGTGATGACGCTCGAGGACCCGGTCGAGTACCCGATGACCCTCATCCGGCAGACCTCGGTTTCGGAAGCGTCGAAGCTCGATTTCGCGAACGGCATCCGCGCCATGATGCGGCAGGATCCGGACGTCATCCTGGTCGGCGAGATCCGCGACCACGAGACCGCCGAGATGGCGTTCCGCGCCGCGATGACGGGCCATCAGGTGTACACGACGCTGCACACCAACTCCGCGGTGGGCGCCTTCCCGCGGCTGCTCGACATCGGCATCGTGCCCGACATCCTGGCAGGCAACATCATCGGCATCCTGGCGCAGCGCCTGGTGAGGAGGCTGTGCCGCACCTGCCGGCAATCCTATGACCCGGACGCGAGGGAGCGCCGGCTGCTCGGCGTGACGCCCACCGAGTCCGCGGCGCTCTACCGCGCGGTCGGCTGCGAGCATTGCGACTACCAGGGGTTTCGCGGGCGGCAGTCGATCCTCGAGATCCTCAAGGTCGACGGCGCGCTCGACGAGATGGTGGCGCGCCGCGCCACCGCGCGGGAGATTCTCGCTGCGGCGTGCGCGCAGGGCTTCAAGACCCTCGCCGACGACGGCGCACGCCTGGTCCGCCAGGGGACCACCAGCCTGGACGAGCTGATGCGCGTGGTCGACCTGACCGAGCGCATGGCCTGAGCCGCCGGGAGGCCCATTGCCCCTCTTCACCTACAAGGCCATCGACGCCCGGGGCAAGAGCGTGGTGGGCCGGGTGGAGGCGGTGAACCTGTTCGATCTCGAGCAGCGGCTCGCGCGCATGGAGCTCGATCTCGTGCTCGGCGCGCCCTCCAGCACGCGCTCCCGGCTCATCGGCGGCGGCAAAGTGACGCGCCAGGACCTGATCAACTTCTGCTTTCACCTCGAGCAGCTCGCCAGCGCCGGGGTGCCGGTCATGGAGGGGCTGGTCGACCTGCGCGAGAGCGTCGAGAACCCGCGCTTCCGGGAGGTGGTGGCCGGGATGATCGAATCGATCGAAGGCGGCCGCAACCTGTCGCAGGCGCTCGCCGAGTACCCCGAGGTGTACGGCAGGGTGTTCGTGAGCCTCGTGCGATCGGGCGAGCAGACTGGAAAGCTGCCCGAGGTGCTGAGAAGCCTCTCCGAGTCGCTGAAGTGGGAGGACGAGCTTGCGGCGCAGACAAAGAAGCTGTTGATGTACCCGGCGTTCGTCGGCAGCGTCGTGCTGCTGGTCACCTTCTTCCTGATGGTCTACCTCGTGCCGCAGATGACCGGGTTCATCCGCAACATGGGGCAGGATATCCCGCTGCAGACGCGCATCCTGATGGCGGTTTCGGACTTTTTCGTGAACTACTGGTGGGCCGTCGTCGCCGCGCCGTTCGCCGCCTGGTTCGGCCTCAAGTTTGCAATGCGGACCAACCCGGCCGTCGAATACGCGGTGGACCACTACAAGATCACCATGCCGCTGATCGGCCCGATCCTGAGAAAGATCATCCTGTCGCGTTTCGCCTCGAGCTTCGCCATGATGTATTCCGCGGGCATCACGATCCTCGACGCGATCCGCAGCTGCGAGGAAATCGTCGGCAACCGGCCGCTGGAAGCCGCATTGCACCGGGCCGGCCAGCAGATCTCGGAAGGCAAGAACCTGACGGCGGCGTTCCAGGATCTCGGCGTGTTCCCGCCGCTCGTGATCCGGATGCTGCGCATCGGCGAGAACACCGGGGCGCTCGACACGGCGCTGCTCAACGTCAGCTATTTCTATAACCGCGAAGTGAAGGAATCGATCAGCAAGGTGCAGGCGATGATCGAGCCGGCGCTCACGCTGGTGCTCGGCGCCATTCTCGGCTGGGTGATGCTGTCGGTCCTCGGGCCGGTGTACGACACGATCTCGAAGATGAAATTCTAGCCATGGCCAAGCGGCGCATTCTCTACTTCACGGCCGAGGACCACTACCTCTACCGCAGCGCCGGGGCCGGGCTCGAGCTGGAGACGAAGTTTTCCGGCGACGACCTCGGCGTCACGGCGTTCCGCGAGCACTTGCGCGGCCTGAAGGGCGAGCTGTTCTGCGTGCTGGTCGATGTCGCGGGCGAGGACTTCCACGAGGACCAGATTCCGTTCCTGCGCGGCAGCGACCGCGATGCCGTGCTGCAGCGCCGGCTGGCGCAGCGCTACCGCGACACCCGCCTCGCCGCGGCGCTGTCGCTCGGCTACGTGGCCGGCACGCGGCGCAACGAACGGCTGCTGCTCGCCTCGTTCACGAACACGCAGCAGCTCGCGCCCTGGCTGGATGCGCTGGAGGAAGCGGGCACCAAGCTGACCGGCGTCTACTCGGTGCCGCTGCTCGCGCCGGCGCTGGCGCGCAAGCTGGGCGCGAAAGGCGGCCGCGCCTTCGTCGTCACGGTCAACCGGGCGGGGTTGCGGCAGTGCTTCATCGAGGCAGGCCGGCTGCGGTTCGCGCGCCTGGAACGCACCGTGGACATGGTGCCGCAGGCGCTCGCCATCTTCGTGCGCTCCGAGATGCTGCGGCTCGCGCAGTACCTCGGCACATTGCGCGTGCTTCCCCGCGAGGGGCCGCCGGTGCAGGTATTCGTGGTCGCGCCGCGCGCGCAGCGCTCGCTTTTCGAGCAGGTGCTGGCGTCCGATTCCCGGCTCGTGTTCCACACCGTCGACGAAGGCGAGGCGCTGCGCAGCGTCGGCGTGCGCCGGGCGCCCGAGCGGATCCTCGGCGAAGCGCTGTATCTGCATCTCGCGGCGAAAAAGCCGCCGCGCGAGCAGTTCGCAAGCAGCGCCGAGCGGCGCCGTTATCAGGTATGGCGCCTGCAGCGCGGCATCGTCGCTGCCGGCGCGCTCGGCTTCGCTGCCTGCGCGCTGTACACCGGCGCGCAATGGGTCGACGCGCTGCAAGTGGGCGGTCGCGCCGCCAGCCAGCAGCGCGACGCGCGTCTCGCCGCCGCGCAATACGAGCGCATCACCGCGGGCTTTCCGGTGACCCAGACCTCGACGGAGAACCTGAAGGTCGCGGTGGTCGAGTTTCGGCGCATCGCCGAGCGCAGCGTGTCGCCCGAGCAGGCCTTCGTGCACGTCTCGCGCGTGCTCGAGCAGTTTCCGCAGATCGAGCTCGACAGCTTCAACTGGGGGGTGGGGCGCCCGGACGCGCCGCGTGACCGGCCTCCCGGCGCGCCCCCCGACGCTGCGGCCGCGAAACCCGGGCAGAGCAACGCCGCCGAGATGCTGGAGCTTTCCGGCCGCGTCAACGCCACCCAGCGCAACGACTATCGCGCGATCACGGCGCAGGTGCAGCGCTTCGCCGCGGCGCTCGGCGCAGCGCAGGGCTACGAGCTGGTCCGCACCCAGCTGCCCTTCGACATCACCTCGGAGGGCACGCTGACCGGCGACATCGGCGGCGGCAGCGCGGAGTCCGGCGAGGCGCCGCGCTTCACGGTCACGCTGGCGCGGAGGCTGCCGTGACCCTGACGCGCGAAGAGCTCAGGAAGCTGCTGCTGCCCGGCCTCGCCGCGTTGGCGCTGGCGGCCGCCGGCGCCGGCATGGTGTGGGGCGCCCAGCAATCGGTGCGCAGCGCCGAGCTGCGGCTTGCCGCGGCCGAGGTCGACCGCAAGGAGAGCACCGAACGCCTTACGCGCATCGCGGAGGAAGAGCGCGAGGTCAAGGAGAAGCTCGACGTCTATCAGCAACTGAAGCAGCTCAACATCCTGGGCGAGGAGCACCGGCTGGAATGGGCCGACGCCATTACCCGCATCCGCAATCAGCGCGAGCTGCTCGACCTGCGCTACCGCGTCGACCGGCAGAAGCTGCTGGTCTCGGCGCCCGGCAAGCCCGCCAATGTGGATTTCTACGCCAGCACCATGAAGGTGGAGCTCGCTCTGCTGCACGAGGAAGACCTGCTGCGCTTCCTTGCCGATCTGCGCGCCTCCGGCAATGCGTACTACTCGGTGAAGCAGTGCGTGATCACGCGCACCGGCCAGGCGGCCACCGGCGCTTCCATCGTGCCGCGGCTGCGCGCCGGTTGCGAGATCGACCTGATCACCATCATCGATCGGGCGGCCAAACGATGAAGCCGGCGCTCGTCTTCCTGCTCGGCCTGTGGCTCGCTGCGGCGGCGAGTGCTTCCGGCGCGCAGGAATTCGGCCGCCTGTTCTTCACGCCGGAGCAGCGCGCCGCGCTCGACGCCCGGCGCAAGGCGCGCGTGCCGGACAAGCCGGCCGCAGCGCCGACCGTCGCTTCGCCCACCACGCGTCTCGACGGCTATGTGGTGCGCTCCGAGGGTCGCTCCACGGTCTGGGTGAACGGTGAATCGCTCCAGGACGGTTCGGCCGAGGCGCTGCGCGATCCAGGCCGCAGCGGCGAAGGGCGGGTGCGCGTGCCGGCCGGCGACGGCGGGGCGCGCGTCGGACTGAAGCCGGGAGAAGTGCTCGACCGCGGCACCGGTGAAGTGCATGACGTGATCGGCGACGGTGAAATCAAGGTGCGGCGTGGCCAGCGCTAAGTGCATCCGCACGCGGCGGCTGCAACGCGGTGCTGCGTTGCTGGTGCTACTCGCGGTGCTGGTCCTCGGCGCGTCATGGTTCTTGGTTTCGCGGCTGGACGCGTTGAGCGCCGGCATCTTCACCCCGTCCAACCGCAACCACAACGCCCGCGTCCTGAGCCAGGCGAAACAAACACTGATCGGCTACGTGGCAATGAATGCGGCTCAGTCCGGCGAGAACAATCCGGGACGTTTCCCTTGCCCGGAAGCCGCGGGAAATATAGGCGGCGCCAACGAAGGCATCGCCGCAGGAAACTGCACGCTGCCCGCCGTGGGTCGGCTGCCATGGAAAACGCTCGGACTCGACAAGCTGGTCGACGCGAGCAGCGAGCCGCTGTGGTACGTCGTTTCTCCCGGGTGGGCAATCACCGCCGGAAACCTGGTCATCAACTCGAACACGATCGGCACGTTGAACGTCGATGGCCAGCAGAATGCTGCGGTTGCGCTGATCATCGCTCCGGGTGCGGCGATGAACGTGCTGGCGAGCGCGGGCTGCACGGCCCCCCCCCGCAACCAGACGCGCAGCACTCCGTCCCCGACTATAGACGCGGGCGATTACATCGAATGCTTCGACACCACCGTTACGCCGCCGACGTTCACCACGACCGGGCCGACGACCTCGTTCAACGACCAGGTCGTTCGCATCACTATTGCAGACGTCATGCCGGCAATCGAGGCGGCGATTGCGTCCCGCGTGGAGCGCGAAATCGCGCCGCTCTTGAGAGGCGTTTACGCAGACGCCAGTTGGGGAACGAACATCTCGGCCACCAATCCGGTCTATCCTTTTGCCGCGCTGTTCGCGGATCCGTCGCTGACCGCGAGCTATCAGGGCAACAGCGCCTCGTGCGCAGGCGGCGTCTGCAAAGGCCTGCTGCCGGTCATGTTTTCGAACGCCCCGGGCACCAGCACGCCTTGCACGCCGAGCGTGGGATCGCCATGCGATCCGACCTTCGTGCGCTGGGTGGGTGCCCCCGCCCCGGTGTTTACCCGCACCGGCGGTGCCACGCTGCGCTCCCCCGCGACCTGCTCGGTGCTCCCCGCAAGCGTCGACTGCACCATCTCTGCCAGCGGGCCTCTCGGCGTGCCCGCGCCGATGACCTTCACCTTGGCTGCGACGGCGAGCAACGTCGGCATGGCGATGCGCAAATTCGACACGACAGTCGCCATGACCGGCATAGATCCCGCCGGAAGGAGCATAGTAGTCCCGCCGACAGTCCCGTCGACCGCCATGGCGCTTGACGGTTCCGTGCGGGTGATCCTGAGCGGCAGCATGCCGATCAGCGGCGGCAACCTCATCGCTGACCTGCTTTGCGCTCTCCTGGGACTGGCGTGCTATCAAACGAGCATCAGCATGCCGATTACGCTGCTGGCCGATCATCCGGTGCTGAATTCCGCCGACCCGGTCACCGGCTGGTTCATGCGCAACGAGTGGTACCGCGTCCTCTATTACGCTGCCGCACAGACCACAACGCCGGCTGCGCTCCCGGCCGCGCCGGCTTGCACCGCCGGAACGAACTGCGTCACGGTCAGCAATCTGACCCCCGCCAATAACAAGCGCGCCATCCTGATTCTCACCGGGCGCAGCATCAACGGCACCGCGCGCCCGAGCGGCACTCTCGCCAACTACCTGGAATTCGGCAATGCCGCCGGCAGCTTCGAGCGCCAGCCGGTAAGCACCGTGATCGATGCGGCGTTGAAGAAGCCCTTCAACGACCGCATCGTCGTCGTCGACAGCAATTGATGCGGTCCCCGGCACGCCAGCGCCTCGCGGGCAGCGCCGGTTTCAGCCTCGTCGAGCTGGCGATCGTGCTGCTCGTTGTCACGCTGATGCTTTCGAGCCTGCTGTACACGCTGTCCGCGCAGACCGAGCAGCGCAATTTCGAGGATACGCGGCGCCGGCTCGAGCAGGCGCGCGAGCTGGTGCTCGCGTTCGCGATCGTCAATGGGCGCTTGCCCTGCCCTGCGCGCGCAAACAGCGCCGGCGTCGAGGTGCGCAACGCCGCGGGCGAATGCAAGGACGCCGCGAACGTTGAGGATTACTTCGGCGGCACCCCGGGCGGCGTCGTCGGCGGCCTCCTGCCTGGAGTGACGATCGGCTACCCCACGCTGGACAACGCGGGATTCGCGCTGGACGCGTGGCAGAACCGCATTCGCTATGCGGTGGCGAAGACCGTTACCAGCTGCTCCGGCACTTCGACCCTGCCGCATTTCGAAAATGCCACGAATCTGAAGGCCAATGGCATCAGCTGCCAGCCCAACGATCTGCTGGTGTGCAAATCGGCGACCGGCATTACCGGCATCAACTGCGGCCCCGCCGCGAACCAGATCATGACCCAAAACCTCGTCGTGGCGATCATTTTTTCGACCGGCAAGAACGCCGCCACTACGGGCGGAGCCGGCGTGGACGAGCTCGCCAACCTGAACGGCGATCAGATATTCGTCTTTCATCCGCCGGCGCCCGGCGGCGCGACCGGCGGCGAATTCGACGATCAATTCACCTGGCTCACGGTCGGCGAGCTCTACGGCAAGCTCATTGCCGCGGGCGTGCTTCCCTAGGCGGCGGGTCCAGTCAGCGCGAAGCAGACGTTGCCGTCCAGGTTGCTCTCGAGAGCGAGCTGATAGCCGCTCGATTCCGCCTGGCGCGCCGCCTGGTACAGGCCGATGCCGAGGCCGCTCGCCGAGTCCACGGGGGCGCGCAGCAGCATGCTTTCCATCTCAGGCGGGACTGCGCTGCCCGAATCGCGCACGCGCAGGGCAATGCGGGCGTCGCACGCCAGCGCGACCCGCACCCGCGTGCCGCGGTCAGCGGCGCGCTTGGCGAGGGCGTTGCGGATCAGGTTGTCCGCGACGCTGTCGAACAGCGAGCGCGGCAGGCGCGCCTCGGGCGAAAGCGCACCCGCCTCGAACTCCACGCCTTCGCCGCGGTACTGGCGGCCGAGCGCGTCCCACCAGGCTTGCGCGGGCACGTAGGTCTCCCCGGCGGCGTTCGGGCGCTGCAGCTTGGCAAGCGTCTCGGACAGCCGCTGGGTGATCAGCGGCAGCTGCCGCCGGATCAGCGCCTGCAGCTCCGCGGAATCGCGGTCATGGTCGCGCGCCGCAACCGAGCAGAGCACGTTCAGCGACTGCAGCAGGTTCTTGATGTCGTGCGTCATGCGCGCGCCGGTCTCGTGCACCGCCTGGACATAGCTCGCCTGCCGCAGCTGCTCCTCGCGCAGCTTCGCCATGTAGAACTCGCCGAGCAGCTGGCCGAGCAGGTGCAGGTGCCAGAGCAGCGCCGGGCTCAGGCGGTAGCGCGAATAGATGCGCAGCGCAACGGCGCTGTTCTCGAAATCGACGGCATGCGGCGTGCGCTCGCCTTTTTCGCCGCTCGCCTCGGCGGTTTTCCAGCTCACGCCGGCCACCGACGGCAGGCGCGCGAAGCCGCTCAGCGCCTCGACGAGAAAGCGCTCCGGGCGCGCTTCGCGCTGCAGCAGCTCGGCGAGGAAATGCAGCCACTGCTCCACCGGCAGGCCGATGGAGAAGAGGTAGCGCACGAAAAACACGTTCAGCCCGGCGAACCCGCTGCGTGGGTTCCACGCCAACCCGACGAGCAGCACCGCACCGGCCGTCAGGAACACGGTGTAGGTGAGCGCTTCCAGATATTCGGTTCGCCTTAGCGTCATGAAGGTAAAGCTGCCCAGGATCACGACGACCAGCAACAGCATCAGGAACACGCTGTAGAAGAAATCGATCACCTGCGCCGTATCGGCCGGCTCGGGTTCCGCCGGAAGCAGAAGAATGAGCACGAAGGCAAGCGGCAGCAGATATTCAGCAGCGCTGCGGATCTCGGGGGCGATTTCCCGGCTCGGCGCGATCTCGGGCAGGATTACCACCGCGAGCAGCGCGAGAAGATACGCCAGCACCACCAGGTAGCTCAGCCGCTGCCAGCGCGCGTGGTGCTGATAGACCTTGCCGCCGACGAGTCCGGCCAGCACCACCACCCAGAACGCGAGCAGCCACCAGTCGAGCGCCATCATGACCACAAACGCGACCAGCGAAAGGATGAAACCCTGCATCAGCGAGATTCGCTGCTCGGCGCGCAGGAACGGCTGCCACAGCAGCAGCAGACCGAGGTGCACGAGGAGGAGCGCGCGCGCCCAGGGGTCGGCGACGCCGCGGAATACCGCGACGTGAAGCGTGGCGAGCATCGCCACCACGACCAGGCGCCAATAGTCCTGGCTGAAAGCCCAGACACTGTTGGCCAGGCGCGTAAACACCGGCTCGGAGAGATGCGCGGGTTGCATTAGCGGGATCGCGCGACTAGTCTACAAATGAAAACATGCCAGCTGCCATTCTCGCCCGTTTCGTGCTGCTGGAGGCGCGCCGCGGCGGCCTGCCCTGGCTCGCCGGCGCGAGCATCGCCGTCGCCCTCGGGTTGGCGGCATTTCTTTCGCAGGTCGCGGTCACCGAGAGCCTGGCGCTGCAAGCTTCGATCGTTGCGGCGCTGCTGCGCGCCTGCGCCGTGTTCCTGATCGCTGCGCACGTGGCTTCCAGCACGCTGCGCGAGCTCAACGACAAGGAGCTCGAGCGGATGCTGTCGCTGCCGCTGTCGCGCTCCACGCAATATCTCGGGCGTCTGGCCGGCTTTGCGCTGTGCGGGGTCGCGCTCGCCGCGGCGTGTGCGGCTCCGCTGCTGCTCTGGGCGAGCGCGGGCACGGTGGCGCTCTGGGCACTGTCGCTCGCCTGCGAGACTGCATTGGTCGCCGCGGCGGCACTTTTTTTCTCCATGACGCTCGCACAGCCGGTCCCCGCGATTGCGGCGACCGCCGGGCTTTACGTTCTCGCCCGCTCGATGGCGGCGATCCAGTCGATCGCCGGCGGCCCGCTGGCCGACGCTTCGCTGCCGCATCAGATGGCGCGCTGGGCCGTCGATGCAGTTGCGCTGCTGCTGCCGCGGCTTGATGCGGTGACACGCACGGGGTGGCTGCTCTATGGCCCGCCCGATGCCGGGGCCTACGCGGCCGCACTCGCCGGGCTGATGCTGTACACGGGGCTTCTGATCGCGGCCGGTCTGTTCGATTTTTATCGGCGCAACCTGTGAATCGCGACGAGCGAACACTCGCCTCCCTGCCGTCATGGGTATGGCTCGCGCTCGGGCTCAGTCTCGCCGCGCAGCTGGCCTGGCAAGGCACGCGCCAACCCGCGCCGCCGGCCGCCGCGAATCTTCCGCCGCCGCCGCCGGTGCAGGCCCTGCGCCTGGCGAGCTTCGGCGAGCCCGAGGCGACCGCGCGTCTCGTCATGTTGTACGTCCAGGCTTTCGACCTGGGCGGAGGGAACGCGCTGCCCTACAAGAACCTGGATTACGGCCGGCTCACCGGCTGGCTGCGCGCGATCCTCGAGCTCGACCCTCGCAGCGAGTATCCGCTGTTTCTCGCGGCGCGCGTTTATGCCGAAGTCCCCGACGAGGCGCGCAGTCGCATCGCGCTGGAATTCGTATACCAGGAGTTTTTCAAGGATCCCAACCGGCGCTGGCCGTGGCTTGCCCACGCCGCGCTCCTTGCCAAGCACCGGCTGGGGGACCTGGCGCTTGCGCGCCGCTACGCCGCGGCGATCGACCACTACACGACTTCGCAGGACGTCCCGCTGTGGGCCAGGCAGATGGAGATCTTCATCCTCGAGGACCTGAACGAGCTTGAGGCGGCGAAGATCATGATCGGCGGGCTGCTCGCAAAAGGGTCCATCCGCGATCCCGCTGAGGCCCGCTTCCTCAAGGAGCGACTCAACGAGCTGGAGGCGCGTATCGCCCGGGGGGCGAAAAGATAGAAAGTGTCGAAGGACCGACGCTATTGTCGGGAACTCGACGCTGTTGCCGCGTAAATTGATGTTCTGGCCGCTTTTTTGACCCATTTTTGCGTGGCACGGATGTTGCGGGTAGTCTCTCGCCTGGACGGTCCAGGGGAGATTGGCTATGAAGAGCAGACAGCAGGGCTTTACGCTGGTGGAGATCGCGATCGTGCTGGTGATCATCGGGCTGCTGCTGGGCGGCATCCTGAAGGGGCAGGAAATGATCACCCAGGCGAAGATCAAGAACGTGATCGCGGATTTCTCCGGCGTCTCGGCGGCCTACCACGGCTACCAGGACCGCTACCGCGCAATTCCCGGCGACGACCCGAACGCGGCGACGCGCTGGACAGTGGGTCCGGCGGTCAGCGGCGACGGCAACGGCATCGTGGCGGGCACCTATAACAGCACCTCGGCGACGGACGAGTCGCGGTTGTGGTGGGATCACCTGCGCCGCGCCGGCTTCGTTTCAGGCAGCGGCACGAACCAGCCCTTCAATGCGGTCACCGGCCAGATCGGCGTGCAAACGGGCGACGGGGCGGCGCCAGGACCGACGCTGCTCAACGTCTCGGGCGGCAACGGCTTCGTCGGACTGATCATGTGCTCGGCGAACCTGCCCGACAAGATCGCCATCGCGGTCGACACTCAAATGGACGATGGCGTCTCGAACCAGGGCAGCGTGCGGGGCGTGATTCAGACCGCGCCCAACCCGAACATCGGCGCCGGCAAGCTCGCAGAGCAACCCCCCGGCTACGCGGAAACGGGAACCAACGTCTACACCCTCTGCCGTGCGTTTTAAAGTCTGCGGCACCGCAGTTTGCGGGCGCGCCACGCGGCTCTGACGTGGGCGCGCCAGGCGAGCTCCACGGCGACGTAGCCCAGCGCCGCGAGCGTCAGCGCTAGCGCCACCAGCCCGAGCGCGAGCGGCCTGCCGAGCCCGAGCATCCAGTCGCCGAGCGCGCGCATCGACCCCGGCCAGTCCGACCACTCGAACACGAATGGCGTGATCCCGGCTGCGGCGTAGTCGAGGCCGAGAAGCAGCCGCCCGTACTCGAAGGCGATCACGTAGAGCGGCACGATGGTCAGCGGATTGGTGTAGAGCGTCACGATCAGAGCCACCGGGATATTCTTGCGCAGCGGGATGGCGAGCAGCAGCGCGCCCAGCATCTGCAGCGGCCCGGGGATCAGGCCGCAGAACAGGCCGATCGCCACCGCGCCGGAGACCGACCGGCGATTCAGGCACCAGAGGTTCGGGTGGTGCAGCCAGCTGCCGAAGGGCTTTGCCAGCCGGCTCGAGCGCACGGTGTCGCGATCGGGCAGGTACTTGCGGAAATACTTGCGCGGCACTGGAGGTCAGCCTGCAGGAAGCGGGTGCGTTGCATTCTAGATGACCCTGAGGGCGCTCGCGTTCGCGGCTGGCGCGGCGCTGCTGCAGCAGCAGGCGCAGCTGCCTGGGCTCGCCTGGCTGGTGCTTTTGCCGTTATGCATCGGCCTCGCGGTGCTGCGCTGGCGAGGCGCCGCGGTGTTTGCCTTGGCCAGCGGGTTCCTGTGGGCAGCAGCTTGCGCGCACTGGCGCATGGCGGACTGGCTCCCGCCCGAGCTCGAAGGACGCGACCTCCAGGTGGTCGGCGTCGTCGCCGGCCTGCCGGCCCTCGGCGAGCGCAGCGTGCGGTTCGAGTTCGACGTCGAATCCGCCGAGCAGAAGCTGCCGTCGAGGATCCAGCTGTCCTGGTATCGCAGCAGCGCGTACGAAGACCAGCCGGCGCTCCTCGCCGGCATGGTTCATCCCGGCGAGCGCTGGCGCTTCACGGTGCGGCTGCGCCGGCCGCACGGCACCGTCAATCCGCACGGCTTCGACTACCAGGCCTGGCTGCTCGAGCGCGGCATCGGCGCGACCGGCTATATCCGCTCGCGCGGCGAGCAGCGCAGGCTCGGCGAGCGCAACAGTTTCATGGATTGGATCGAAAAGGCCCGCGAGGCGGTGCGCGACCGCTTCCAGAGCGTGCTCGGCGCGACGCCGGCGGCGGGCATCCTGGCCGCGCTCGCCGTCGGCGACCAGCGCGCCATCTCCGGCGAGGAATGGCGGCTCTTCAACCGCACCGGGGTCACTCACCTGATGAGCATCTCGGGCCTGCACGTGACGCTGATTTCAGGCCTGTTCGCGTGGCTCGTGGCGACGGGATGGCGACGCCTGCCGGCATTGACCCTGTATCTTCCCGCCAGGAAAGCGGCGGCGGCGGCGGCGATCGTCGGCGCGCTCGGCTACACGCTGCTGGCGGGCTTCGCGGTGCCGGCGCAGCGCACCTTCTACATGGTGACGGTCGTCGCCATTGCGCTGTGGTCGGGACGCATTGCCTCGCCGGGGCGCACGCTTGCGCTCGCTCTTGCCGCGGTGGTGATTTTCGATCCCTGGGCGCCGCTCGCGCCAGGCCTGTGGCTCTCGTTCGGCGCGGTGATGCTGATCTTCTATGTCGCGTCCGGCTGGACTTCGGCCGGGACCTTCCTTGCGCAGTGGGGCCGCATTCAATGGGCGATTACCGTCGGGCTGGCGCCGGCGGTGCTGCTGCTGTTCGGGCAGGTCTCGGTCGCGGGCCCGCTCGCCAATGCCGTCGCGATCCCGGCGGTCTCGGCGGTCATCACGCCGCTCGCTCTCGTCGCCGCGCTGATTCCCGTCGATGCGCTTCTCCAGTTCTCGGCAATGCTGGTCGAGCTGCTGCTGCAGTTTCTCGAGTGGTGCGCGGCGCTGCCGGGTGCGCTGTGGCAGCAGCATATGCCGCCGCTGTGGTGCGTGCTGCTCGCCCTGGGCGGCGCGGCGTGGCTGCTCGCGCCGCGCGGCGTGCCCTGGCGCAGCGGCGGGCTGGCGCTGATGGCGCCGGCGTTCGCGCTCGCGCCGCCGGCACCGCCACCCGGCGAAGCCTGGATCACGACGCTCGACGTCGGTCAGGGACTCGCCGTGCTGGTCCGTACTTCGAGCCACGCGCTCCTCTACGACGCCGGCCCGGCCTTTGGCGCCGAGGCCGACAGCGGCGCCCGGGTGATC
>Ga0210382_10000085_pt1 | contig 36588 bp, 32 predicted proteins | sample PLMedo_FD_155452 | JGI IMG/M metagenome (GOLD analysis project Ga0210382, IMG submission 155452) | Groundwater sediment microbial communities from an aquifer in East River, Colorado, USA - PLM0_60_coex redo | ecosystem: Environmental > Terrestrial > Soil > Riparian zone | place: USA: East... | reverse complement strand
CCCGATCGGGCGGTTGTCAGGCCTAATCGGCTTCTCGGGGCTGCGGAATACGTTCGCCAAGTTCGGGGACGAGACGCTCATCCCGCCTAGCCGGGCCAGCAACGTCGGCATCTACGCGTTCGAGCAGACCGAGGGGCAGCGCTTGAATGTGTCGTTCGGTGCGCGCTACGACTACCGACGCCTCAACGTCGATGCCGACACCGTCCTTGGGCTCGCGGCGCAGACGCGGACCTGGAACTCCTTCACCGGCAACCTGGGGCTGCTCTATCACGTCTCCGAGCCCGTCGCCCTTGTGTTCAACGTGGGTCGAGGGTTCCGGGCGCCATCCTCATTCGACCTGTACTCGAATGGCGTGCACGAAGGCACCGTCGCCTTTGAGCGGGGCAACCCGAACCTCCGGACGGAGAAGTCGATCAACACCGACCTCGCGCTGCGGGTCCAGAGCAGCCAGCTCTCGCTCGAGCTGGGGACGTTCGTCAACATCATCCAGGATTACATCTACACGGTGCCGACCGGGACCATCGATTCCGCGTCGGGTTTCCAGATCTACGATGTCACCCAGGGTGATGCCCGGCTGAGTGGCCTCGAGGCCGCCGTGCAGTATCACCCAACGTCCTACCTGCACCTGCAAGCCGCGGCCGACTACGTGCGTGGGCAGAACACGACGACGGACCAGCCGTTGCCGAGCATGCCCCCCTTCCGCGCGACCTACACGGCGCGTCTGGAGGGGAGTCGGGGTGCGTATCTGTCAGTCGGCGGCGAGACCAACGCGCGCCAGACCCGGCTCGATCCGGCGGAGGCGCAGTTCTATGCGGATGCGTTCGGGGGCGCCGGCTATCAGTCGGGGTCGTATACGCTCGTCAACGTCGGCGCGGGCTGGGGCCTGACGGCCGGTGCGCGCACGATTCAGATCGATCTCTCGTTGCGCAACGCCTTCAATAAGGCCTACGCCGACTACTTGAGTCGGATCAAGACGAACGCTCTGAATCCGGGGCTGGGCCGTACGCTCGTCGCGCGCGTGACTACGAGTTTCTGAAGCGAGGCCGTTACGGCGGGGGGGGCTGTACTGTGGGTTGGGAGTGGTACAGCACCTCCACGCTGCGGCGGTCGAACCGCGACGGGTAGTTGACGATCGGCGACCCGAACATGATGTCCTCGTCGAACGAGCTGTGACGCAGCAGGCCGAGCGAGTGCCCCAGCTCGTGGATCGCGACCCGCCGCATGCACGCCTGCACCTGTCCGGCGGGGACCGGTGATCCGGTCAGGACCGTGAGGGACACGCGCACGGGGCCGGCGAGGGCGAAGCCCGTGCTGTCAAACGTGAACGTCGTGACGCCGCCGCACGAGTTGGTGACAGGTGTGGTATCGGGCGGAACGTCGGGCGGCACGCTGTCCGACCACTGCACGACAACGTCGGCCGATGCCGAGTCGCTCACCACCGTTCCTCGGAACTCACCGTACAGGAAATGATCCTGCCACACCGCGATCGACCGCTCGACCAGGAACCGCATGTTGCTGCGCGGATCGGTCCAGAAGCGGACCGGCAGGCGATTCGCCGGCCAGCGGAACAGCGTCACGGTCGTATCGGTGCTGATGATCACGGTATCCGCGAAGGCATACACGCCGGCGCGATCCGGGATCGTCGGGTCCTCGCACGCAGCCGCGACGATGGCAATCAGCGCGACGCGGACGACCTTCATGACTTCCCCCAGCCCATGCGGACCAGGATCGCCGCGCGGTGCACCGGTCGCGACGCGGTGAACCCCTCGGTTCGCAGGGCCGGTGTGATAAACTGATGGATGTCGTAGCGCGCTTCGACCTCCAGCTGATACTTCCGCGCGAAGGGGAAGGGCAGGGTGTACGTCGTGGCAACGGTGCCGAGCGGGAAGATGCCGCCGGAGCCCTCGCGAAACACACCCGTCTGGCTGGCGGCGTACCGCATCCCGCCGACGCCGACGCGGGCCGACACACCGGCTGCGAACTGGCGCTGCAGGCCCACCGTGAATGCGAGCGCGGTGAACGACCCTGCCTCGAACGATCCGCTGCCCTCATGCCGCCGCAGGCCGCTCGGCGACACATCGAGCGTCGCGTCCGCCGACCATCCCGGCCGCAGCTCGTCCCGCACCGACAGGAGCAGCGCGGGGGCGAGCGCGGGTCGCAGGTCGAACGGTGTCACGATCGAGTCGTGGACCAGCTTCGAGCTGTAGCGGGCGCCGAGGGCGACGTGAAAAGAAACTTGGGCGGGCAGACGGGCAGACGGGCAGACGGTCAGGGCGATGCAAGCAAGAAGCGTCGCCGTGCCGCCCGACCGCCCGCGACCGTCAGGAAGTCCTTTAGGGTCCGGCCGTCCGACCGTCTTCATGCCGACGCGCTGTCTCCCACTCCGAACTTGCGGAGCAGTCCCGCGACGACGAGCAGCAACCCATACATGCATACGATGAGCGGTCCCGTGGGCAGGTCCTGCGTATACGATAGCCAGAGACCGAGCAGGGAAGCGAGGGCCCCGGAGCTCCACGCGATCACTGTGAGACGCCGCTTGTCTCCCGTAAAGAGATTCGCGATCACCGCGGGCACGACGAGGAAGCTGAACACCATCAGCACGCCGGCGATCGGCACGGCCAGCGTGATGACGACGCCGAACGACAGATAGAACAAAAAGTCCCACCACCGGATCTTCCAGCCTGCCGCTTCCGCCTCCTCTGGATGGAAGGAGATGGTCAGGAAGCGCCGCCGCAGCGCGAATTGAAATACGCCGAGCAGCGCATAGACCACGGCCAGCTTCACGATCGTCGGCCAGGTGACCCACAACAGGCTCCCGACGAGAGTCTTCTCGACCGCCTCCCCCCCTCCCGGCACCTTGTTGGCGACGAGCACGGCCGCCGCGGAGGCGACGACGTACACGATGCCGATGAAGGCTTCCTGCGGCACGCGTCCCTTGCGGTCCGACGTCCGGGTGAGCGCGAACAAGAACGCGCCGATGGCAGTGGCGAGCAGAGCGAACACATACGTCATGGGCGACTCCGGGCTCACATGGAACAGGAGTGCGGAGAGGCTCCCCAGCGCCGCCATCTGGGCCAGGGAGAGGTCCACGAAGATCACCTCGCGCGCGATCACGTGCAGACCGAGGTAGGACAGCATGGCGACGAGCACCATGCAGGCCACGAACGGGGGCAGCATCAACTGAAAACCGCTCACGACGCCTCCAGACTCCGTTAGCGGGCCGGATCGCTCGTCGCGCCGTACGCCTGCGCGAGCTCCGAGACCCAAAGGTTCATGAGATCAAAGTACGTGGCGACGCCGGTCGAGCCGCCGGTGTTCGAGGGCACGATGACCGCCTTGGCGCTGGTCCGCTCCGCTACCTCTACGACCTGATTGTGGTCGTAGTAGTTCGTGGACAGGAGCACCTGGATGTGCTGGTCGCGCATCGCCGTGATGATCTCCTGCACATGCCGGGGCGTGGGCGGGATACCGGGCTTCGGCTCGATGTAGTCGAAGCACGTCACCTGGAATTCCCGCGAGAAGTAGTCCCACTCCTTGTGATAGCAGGCGACGAGCTTGCCACGGAACGGCAGCCCCTGCTTGAGCCAGCCGCCGAGTCGTGTCATGAGCGGCGCGCCCTGATACTGCTGTTGGTTCAAGAAGTTGAACAGCTTCCCCTGCCGGTCGAGGTCGGCGAGGCTTGGGCCGCCGAGCAGCTTCACCAGCTCGTCCCCGAACAACGCGCGGTAGATCCGGTCCTCGAAGTCCTTCTCCCGCGCGGTGAAGTAGTCGGCGTCCTGCGGTGCGACGCGCTTGAGACCAGTGAGAATGTTGCGCGCGATGATGACGGCGTTGAGCGGGTCGGTCCAAATGTGCGGGTTGCCGTAGACGTGAATGTCGCCCTGAGTCCGAGAGAGACTGGCGGGCACGTCGAGCAGCGGCACGCCCGCGTACGCCGCGACGTACCCGGGGCCCCCCTCGGTAATCCTGGGATTGTTCGCCTTGTCGAGCAGGGCGGGGACCCACAGCTCGAGATCGAGCCCGGTCGTGACAAACAGGTCGGCCTGCGCCAGCGTCGGCACGAAGCTCGGCTTGGGCTGCACGTAGTGCGGGTTCTCGTCGCCGACGGCGATCGAGCTGACGCTGCCGCGATCGCCGACGATCTCACGGGCGATCGAGGCATACGTCGTAAGGGACGTGACGACTTTGACCGGACCCGGCGGTGGCGTGGAGCCGAGTGTCAGGAGCAGCGGGATGAGGGCTATCATGTCAGTAGGTCTCGTGTTTGTGGGGACCGATGGCCCAGACCGCCTGGAGGGCGATCTGGTGCGTGGCGGTCGCGCTGGCGACCCGCTGCCATTGGTACTGCGCGCGTAAGAACACCCATTCGCTCTGCCACATCGTGAGCGACGGGATCACCTGGCGCGTGATCTCACCGATTTCGGGCGACTCGACGTAGTCGTAGCGCACGCCGGCGATGAATCGCTGGTTCAACTTGTAGGTCGAACTGACGTACCCGCCGATCCGCGTGGGACCCGCGCCCACCACTTCCTTCTGAAAGGCGAGCAGCTCGCCGCGCAGCGTCCACTCGCGGTACATCGCGCGCAGCGGCGGCCGCCAGGTCAGGCGGAACTCGAGCCCGCCGACGCGGGTGCGCAGCGCCGAGTCGGGGTTCGTGCCGTACAGGCCGGTGCCGCCGATTTGCATGTACGCGGAGCGGCCGAGCTGCCAGAAGTTGAGCAGGTGCACCAGGTAGGTCGGGCGGCCGCCGCCCCCGAACAACTCGTCATCACTGGCGCTGCGTGTCACCTGCGCCGTGAGTTCGTGCGTGCCGAGCCCGCCGAAGGCGCGATACACGGAGAGTCCGGTGCCCGCGAGTCCGTCTTCGCCGAGGTAGCTCGTGAGCACCAGCGGGTACTCGGTCTCGGGCACAGCGTGCAGATGCCAGCGGTTCAGTTCGCCGAACTGCTGGCGGAACCGCCCGACGTCGAGACGGATCCGGCCCGGCATCCCCGTCCAGTACGCATAGCCTTCCTCGAGACTTGCCACACCGTCTTCGATACTCACGAAGATCTTGGTGTGCGAGTAAGGATCTAGCGCCGACTGGAACCCGATCTCGAATTCGCGCGGCACGAAGTTGTCGCGCTGCACGCCGCTCGTCGTACCATACGCACGGACGTCGCCGGTCACGCCGATTTCAGGGTTCAGCTGGGCTTGGTTGCGCTCGCGGCCGACGAACTGAGTGGGCACGGTGTCGGCTCGGTCGGCTCGTTGCGACGAATCGCCGCGCGCAGCGGCTGCAGCAGCGCGGAGCGCGGCAAGATCGTCCCCCCCCCCAGGGGGCGGGGCGGCCTGGGCCGGCGGCTGACGCTGACTCAAGCTCGCCACGATCGAGTCGAGCCGAGCCCGCAGCGCACGCAGCTGCGCCGCAAGCGAATCGACCTGTCGCTGCGTCGGCTGCTGCGCCGCGGCCGGGGCCGCGATGCACGCCGCGGCGACGAGTGCCGCGTAGAATGTGCGAGTCATCTTGATGTCATCTCCTGTCCGTACGTCGGAGTCGAGGCGCCCCGCGAAATGCGGAGCGCGCGCCCTACGTCAACTAGGACAGGAGCGTGGGTGGAGCTCGGGCGGGAGCGGTGCGGTGGGCAGTGCTGGAGACGGCGACGACTCGGCACGTCGACGGGACCCGCGCCCGCGTGGGGTGCGGGGCGAGGGTGACGACCGTTCCCTGGACGACGACGTGCGCGCTGGCGTAGTGGCATAGCGCGCAGCGCAGCGCGTCGTGCAGCACCACACAGCTTCGGTCGTGTGCCGCCTCGAAAGCGGCGGGCGCCGTCACGACGTCCCGCGCGTGGGCCAGGGTCACGGCTCCGCCCCCCAGCACTTGAATCGCCAGGAGTACAGTGAGGACGCCACGCTGCAGTCGACGCATCATCCCTTTCATACGGTTCCAGCCGGCCGCGCGCTGAATCGGGCGTAGGCCCGCAGCCGGCGCAGCATCCGGCGGTCATGCTTCACTGGATCGTCCAGCTTCGGCGTCTCGATAATCTTAATCACCGCGGCCAAACGCGGATCGCGCATGATGCGCCGGAATGCGTCCGCCCCAATCGAGCCTTCGGCGATCCACTCGTGCCGATCGAGGTGCGACCCGCGCGCGGCCTTGGAGTCGTTGAGGTGTAGGCACTTAAGCAGGTCGAGACCGACCACCCGGTCGAACTCCTCCCACACCCCCTTGATTCCGTCGGCCACGTCATACCCCGCTGCATGGAGGTGTGCCGTGTCGAGGCAAAACCCCACGCGAGCCCGGGCTGCCTCCGGCATCGCGTCGCGGAGGGCCCGCAGCTCCTCGAACGTCGCGCCGAGCGCGGTCCCCGCGCCCGCCGTCCCCTCGATCAACACCGCCACGTCCGCCGGTACCGCTGCCAGGCACTCGGCGTACCCACGTGCGTTGCGCGCGAGTCCCGCGGCCCGCTCGTCCATGTAGTTCCCCGGGTGCGAGACTACCCACGGAATCCGCAGCGCGCGGCAACGGCTTAGCTCCCCGATGAATGACCGGATACTCTTGGCCCGCAGCGCCTCATCGGGCGAGGCGAGGTTGATCAGGTAGCTGTCGTGCGCGACCACCATCCCGATATTGTGCCGCGTCAGCTCTGCCCGAAAGCGATCGACGACCGCGGCGGCGATCGCCGGCTCGCGCCACTGGTTGGGCGTCTTCGTGAACACCTGAATGGCCGTCGCGCCGATCGCGGCGCCGCGGGCGGGCGCCTCCGCCACCCCGCCGACCGTCGAAACGTGCGCGCCCAGGAAGCTCACGATCGGCGCTCCTCGACGAACGCGAGTCGCGAGACGAGCGGCACGAACCGAACGGCCCCCGCGCTGCGCTCCTCGTAGCCCCGCTCAGTGCGTTGCAATACGACCAGCTCTTGGGACGCTAGGTCACCGACGGGAATGACGAGGCGGCCGTTTGGGGCCACCTGGGCCAACAGCGGCTCGGGCACGCGTGGGGCGGCGGCGGCGACGAGAATGCCGTCAAACGGGGCCTCTTCCGGCCACCCGGCCGCTCCGTCGCCAAGGCGCGTCTGGATGTTCGTGAGCCCGAGGCGGCGGAACCGCTCTTCCGCTTCGACCAGGAGGTCAGGGAGCCGTTCGACGGTGAAGACGGTCCCGGCGAGATGGGCGAGGATCGCCGTCTGGTAACCGGAGCCTGTCCCGATCTCGAGGATCCGGTCGTGGCGCCGCGGCGCGAGGGCCGCCGTCATCAGGGCGACGATGTAGGGCTGGGAGATCGTCTGGCCGCTACCGATCGGCAGTGGCGCATCGTCGTACGCATGCCGCGCGAGATGCGGAGGAAGAAACCACTCGCGCGGCGTCCATGCCATGGCAGCGAGGACGCGCCGGTCGCGCAGGCCGCGCTTTGCGACCTGGGCCGCGATCATCCGACATCGCGGGCGCCGCGTCTCGGGTGCGGGACCGCGCGCTTGCCCTGGCATCGGGTGAACTATACCTTGGCCCCGCACATCGCGCCTTAGAGCAAGAGAGTGAGGACCTTGGCGGACGCCGTTCGTCATCAAATCCTGCTCATCGGTAACGCGGCCGCCCGCCCGGAAGGGCTTGAGCGGCTGCTCGTGCGTGGGGGGTTCCAGGTCACGGAGGCCTCCGAATCTGGAACGGGGGCTCCCCCCGATCTCGTCCTCTATCACGATCTCGGCGGGCGTCGTCGCCTACCCGCACGGCGAAGCCCTGCGGCCGGAAGACCTGTTCACCCTCGTGGAGAGCGCGCTGCAGCGCGCCAAGGGCGCGCCCGAACGCATCGCGGTGGCGGGGCCCCAGGGCTAAAGACCTAGTCCAGCGTCTTCTGGAACCGCCGCACCGCGAGCGCGATCAACCCCACTGCGAAGGCCACGAGCAGCAGCATCTCCTGCCACAGCTCCGGCACCCCTACGCCTTTGAGCAGGATCCCGCGCAGCACCTTCAGGAAGTGGGTGAGCGGCAGCAGCGCGCCCAGCCATTGGAAGACCAGCGGCATCGCCTGGCGGGGGAACATGAACCCGGAGAGCAGGATGTTGGGGAGGACAAAGAAGAAGCTCGCCTGCATCGCTTGCTGCTGCGTGCGCACCAGGGTCGAGACCAAGAGCCCGAGCGCCAGGCTCGCGATCACGAACACGAGCGCGACCCCGTAGAGCAGCAGCACATTGCCGGTGAGCGGTACGTCGAATACGAACCTGCCGAGCGCGAGCACCGCCGTCATCTGCACCATCCCCACCCCGACGTAGGGCGCGATCTTCCCGAGCATCAGCTCGGTCTTGGTGATGGGCGTGACGATCAGCTGTTCCAGCGTCCCGCGCTCGCGCTCGCGCACGATCGCCATCGCCGTGACCAGGACCATGGTGATCGTGAGGATCACGCCGACGAGCCCCGGGACGATGTAGTTGGGACTGCGCAGGCCGGGGTTGTAGCGCGGCCGGACGCGGGCCTCGAGCGGCAGCTGCGACCGCCCTCCCGCCGCCGAGAGAATCGCGAGATTCCGCACCTGGGCCACGCCCGCGGCGGCGGCGAGGGCCGCCGTAGACGACAGTGGGTCCGAGGCGTCCACGATGACCTGCACCGTCGCCGTCGTCCCGCGTGCCAGGTCGCGGGGGTAGTCCGCCGGCACGACGATCCCCGCCTGCGCGTCGCCCCGCGCGATCGCCGCGTCCAGCGCGCGCCGGTCGTCGACGTGATCGACGATCCGGAAGCTTCCCGTATTCGCGAAGGCCTGTATGATGTCGCGGCTCGCCGGCGTGCGCGACTCGTCGAGCACAACGGTGGGGATGTGGCGCACGTCCGTCTGGATCGCGAACCCGAACAACAGCAGCTGAATCACCGGGATGCCGATCATGATCCCGAGCGTGAGCCGGTCGCGGCGCATCTGGATGAATTCCTTGCGGAACATCGGCCAGAAGCGTTTCACGGTTGCTTCGCCTCCAGCTCATCCCTCTCCTGGAGGATCACGAACGCGTCTTCCAGGCTCTGCCCGCCCACCTGCCCGGCTACCTCGGCGGGGGTCCCGAGGGCGATGAGGTGCCCTTGGCTCATCATCGCGACGCGTCCACACTGCGCCGCCTCGTCCATGTAGTGCGTCGTGACGATGACTGTGGTCCCGGCGCGCGCGAGTGTGTGGATCGTGCGCCAGAAGCTGCGCCGCGCCGCGGGATCGACACCGGCCGTGGGCTCGTCGAGGAACAGGAGCGCGGGCTGATGCATCAGGGCGCAGGCCAGCGCGAGGCGCTGCTTCCAGCCGCCGGAGAGGGTGCCCGCCAGCTGCGGCAGGCGGCGCTCGAGGCCCAGGAACGCCACGACTTCCGCGATGCGTCCGCTGCGGCTCCCCCCCGCATCCGCCAGCCCGTAGATCCCGCCGTAAAAGTCCATGTTCTCGGCGACCGTCAGGTCTTCGTACAACCCGAACTTCTGTGACATGTACCCGATCCGCTCCTTGATGCGGTCGGGCGATTCGGTCACCTCGATCCCCGCCACCGACGCGCTTCCGGCGGACGGCGCGAGCAGCCCGCACAGCATCCGGATCGTGGTGGTCTTCCCGGAGCCGTTCGGACCCAACAAACCGAACACCTCACCGGTGGCGATCTGGAGTGTGAGGTCGCGAACCGCGGTGATCGGGCCGTAGCGCCGAGTCAGGCCGCGGGTCTCGACCGCGAACGGCGTCACGGCAGGAGGGTGATCTCGAGATCGACGGGGAGGCCGGCCTTGAGCCGTCCGCGCGGGTCGTCCACCCGCACCTTGATGGCAAAGACTAGGTCGGCGCGCTCGCGCTCGGTGAGCGCGGCCCGCGGAGTGAATTCGGCGCGCGGCGAGATCTCGACGATGCGGCCGCTGAAGGCGGAGTCGGGATACGCGTCCGTGCGTACCTGCACCGGTTGGCCAACGGCGACCCGCGCGAGGAACTGCTCTCCGACGTACGCGCGGATCCACGGCTGCGCCACGAGGCCGATCGACACGACCGGCATCCCTACGGTGACCGCCTCGCCCCGCTCGGCGAACCGGGTCAGCACGATGCCGTCGTCGGGAGCGATGAGCGTCAATTGATCGCGGGTTGCTTCGATCGCGGCGAGGCCCGCCCGCGCCGCCTGGGACTCCCGGACGGCCCCGCGCACCGCCTGAAGCCGTGCCGCCGCTGCGGCCGCGACGCTCTGCAACGCTTCGAACTGCTGCGGGGCGAGCACACCGCTCTCGCGCAGCGGCCGCGCGCGCACCACGTCCCTCGCGGCGCGCGCGCTATCGGCCTCGGCGGCCTGGACCTCAGCCGTCCGCGCCGTGGCGGCTTCGGCTCTAGCGCGTTGTTGCGCGATCAGGGCGTCGAGCCCCGGCTGCTCGAGCAGGGCGACGGTGTCACCGCGGCGGACGGTGTCGCCCTCGTCCTTGAGGAGGCGGACGAGGCGCCCCGCGGCGAGCGGCGCCAGCCGCAGCTCGCGGATTTCCACGGTCCCGGCGACGCTGAGTGTGTTGGAGTCTCTCGCGCAGGCCGCGAGCGCCACGCCCCATGCCAGCGCCGCGAGCGCGTGCCCCCACCGTCTCACCGTCGCGGCCGGGCGGGCGCGGCGGGTCGTGCGGCGGGGCGGCGCAGCCAGTTTCCGGGATCGAGTGCGATGCCGCCCTGCCCACGAATCTCGAAGTGGAGGTGTGGTCCCTCGTCGCTCGACTCGCCGCCCACGTGGCCGATGATTTGGCCGCGCGTCACGCGCTCTCCTTTGCGCACCGTCGCGTCGTTCAGGTAGGCGTAGAAGGTGTAGTAGCCGCCGCCGTGATCGACCAGCACCGACGTCAGGTACAGGCCCAGTGGGCCCGCGAGACTCACGGTCCCAGGCGCCACCACCCGCACCGCCGAGCCGACTGGGGCCTTGATGCCGATGCCGTGGCGCGGGATGCGCGTGTTGTTCGGTCCGGTCGTGGTGCCGAACGGATAGATGACGACGCCCCCGCCTTCGACGGGCCAGTCGAGGCCGCCCAGGTCCGCGGTCGTGATCGCCCCGGGTCCGGCCGTGGCGCCGCGGGCCTCCGCCTCCCGCCGCGCGCGCTCCAGCGCTTCAATGCGGTCGTTCAGACCCCGCTCGTCGCGGTCGAGCTGCGACAAACGCTGCTCGGCCTGCCGGGTGCTGCGCCGCGTCTCGCGCAGATTGGTCTGGCGCGCGCGCTCCAGGGACTGGTAGCGGTCCAGCTCGTCGGTGCGCTCGCGACGCCGGCGGGCCAGCGTCTCGCGGGCGTCCACGAGGAGTTGCCGCTGCCGGGCGACCCGATCGCGCAGCTTGTGCATGTCGTTTGTCAGCAGCCGGTCCTGCCGGCTCACGAGGTAGAGATACTTGTACCGCGACAGCAGGTCGCCGAAACTCTCGGCGGCGAGCAACACCTGCCAGCCGTAGAGGGGACCGCGTTTGTGGATGTCGACGATGCGGCGCTCGAGCACCGCGCGTTTTTCCAGCAGCGCGTCCTGCGCGAGCAATAGATCCACGGTGATCTGGTCGATTTGCGCACCCAGCCCCGCGATCTGCCGGTCCAGCTCGTTGACGATGCGATTGGTGCTCTGCTTCTGGCGGTCGATGTTCGCCAGCTCGTCGGAGAGGGAGTGGGCGGCCGTGCGCAGCCGCGCCAGCTCCTGCTCGACCTCGGAACGCTCGCGGCGGATCCCTTCCAGGCGGCGCTGATTGTCCTGCATCTGCTGCTGGTAGGTCGGGCGTTGTTGACTGGTCAGCGACGCGGGGGCCACGCCGAGGAGCACCAATGCGAGCCCCACACCCCACGCCCCACGTCCCACGCCGTTCATACCCGCTTCAGGTGTCGCCCGACGCTCGTCGCGCTGCCCAGCAACCCGATCAACGCGCCGAATCCGACGATGCCTGCGGCTTGCTCCGTCGTGAAGAACGCCGCCTGGATCAGGTAGCGGTCGATGAGCGCGTACGCCGCGAACGAGAGACCGACCGCGACCACGCCGCCGAGCAGCCCCTTGATGGCGCCCTGCAGCAGGAACGGACGCCGGATGAACCCGTCGGTCGCGCCCACGAGGCGCATGATGGCGATCTCGCGGCTGCGCTGCAGCACCGCCATGCGGATCGTCGTGCCGATGATGATGATGGCGACCGCCGCGAACGCGGCGCCCACCGCGATTCCGACGGCGGCGGCGAGCTGGCGCAGCCGGTCGAGCTTCTCGACCCAGTCACGTCCGAACCGCACGTCGTCCACGAACCCGAAGCTGCGCAGGCGCTCCGCCACCGCAGTAACGTGGTCGGCGTCGCGGAACGTCGGCTTCAGCTTCACCTCGATCGAGGCGGGCAGGGGATTGCGCTCGAGCTCGCGCAGCACGTCGCGGAACTCCACCAGCTCGGCGCGCGCCCGCGACAGCGCCTCGTCCTCCGACACGTACATCGCCGTCTGGACTTCCGGAAACGCTTCGATGTCTTTGAGGCCGATCGCCGTCGCTTCGATCGGCGTGCCCGGCAGGAGATACGCCACGATCTCCACCCGCTCCGCGACGCTGCGCAGCGCGTCCTGCAGATTCACCGCGACGAGGCCGAACAGCCCGAGCACGAAGAGCGAGAACGCGATCGTCGTGACCGACAGCGCCGACAGGAGCGGCGCGCGCTTGAAGGCGAGCAGAGCTTCGCGGACGACGAGATTCATGGCGCGGCGGCCTGGTCCCGCGGCTCGTCCACCGCCGAGTCGTATACGAGCGCGCCTTCCTGCAGCTCGATCACCCGGTAGGGGGCCTGGCGCACCAGATCCAGGTCGTGGGTCGCCATGGCCACCGCAGTGCCGCTCGCGTTGATGTCGCGCAGCAGCTGGAACACGCCCCGGGTCGCCCGCTCGTCGAGGTTGCCGGTGGGCTCGTCGGCGAGAAGCACCGTAGGCTCGTTCACCAGGGCCCGGGCAATCGCGACCCGCTGCTGCTCACCCCCCGACAGCTCGCGCGGGTAGGCCTGGGCCTTGGCCGCGAGCCCCACCTGCGTCAGCACCCTCATGACGCGCGCTGCGATCGTGGAGCGCCGCGCCCCCGTGACCTCGAGCGCAAACGCCACGTTCTCCTCGGCGGTGCGGTCTTCCAGCAGGCGGAAGTCTTGAAACACGATGCCCAGGCGGCGGCGCAGCTGCGGCACGTCTCGCGGCCGCATCTCCGTCACCGAATACCCCGACACGCGCACTTCTCCGGACGTGGGGCGTTCGTCGGCGTAGATCAGCTTGAGGACGGTAGATTTCCCCGCCCCCGAATGGCCGGTGAGGAAAGCGAACTCCCCCTTCGCGATGTGGAAGGAGACGTCCTTGAGCGCCAGGCCACCCTTGGGGAAGGCCTTGAAGACGTTCGTGAACTTGATCACTTACAGGCGCGCCAGAGCCTGGGCGAAGTCCGCGATGAGGTCATCGGGATCCTCCAGTCCCAGGGAAAATCTCAGGAAGCCGTCCGGAATGCCAGCCTCGGCCCGCTGCGCCACGGTCATCCCGGCGTGGGACGTGAGGCGCGGCTCCGAGACGAGCGTCTCGGTGCCGCCGAGGCTCGGGGCGTGCGCGGCGATCGTGAGCGCGCGGAGGAACCGCTCGGCGGCGCGCACACCACCCTTCAGCTCCAGCCCCAGCATCCCGCCGAATCCGCCCTCGAGCACGCGTTTCGCCACCTCGTGGTCGGGATGCTGCGGCAGGCCGGGGTAGTGGACGTGCGTGAAGGCCGCCTGGGAGTCGCACCATTGGGCGACGGCGAGGCCGACGGCGTTGTGGCGCGCGACGCGCACCGGCAACGTCTTGAGCCCACGGTCGATCAGCCAGGCCGCGAACGGATCCAACGCCTGCCCCCACACCTGCATGAGCTTGCGGACCTCTTCCACCACCTGCTCCGTGCCCACCACCGCGCCGGCGATCACATCCGTGTGGCCATTCAGGTACTTCGTCGCGGAATGGATCACGATGTCCGCGCCGTGTTCGAGCGGCCGCAAGTTCACCGGCGACGCGAACGTCGAGTCCACGATCATGGCCAGGCCTTCCGCCTTGCACAACGTCGCGATCGGCTCGAGGTCGATCACGCGCATCAGCGGATTCGTGGGCGACTCGAGGAAGACGGCGCGCGTCGTCTTGCGCATCGCCTTCTTCCACGTGCGGGTCTGCGTTGGATTGACGAACGATACGTCGATGCCGAGCCGCCCGAATTCCTGGGTGAACAGGCGGTGGACGCCGCCGTAGATCCACTCGCTCGAGAGGAGATGGTCTCCCGGCCGCAGCACGGCGAGGTGGGCGAGCGCGGCGGCGCCCATCCCGCTCGCCACGAACAACGCTGCCTCGGCGCCCTCCAGCAGCGCCAGCCGGCGACCGATGTCCACCTGGTTGGGATTGTTGCCGTACCGGCTGTAGAGGACTTCCCCCGTGGAGCCGATGGGGTTGGTGAACGTGCTGCTCTGATAGAGGGGCGGCGCGACGGCCGTCCAATCGGGACGGGCCTTGGGGTCGCCGTGGATGGCGCGGGTGGCGAGACCGAGGCGGCGGCGCTTCACGCCCGACGCCCCACCGTCACGCGGCAGTGAGCGCGATCGCCCCGCCCGGGGTCCGCGCCGCGACCTGCTGCGCCACCAACTCCTCGAGCAGCGCCGCCGCGGGCTCGCGCGCGCCGATCATATCGAGCGTGCCGTCGGGCCGCTCGCACACCGCCGCCAGGCCGTGTCCCAGCAGGACCGGTTCGATCGCATCGCGGTGCGCGTCGGTCGTGCCCCGGAGCAGCAGCACCCGCACCTTCTCGCGCACCAGCTTGGCCACGATTTCGTCGGCGCAGGAGTAGTCGAGGCACCCGACGCCGGTGAAGTCCATCACCGCGATCGTCCCGGCGGACAGGGCGCGCTCGATGCTCTCGCGCACGGCCCGCCCCGTGGGACGCGTCACCAGGTCGGCGTAGAACCCCGCCACCGACTGCTGCAAGACCTCGTGGACCTTGATGTGTTGAATCACGCCTGTGTGGACCCCTGCTCCGGAATGATGAGAAGCACCTGTGAGCCTGGAAACGCCGGCAAGCCGTTCCTGAGCGGGACGTCGTCGTCCCACCCGGGGACGATCGCGATGCGTGCGGTGCCGCTGCGAATCGCGACCTTGCCCTCCCACCGCGCCAGGTAGCGCCGGATTCCGGCGAGTCCCTGGCCCCGGCCCGGGTCACGGAACCGGCTCACCCCCTGGATCAACGCGGCCTCGAGCGCCGCCGCGTCGCCCCACCGATCGCCGAAGCGTTTCGCCTGGCTCGGCTCGAGAGAATGGCGAAAGCCGACTCCCGCGTCTGCGACGGCGATCACCACCACGCGCCGCGCCAACTTGCGGCGCCAGTTGTACGCCTGCACCGCCACCCAGCCGCCCGACCCCGCGTGCTCTACAATATTCTGACACGCCTCCGAAAGCGCCATAGCGAATCCCATCGTCGCCTTCGGATCGAGCCCCAACTCCTTCGCCAGGATCGCCGACGCGCGCTGCTGAATCGTGCTCACCACGACGTGCACGTCCTCGGCGGCCCGGACCGGCGTCACGGGAAGCAACACTTCGCTCTCCGTCGCCGGCTTGGTCTTGGGCACCTTCCCGTGCACCTCGAACAGGTCCGCCGCTTCACGAAAGAACCCGGCTCGCGCCCAGTAGCTCACGACCTCGGCGCTCGCGGGAACGGTCAGCAGCGGCCGCTCGGCTCCCCCCCCTCCGCCTCCGCCTCCCCGTCGTCCCGCCGCCGCCCCAGCCGCCAGGAGCCCGACCAGACCGTAGGGAGAAGCCCACTCCGCGGCGTGCGCGTCGAACAGCAACCGCTCGCCACCCGCCGTCGCCTGTGCGTAGGCAGCGGCAAACTGGTCGAACGAACGGTCGTCGAACTGCGCCGGCACCTCGACCAGTCGCGTCATACCGTCGAGAGACGGCCGAGCAGGTGATCGCGCAGACCGGTCGCGCCGCGATGGGCCAGGTTTCGCCCCGCGAGCCGGCCGCCCTCTCGCAGGGCCTCCTCGAGGCTCGCACCGTTCACCAAGCCTGCCGCGACCGCGCCGCCGAAGACGTCGCCGCAGCCGGTGGGATCACCTTCGAGCGGCGCCGCCTCATCAGGCGGGATCCGGGCGGTCCGAATGGGATTGCCCGTGAAGTAGGCGGCTCCACGGCTGCCCAGTGTGACCACTAGCGTCCGGCATCCATGGCCGAGCGCGTCGGCTGCGGTCGCCAGCGAATCGTCGCCGAGCTCCCGCATCTCGTCCTCATTCAGCTGGACGGCGTCGAAACAACCGAACCACGCCGGCGCTTGGGGGAGGGGCTGCGGGACGCGGGTCCCGTCCGGCTCCTTCCCGAGAAACAGGCTGTGGAGGTCGGCATAGATGAACCGGGGGAAACCCCGCCGCAGCAGTTGGGCCGTCTCGAGGTTCAGCTCATACCCAGAGATGAAGTTCACGTACAGCGCGTCGAGATCCCGGACCATGGGCCCGAGCTCCGGCCAGGTCCACGGCGGCACGCCGCCCTGCATCTGCTCGCAGCGCCGGTCGGCGGACGAGTACCGAAGCGTGACGCGGTTATTGGCCTCCGGGACCTCGATGAAGCGGGTGCCGGGTGCCAGGTGCTTGAGGGTGCGCAGGAACTCGTTGGCGCGCGGGGCCAGATCCCGGCCGACCTTGATAAGCGGAACGACCTGCCAATCGCTGCCCAGCGTGGCATCGAGGGCGGCGAGCGCGTAGGCGATCCCCCCCCACTCCTCCACCGCCGGCTGCGCCGGGTCCCGGCCGTAGATGGTGTCCCACACCATCGAGCCGATCACGCCGACTCGCTTCAGCAGGCCCCCCACGTTCGCTGCATGAAGATGGCGGCGGCACCATACACGCCCGCGGTGCCCGTCAGCGTCCCCGGGAGAATGCGACACACCTCCCACGCCGGTTTGAAGGCCCGCCGGTGCACCTCACTCGTCAGGGGCCCAAACAACTGTTCGCCCGCCTGCGTGACTCCGCCGCAGATCACCACGACGTTCGGATTGAAGATGTTGACGAGGCTCGCGACGCCGGCGCCGAGCAGTTTGGCCGTCTCGTGCACTACGTCCAGGGCGAAGGCGTCACCGTCGTTTGACGCCTCGTACACAACCTGCGCGGTGATGCGGGAGAGGTCCCCGGCGACGTACTGCGGCAAGGCCGTCTTCGCGCCGGCCTCGATGCCCTCCACGGCGCGGGCCGCGATCGCGGGACCCGAGGCGTAGGCCTCGAGGCAACCCTGGTTCCCGCATTTGCATTGTCGCCCGTTCGCCTCGATGGTCATGTGGCCGATTTCGCCCGCCACGTCCGAGGCGCCGTGATAGATCTCGCCGCCCAGCACGATGCCGCCACCGATGCCCGTCCCGATGGTGAGGCCTATGACGTGGCTAACACCTTGGGCCGCGCCGCGCCACCATTCACCGTAGATCGCGCAGTTGGCGTCGTTGTCGAGCATAGTGGGAAGCTTGAGCCCATCGGCGACGCGGTCGCGCAGGGGCATGTTCACCCAGCCGAGGTTCGGCGTCAGGATCACGACCCCCGTGTTGGTGTCGAGCGGGCCCGGCGAGCCGATGCCCACCCCCGCAATCTCCCGGCCGCCTGCGGCCGCGATCGAGGCGCGCGCCAACTTCACGATGCGCCCGATGACGGCGTCCCCCCCTTGCTCGGGGAGCGTCGGCTCCGAGACGAGTCCGACCAGCTCGGAGCCGTCCTCGGCTACCGTGCCGACCACGATGTTCGTCCCCCCGAGGTCAATCCCGACGACGTAACGCACGAGCCTCCTCGATTGCGGTAGCGACCACGTCGGGCGCGAGGTCGCGCATGCAGCGGTGATGACCCAGCGGGCAGCGCGGGGGCCCGTGTCGCGAGCAGGGCCGACAGTCGAGCCCGGCCACGCCGAGCGCCACGTCACCCGACCTGAGCGGGCCGAACCCGAATTCGGGAAGCGTCGGCCCGAACACGGCGACGATCGGCGTGCCCATCGCGGTCGCCATGTGCAGCGGGGCGCTGTCGTTGGTCACAAGTAATTCCGCGCGCCCAATCAGCGCGGCGGACTGCCGCAGCGTGAGCTTCCCGCACGCGTTTACCGCCTTCGACCGCCCTTTACCGCCTTCTACCGCCCGAACGATCTCATCGCCCAACGCGGCGTCTTCCGGGCCACCCACCACGACCACGGACGTGTGCGCCACCAATCGGCTGGCCAGCTCCCCGAAGTACGGCCACCGCTTGCTGCCCCAGATCGATCCGGCCGCGACCGCGACAAACCGCGCCCCGTCCTCGATTCCCGCCGCACGGAGCACTGCCCCTGCTGCCCCCTCGTCGTCGGGGGTGGGGTGGAGGCTGGGAGCATAGGCGGCGGAGGGCTCCTCCGCGAGGGCCAGGAGCCGGTCGACTTCGTGCCCCTCGGCGGGGCGCCGGCGGACCGCTGTATAGAAGAAGGGCCAACCGTCGTCAAACCCGATCCGCACCGGAATCCGCGCCAACAGGGCGAGAGCGGCCGTGCGCAGCGAGCGGTGGGGCAGGTAGGCGCGCTCGTAACGCTCGGCGCGCAGCCGGTGCCCGAGGTTGCGCAGCCCGGCCCAGCCGCGGCCCTGCCCCCGCTTGTCGTAGGGCACGACGCGCCGGACGGCGGGGTGCGTTTCCACGAGCGGCGCGGCGGCGGGCGTGGTCACCAGGTCCACAGGGCCGTGCCGAGCGGCCAGCGCGGCGAGAAGCGGCGTCGTGAGGACGACGTCGCCCAGGAAGGCCGTCTGGATGACGAGGCTAGTCAATCTCGAGAACCGCGAGAAAAGCCTCCTGCGGGATCTCCACCGAGCCGACCTGCTTCATGCGCTTCTTCCCCGCCTTCTGCTTCTCCAGGAGCTTACGCTTCCGCGTGACGTCCCCGCCGTAGCACTTCGCCGTCACGTCCTTGCGGAGCGGGCGGACGGTCTCGCGCGCGATCACCTTCGTGCCGATCGCGGCCTGGATCACGACCTCGAACAGCTGTCGCGGGATCAGCTCCTTGAGCTTCTCGGCGATCTTGCGGCCCCACTCGTACGCTTTGTCCTGGTGGATGATGACGCTGAACGCATCCACCGCGTCGCCGTTCAGCAGCATGTCGAGCTTCACGAGCTCCGATGGCCGGTACGCGAGGAATTCGTAGTCGAGCGACGCGTAGCCCCGCGAGATCGTCTTCAACTTGTCGTAGAAGTCGAGGATGATCTCGGCGAGGGGAAACTCCCAATGGAACTCGACGCGCGTCGGGTCGAGGTAGTGCATTCCCTGATAGATGCCGCGCCGCTCCTGACCCAGGTTCATGACTCCGCCGATGTAGTCCGCGGGCACGAAGATCCGTGCCTTCACGTACGGCTCCTCCACACGGTCGACGGTCGAACCGTGCGGCATCAGGCTGGGATTCTCCACCAGCTCCATCGTGCCGTCGGTCCGATACACGTGGTACTCCACGCTCGGGACGGTGCTGATGAGATCGAGATCGAACTCTCGCTCGAGGCGCTCACGCACGATCTCCATGTGCAGGAGCCCCAGGAATCCGCAGCGAAACCCGAAGCCGAGCGCGACCGACGTTTCCGGCTGATAGTGCAGCGATGAGTCGTTGAGCTGCAGTTTCGCCAGCGAGTCGCGCAGGTCTTCGTACTGCTCCGGATTGGTCGGGTACAGTCCGGCGAATACCATGGACTGGATGTCGCGGTATCCGGGAAGGAGCTGCACGTCCCGGTGCTCGGCATCCATGACCGTGTCGCCGGGCCGCGTCTCCCGCACGCCGCGCACGTTGGCGACGAAGTAGCCAACCTCCCCTGCCTCGAGTCGCTCGGCGGGCTTGTGACCCAGCTGGAGGTAGCCGACCTCATCCACTTCGTACACGTCGTCCTTGTGCGCCCCGAACGCGATCTTCATCCCAGGTACGATCACGCCGTCTACGACGCGTATCGACGGGATCGCGCCGCGGTAGCGGTCGAAGTAGGAGTCGAAGATGAGGGCGCGGAGCGGGGCCTCGTGATCGCCTTTGGGTGGAGGCACGCGCTGCACCACCGCCTCGAGTAATTCCGGCACACCCGTGCCTTCTTTTGCCGAGATACGGAGGATCTCCTCCGGTTTGGTCCCGATCAGGTCGTGGATCTCCAGGGCCCGCTTGTCGGGCTCCGCGCCGGGCAGGTCGATCTTGTTGAGGACGGGGATGATCTCCAGCCCGGCGTCCATGGCGAGGAGCAGATTCGACAGCGTTTGGGCCTGAATCCCCTGGGAGGCGTCCACGACGAGAATCGCGCCTTCGCACGCGACGAGGGACCGCGACACCTCGTAGGTGAAGTCCACGTGGCCCGGCGTGTCAATCAGGTTCAGCTCGTACAGCTGGCCGTTCTTGGCATGGTAGCTCATCCGCACGGCGTTCAGCTTGATCGTGATGCCACGCTCACGCTCCAGGTCCATCGTGTCGAGGACCTGTTCGCGCATCAGGCGCTTGTCGAGCGTGCCCGTCAGCTCGATCAGCCGGTCGGCCAGCGTGGATTTCCCGTGGTCGATGTGGGCCACGATGCAAAAGTTGCGGATGTGGTCTTGGCGCATGCGGGCACAAATATAAACCCGCGGCGTCCCTACCCGGGCTTCAGTCCGGGGCGGGAATGTGGCATATTGGGTCGTCCCGCTCTCGGTGTCTTCTCTGCCTCAAATCGTCGGCTGGTACGACCCCGCCCAGAAGGGCGGCTGTCTTCGACTCGCGGCCAACAGCTATTTGCCCGCCAAGGGCGATCCCTCGGTGAACCTCCCGGGATTGCGGCGCGGGGACTTGGTGGTCCTCGACAACGGCCGCGTGGCGAGCGTCAATGGCGAGGCCCCCACTGGACTCGATGCCCGGCCCGACTTTGCGAAGCTCGGCGCCGTGCATCCCAGCCGCCCGCTCACCCTCGAGACCCCCAAGGCGTCGAGCCCCCGCACGGCCGAGACGCAGCGCGTCGTCGATCTCATCTGTCCCTTCGGATTCGGCCAGCGGGCCCTGATCGTGTCGCCACCGAAGGCCGGCAAGACCGTGATGCTGCAGGCGCTCGCCGAGTCGGTGGCCGAGAATCACCCGGCGGCCATCCTGTTGATCCTGCTCGTGGACGAGCGGCCCGAAGAAGTGAGCGAGATGGTCGATTGGGGTCGTGGCGAAGTGGTCGCGTCGAGCTTCGATCTGCCGCACGAGCGGCACGTCGCCGCCGCCGACATGGTCTTCGAGCATGCGCGCCGCCAGGTGGAGCTGGGCCGAGACGTCGTCATCGTGCTCGACTCACTCACCCGGCTGGCCCGCTCCCACAACACCACGGGGCGGGGCAGCGGCCGCACCATGACCGGCGGGCTCGACGCCAACGCCCTCGCCAAGCCCAAGGGGTTGTTCGGCGCGGCGCGCGCCGTGCCGCCCGCGGACGGCGGCGGATCGCTCACCGTCATCGCGACGGCCCTGGTCGAGACCGAGAGCCGGATGGACGACATCATCTTCGAGGAGTTCAAGGGCACCGGCAACGCGGAGCTGCGGCTCACGCGCGACCTGGCCGACCGGCGGATCTATCCGGCCGTCGACATCGCGGCGAGCGGCACGCGGCGGGAGGAGCTGCTCGCCGATGCCAAGACGGTCGAGGCCAAACAAAAGCTCCGGCGCACCCTCGTGGGGATGCCGCCGGAGCAAGCGATGCAAGCCTTGCTGGATCAGCTCAAGCGCGCCAAGACCAACGCGGACCTGCTCAAGAACTCCGCGTAGTGTAGGTCCCGCCGCGGATCGCGACAAGCAAGATCGGCACGGCGAACAACGTGATCGGCGTCGAGAGCGTCAACCCACCGATGACCGCGAGCGCGAGGGGCCGTTGCAGCTCGCTGCCGGCGCCGATGCCCAGCGCCAGCGGGAGCAGCCCGAACAGAGTGCACAGCGTCGTCATCAGGATCGGACGGAGCCGCACCCGCGCCGCCTCCCGAATAGCGACCTCGAGCGACACACCTTCGTCACGCATCCGCAGCCGTGTAAAGTCGAGCAGGATGATACCGTTCTTCACGATCAGGCCGACCAACAGAATCAGCCCCATGAACGATGCCACGTTCAGCGGTGTGCCGGTCACGAGCAGCAGGACCAATGCGCCGACGAACGACAAGGGCGCCACGAGCAGCACGACGAGCGGCTCGACGAACGACTCGAACTGCACGACCATCACGGCGCACACGCTCACGGCGGCGAGGCCCAACACGAGGAGCAGCGCTCGGAACGCCTCCTGCTGGCTCTCGTGCTGGCCCGCGATCGCCACGCGCACCCCCGGCGGCACGGGCTGCGCGGCGAGAACGCGCCGTACGTCGCCCATGACTCCACCGAGTGAACGACCGCTGACATCGGCCGTGATCGCGATCATCTGCTGTTGGTTCTCGCGATCGAGACTCAACCGGGACTCGGCGGACGTGAAGACGGCCAGACTCCCCAGCGGCGTCACACGCCTTTCGCTCCCGGCCATGATGGGCAACGCGCTCAGTCGCAACGGGTCGTAGCGTACTGAGTCGGGTGCTCGCACGCGAACCCCGATCGGCCGGTCCTCCGCGCGAATCTCTCCCGCGTTCGTTCCCAGGAGGGCCGCGCTGACGGCGCTTCCGACGTCCTCGGGCGTCATCCCGATCCGGTCCGCCTCGGCTTGGTTCACGCGCATCATCAGCTCGGGAGACGGCTCACTCACGCCGTCGTACAGATCCTCCAGCCCGGCGATCGTCTCGAGATCGGGGGCCAAGCCCCGGGCAAAGGCTTCGAGAGTGTCCAACCGCTCGCCGTACAACTTGATCTCGATTGGTTTTGCGTTGCCCGCGAGATCGTTGATCACGTCCGAGAGGATCTGCACGAACTCAATCCGCAGGCGCGGCACGGCGGTGTTGACCTCGCCCCGCACGTCGTCCATCACCGCGAAGACGTCCCGCGAGCGCCGGCCGCGTGGCGTGAGCCGGGCGACGATGTCCCCGGTGTTCTGGGTGGTGGCGAACAGCCCGAGCTCGGCGCCGGTTCGGCGCGAGGTGCCTTCAATCTCGGGCGTCGCGGCGAGAATCCGCTCGACGACGCCGACCTGGCGGTCCGTCTCCGCCAGCGCCGTCCCGCCCGGCGTGAAGTAATCGAGGACGAACGCTCCTTCGTCCATCTCGGGCAGGAAGCCCGTGCCGACGAGGCGCATCAGCAGGATCCCGGCGACGAGCAGGATCCCTGCGGCGGCCCCAACCCGTCGTGGGTGGTGCAGGACGGAAGCGAGGGCGCGCTCGTAGCGGGATCCTAGAGCGTCGAGCGCCGCCTGCGCCCGGGCGAGGAGCCCGCTGCGCGCGGTTGCGACCTCGTGTGCGGTCACGAACTGCTCGGCGAGCAGCGGAATGATCGTCAGGGCCAGGCCGAGCGACACGAGAACGGCGATCGTGAGCGTCGTCGCGAGCGCCGCGAAGAACTGTCCCACGACGCCCTGCAGGAGGCCGAGCGGCAGGAAAACCACGACCGTCGTCAGCGTTGAAGTCGTCACCGGCCAGATCAGTTCCTGGACTGCGGCCCGAATCGCGGGCAGGCGATCCGGTGTGAACCGCAGGTGGCGCGCGATGTTCTCAGTGATGACGACGGCGTCGTCGATCACGAGCCCGATCGCGATGGCCATCGCGCCCAAAGTCATCAGGTTGAACGTTTGCCCCAGCAACTGCATGACGAAGACGGTGATCGCGAGGGTCAGCGGGATGGAGGCGGCGCTGATCGTGGTGATGCGCCCGTGCCGGAGAAAGAGCAGCAGCACGACGACCGCGAGCGTGGCGCCGATCGTCATCGCATCCCGCACCGAGCGCACCGCCTCCCGCACCAGCTCGGCTTGATCGTATACCGGCTTCAGGTGCACGCCCGGCGGCAGCGTCGGCCCGATGGCCGCGACGATGCGCGCCACGCTGTCCGCGAGCGCGAGGGTATTGCCCCCCACCTGTCGCGTGATATTGATCAGCGCCGCAGGCCTGCCGTCTCCCGCGATGATGCGGACGTGATCCTCGGTCCCGAGCTGCACGGTCGCGACGTCCCGCACCCGGAGCCCACCCCGCACGACGACGGCCCCGATGTCCTCGGGGGCGTGAGCTTCCTGATCGGTGACGATCAAATACTGACGGTAATTCTGCGCCACCCGTCCCACTGCCTGCACGGTGATGGCCCGCCGGATCGCGTCGGCCAAGTCCCCATAGGTCATGCCCTGAGCGGCGAGCCGGGCGGGGTCGGCGATCACCTCCAGCTCGCGCACGTCCGAGCCCTGCACGTCCACTCGGCCAACGCCGGGCACGCGGGAGATCAGCGGCTTGATCTCGTAGCGCGCGAGATCGTACAACGTCGCCGGTTCGCCCCCCTCGACGTTGTACGACAGGATCGGAAACAGCGACGGCGTCTGCTGTTCGACCTGGATGTCGAGACCCGGCGGGAGGACGCCCTGCGCCTGGTTTACACGCGCCCGCACCAGCTGTAGCGCGCTACCCATGTCGGTGCCGGGCGCGAACACGATCGCGATCTCGCTCGCGCCCCGAATCGAATGCGACCGGACGCGCGTGACGCCCGGGACGATGCTTACCGCTTCCTCGAGCGGGCGGGTGATGCTGAACACCACCTGCCGCGCGCCCAGCGTGGAGCCCTGCGCTACGACGGTAACGCGAGAGAAGTTCAGCTCGGGATAGATGGCGGACGGCAGTCGCGAGGCGGACCAGACACCGGCAGCACTGAGCAGGGCCACGAGTAGGTACACGACCCGCTGCTGCCGGCTCAGCACATCGAACAACGTCATCGACGTGCGCCGCCAATCCGCGCACCGTCCTCCACGCCGTAGGCTCCGGTGGTCACCACCGTCTCGCCGGCCGCGACGCCGGTGAGGATCTCGACGAGTGTTTCCGTGCGCCCCCCGACCGTCACAGCCCGTGCGTGAGCGATGCCGGCCGAGTCCACGACGAAGACTCGAAAGCCGTCGCCTTCCGGGACCAGGGCGGCCACGGGCACCGTGACGGCCTTGGGATTGACGCCTGTCACGATGCGCCCGAAAACTGCCTCGCCGATGCGCAGGGTGCGGGTGGTTCGGGCCGGGCGGGCGCGGACGGCGACGGCCCGCGATGCGGAATCCACAGCGGCCGCGACGCTCGTCACCACCCCCGGTCCCAGCGGCTCAGCGCTCGCCCCTTCGCCGCCGTTCACGATTACGGTGTCACCGGTATGGATCCGCCCGGCCTCCGCCGGGGAGACGTTGAACACGATGTCCAGCGCCGTCGGGTCGGCGACTTCGACCAGGGGCTGGTTCGCATCGACGGGGGCGCCCATCACGGCGCTCATGCGCGTGACGACACCGCTCAGCGGGGCGCGCAGCGTGGCGAGCTCCTGGGCGCGCCGCGCCGTTACGGCACCCGCTTGTGCCGCCGCGAGATCGGCGGCCGCTTGCCCGCTGTCCTTCTGGGCGAGGATTCCTGCTTGGACAAGACGCACCGCCCGGGCGTACGCGCGCTCCGCATTGGCGAGAGCGGCGGCGGCGCTCTGCGCGGCGGCGTCGAACGGCGCCCGCTCGAACTCGACCAGCGAATCGCCCTTCGTGACGCGCTGACCCGCCACCACGAAGATGCGAGCCACTCGCGTCGGTCCTGGCGCCGCGAGGGCGGCGAATCGCTCCGGGCGCGCAGTGACCGTCCCGATGGCGCTCACGACATGTGGGAAGGGTTGCACCGTGGCGACGCTCGTTGCCGCGCCCAGGACGCCGGCCTCCGCCTCGCCGCCGGCAGCTTGATCACCGGCGCCGCCGCACGCCGCGCCGAGGCCGGCGAGCGTGACCGCGAACCACGCGAGGCGCGTCACGGCTCGTCCGGATCGGCGGTGAGCCAGCGAACGACCCGCGCTGCCGCATCCGCTGCCGCGAGATCACCGATGTAGCGGGCCACGATCTCGCGGGCGTTGCGCTGCGCCTCGAGCACGCTCGCCAGCGCCACCGCTCCCTCGCTGTACGCACGTAATGACATGCTGGCAACTTGATTGGCGCTCTCGACCAGTCCCTCCGCGCGGCCCAGCCGGGAGCGCGCCGCCGCCAGATTGCGCCGGGCCCGCACCACGGCCGCGGTCGTCTCCCGGCGCGTGAGGTCGAGCTGCGCTGCGGCCCTGTCCCGCTCCGCGGCCGCCCGCATGACTTCGCCTCCGCTCCAGTTGAGGAGCGGTAGCGGCAGCGAGAACCCGACGACCGGCAACAGCGCGTGGGGCGTCGGGCTGCTCGGATCGCCGGTGTCGAACCCAAGTTCCAGGTTCGGGGCGAACCGGCTGCGGCGGGAAAACGCGAGCGACCGGTCCGCCGAACGCAGTGACGCCTCGGCCGCAGCGATGGGGAGAAGTGCGCGGCCCTCCGGCGGCTCCCCACCGGCGGGCGGCGCCAGCGAGTCGGCCAACACGATCGTCGGCTCATCGCCGGCGAGCCCCATCTGGAGTTGCAGCGAGAGGAGTGTCTCGAGTGCCACAAGGGAATCGGCCACGGCGACGTTCTCCTGCTGACCGGCATTCACAGCGGCGAGGCGCACATCGAGCTCACTCACGTCACCGACGGCCCGCCGCAGCTCGGCGATCCTCAGGAGACTGTCCGCGTCGAGCGCCGTGCGGCGCGACAAGTCAGCGAGCCGCGCAGCGGCGAGCGCATTGGTGTACGTCGTCTCGACGTCGAAGCGGATCGCCGCCCGCTCGAACGCGAATCCCAACCGGGTCGCGTCCCGCGCAGACTCGGCGGCGCCGATGCGCGCGCCGCGCAGCCAGGGGAGGTCGAGCGGCAAGTCGATCGCCGCGTGATACCGGGGGAGGTCCTTCGTGTAGCTCGCGGCGAGTGTGGGGTTGGGGAACGCGCGCGCGCTGCGCACGCCGCCGCGGGCCGCGGTCGTGTCGGCGCGGCCCAGCGCACCCCGCGCGCCTCGTGCGAGGGCTGCTGTCACTGCCTGGGCCCGCGTCACGGGCTGCTGAGCGCCGAGCAGCGCAATCACTGTCGCGAGGTGGAGAGACATCATCCGCGGAACCTACTCCGCGAACCTTACGCCGACCTTACACGGGAGCAGGGAATGTGAGCGTTACGCGCGTGCCCTGGGAGCCGCCTGGGGCGGGGGCAATCTCGATAACGGCGCCGTGCAGGTCCGCAATCCATCGGGCGATGGCGAGGCCGAGGCCGGCCCCCTCCGCTTCTCGACGGGCCGGCTCGCCCCGGTAGAACCGCTCGAACACGTGGGACCGCTGGTCCTCGGGAATCCCAATGCCAGTGTCCGACACGGCGACCGAGCGGTGCCCGTCGCGGGCGGTCACGTCGAGACGTACGCGGCCGCCGGCCGGGGTGTACTTGATCGCGTTGTCGAGCACAATCAGCAGCAGCCGCCGCACCATCACCGGGTCGCCGACGATCGCCGCTTCTTCGAACTCCCCGACCTCGATGGTGACCTGCTTTCGTTCGGCGAGCGCCCGCACTCCTTCCACGGCATTGGCAGCGAGATCGTCGAGGTAGAGGGGCTCGTGCGCGACCGGCCGCTCGCCTGCGTCGGCCCGGGCGAGCGTGAGGAGGTCGCCGAGGATTACGCCCAGGCGCCCCGTCTCCTGCTCCATCGCCTTCAGCGCAGCGGCGTCCCGCTCGGGGTCGCGCACCTGGGCCAGCAGCACTTCCGCCCGCGTGTGAAGGATGGTGACGGGCGTCCGGAGCTCGTGGGCGGCATCCGCCATGAAGCGGCGCATCTGGTCCATCGACCGCTCGACCGGCGCCGTGGATTGCCGCACGAGGACGTAGCCCGCAGCGGCGATGAGCACGAGCGCGGCGAACGCGGCGGCCACGAAGGTCGCGATCAACGTGGTGTACTCTTCTTCCAGCTCCATGCGGTCGGCGACGGCCGCGGCGACGTACATGGCGCCGGTGCCGCCGCTGAATCGCTCTGCGTGCAGGCGGAACTCGCGCTCACCGGGCGCGTCGCGATCGACATCGGCCCGCCCGACGCGCGCCGCCTGCCGCGCGGCCGCCGCGATCCATTCCTCGGCGTGCGGCGGTACGATCGGATGGCCGTCGGCATCGAACAGGTAGAGCGCGCGATCGGGGATGTCGAGCTCGGCGACCGCGTCGGCGACGGCGCGTGCCCGCTCGACTTCGCGAATCAAGGTCGCCTGCATCACCGCCGCCGTGGCGGCCTTGAGCGAGGCGTCCAGGTGGCGGGACATCTGATGACGGATCGCGAGGAAGATCCCTCCGCCGACCAGGAGCAGCATCGCCGCGAGGACCCCCACGTACCACGCGGTGAGACGCCAGCGGAGCCGCTCGATGAGCGAAGTCACGCGGTACTCACGTCCCGAAGCGATACCCCGCGCCGCGCAGGGTCGTAATGAGTTTCGGGGTGAAGCCGTCGTCGATCTTGCCGCGCAGGCGGCGCACCAGGACCTCGAGCACATTCGCGAATGGATCGTGATTGTGGTCCCACACGTGCGCCGTGATCGTCGAGCGATCGACGACCTGGCCCTGGCGGCGCACGAACAACTCGAGCAACGCGAATTCCTTGGCGGTCAGGGTGATCGGCCGACCGGCGCGGCGCACCACGCGGGTCCCGAGATTCACCTCGAGGTCCGCGACGTGGTGCAGGTCGGGTGTAAGCGAAAGCGGCCGGCGCCGCGCCAAGGCCTTGAGACGCGCCACCAGCTCCTGGAACGCGAACGGCTTGGTGAGATAGTCGTCGGCGCCCACCTCGAGACCGCGCACCCGGTGGTCCACCGCGTCCAGCGCCGTCAGCATCAGCACCGGCGTCGTGATGTGGTTGCGCCGCAGGGCGCCGCACAGCTCGAAGCCGGTGCCGCCGGGGAGACGCACGTCGAGCACCAGGACGTCGTAGTCCCCGACCGCGGCTTGCTCGCGACCGTCCGCGAAGGTGCTGGCGAGGGTCGGGTCGATACGATGCTCACGCAATCCGTCCCGAAGCAACCCGGCCAGCTCGGGGTCGTCTTCCACGATCAGCACGCGCACTTGGGCGACGTTCCAGAATTGAATGGGGAAGGATAGCGGCCCGGACCGCGGCCGTGCAACTTCACGGTTCACCTAGGAGGCATCGTGAGACGGTCACCACCGATCGGCGGGCTCGTAGTCGTCGCACTCGCCGTCCTCGCGGCGACGGCGGCGCCAGGCCAGGACGCGACATATCACGTCGTCCGTCGCATTGCCCTGGCAGGTGACGGTGGCTGGGATTACCTGACCGTGGATACGGCCGCGCACCGCCTGTACGTGTCGCGCAGCACGCACGTCGCCGTGATCGACCTCGATCACGACTCGGTCGTCGGCGACATCCCGAATACCCTCGGCGTTCACGGCATCGCGTTCGTGCGCGAGCTTGGCCGGGGATTCACGAGCAACGGCCGCGACTCGACGGTGACCATCTTCGATCTGGCCACCCTGGCCCCGCTGTCGACGGTCAAGGTCACGGGACGGAATCCGGATGCCATCACCTACGACCCGGTGTCCCGCCGTGTCTTCACCTTCAACGGCGGCAGTGCCAATGCGACCGGGATCGACGCGGAGACCGGCGCCGTCCTGGGAACGATCGAACTCGGCGGCAAACCCGAATTCGCCGTGTCCGACGGGCGCGGTCGTATGTACGTGAACATCGAGGACAAAGGCGAGATCGTGGCGTTCGACCCGCGGAAGCTGACAGTGCTGGCCCACTGGTCCATCGCGCCGTGCGAGGAGCCGACCGGCCTGGCCATTGACCGCCGCGCGCGCCGCCTCTTCGCTGTTTGCTCGAATGGGCTGATGGCGGTCGTGGATGCCGATCGCGGCCGGGTGGTGAGCACGGTCCCCATCGGGAGCGGTGTGGATGGAGCGGCGTTCGATCCGGCCACCCGCCTGGCGTTCAGCTCGAACGGCGAAGGGACGCTGACGGTCGTGCACGAAGAGACGCCAGACACCTTCCGGGTCGTCGCCACGGTGCCCACGCAGCGGGGCGGGCGTACGGTGGCTTTGGACGAGCGCACGCACCGAGTCTATACGGTCGCTGCCGAGTACGGCCCAACGCCCGACCCGACGCCCGACCGTCCCCGGCCTCGGCCGCCGATCATTCCCGGATCGGTGGTCGTCCTCGTGCTCGAGCGGTGATCAGGGCGAGCCTTCGCCCGCTCCCGTCACGATCTGCTTGTAGCTCTCCGGGTTCCACTTCGGCCGCCCGGCGGCGTTCGCGATGTCCATCCCCACGTAATACGCGAGGCGCGCGTAGCGCGCGACCTTGTCGGCATCGAGGGCGGTGGGCGCGTCGGTCACCTTATGGTAGTCGGGATGCAGGCCGCTCGTGAAGAAGAGAATCGGCACGCCGTGCTTCGCAAAGTTGAAGTGGTCCGACCGGAAGAACAGTCCTTCTTGCGGCCACAGGTCGCCGACGGGGTGGAGGTGCAGCTCCGAATGCGCCGCGGCCACGCGATCCACCACCGCGCCGAGATCCGAGTGCTCCCGGCCGATCACCGACATCGTGTCCGGTGCGTTGCGGCCCACCATGTCGGTGTTCAGGTCCGCGATCACGCTGGCGAGTGGCACAGTGGGATGATCGGTGAAGTAGGCGCTGCCCCACAGCCCGCGCTCCTCTCCGCTCACGGTCATGAACACGACCGACCGCCTGGGCCGCTCGGCCGCCGTGGCGAACGCTTCGGCGAGCTCTAGTACCGCCACGGTGCCCGACCCATCGTCGTCGGCGCCGTTGCAGATCGAGTCCGCGCCCTGCGGCGCGCACCCCATCCCGTCGCTCGGCGTTCCGATGTGGTCCATGTGCGCCGAGTAGACGACGTACTCGCGCTTCATGGTGGGGTCCGAACCTTCGAGGAGCCCGACGACGTTCGGCGCGCTCGTGCGCTCCAGCAGGTGCTGCCAGACATCGATTTGGATCGTGACGTCGGCGACCGGCCGCGCCTTGAGCGGCCCGTCACCCCAGGACGCGAGAGAGTCGGGACTCAGGCCCGCCTGCGTGAGCCAGGGTCCCACCGTCCCGATCCGCGTGGCGAGGACGGCAGGGATCGGTAGGGCGCCCTCCTCGCTTGGGTTGCGGACGCGGATGCCCGCCTCGCGCCCCGGGAACTGCGCCCACAGCGAGTCGGGAAGATCACCCACCAACAGGATGGCGAGCGGACGCAGCGGCAGCAGTTTGCCGGCGATCGCGTTCAGCTGCGGACCGAACGACAGGATGACGAGCTTGCCGTTCACCGCCGCGGAATCGAGCGCGCCTCCGCTCTGGGGGTTGCCGGTCACGACGACCACCGGAGCGCTGACGGGCCCCGACGGCGCCTCGCCCTGGACCAGCAGGACGTCCGAGCCTACGCGCCAACTCGCTGTCGCTCGACCCGACGCGCGCAACGCGGAGCTGTCGGGTTCGAAGCGGTACACCTCCAGTGGGTAGCGCTGAAGAAACGTCCCGCTGTCGCCGCCCGGGCGAAGCTTGAGCCGGCGGAACTCCGCCGCGACGTAGGCGGCAACCTCCTCGAGCTCGCGGCTCGGCGTAGCGCGGCCACGCATCGAATCGGCCGCGATCGTGTTGATGCGGCGCTGGACATCCGCGGTCGTAATGGACGCCACGCCCCGAGCCGGCGCCTGGGCCCGCTGGGCAGTCGCGACGCCGGGGAGGGCGAGGAGCAGCGCCGCCAGCCGGGGGGACGCGCGCATCAGTTTCCGGTCACGATGCGCGAGTAGCTGTCCGCATTCCATTTGGGACGGTCGGCGGCATTCGCCACATCGAGGCCGAGGTAGAACACCAACTTCACGATGCGGGATTCTTTTTCGGCGTCGATCTTGTCGACCGAGTCGCTGGGTCGATGGTAGTCGGCGTGCGTACCGTTGAAGAAGAACAGGATCGGCACGCCCTTGCGCGCGAAGTTATAGTGATCTGACCGGAAGTAGAAGTTCTCCTGCGGCCAGATGTCGTCGATCGGCTGCATCCGCAGCTCAGGGTGCGCGGCGCCCACGCGGTTCAGCGTCGCGCCCAAGTCCGAGTGCTCCTTCCCGATCACGACGATCGTGTCCTTCCAGTTCCGGCCTACCATGTCGGTGTTCAGGTCCGCCACGATGTCCGCGACCGGCACCGGCGCATGATCGGCGAAGTAGGCGCTGCCCCACAGGCCCTTCTCCTCACCGCTGACGGTCAGGAAGATGATCGATCGCTTGGGTCGTGGCTGCAGCTGCGCGAACGCCTCGGCGGCCTCGACGACCGCGATCGTCCCGGAGGCGTCATCGTCGGCCCCGTTGTAGATGCTGTCACCGTTCACGGGACGCCCGACGCCGACGTGATCCATGTGCGCGCTCAGGACGACGTACTCCCGCTTGAGGCGCGGGTCGCTGCCCTCGAGGATGCCGACCACGTTGGGCGCCGAGTTATGCTCTACCGCGCGGAGTCGCGCGTGCACGTGCAGTTGGGCTCCACGGAGGGTCTGCGCGGCGAGCGGGGCTTCGCTCGCCTGTTGTACGGCGCTCGAGTCCGCGCCGAGACGCGTGAGGATCGGCGCGAGTTTGGCGCTGCGGACACTGAGCACGAGCGGCGAGCCGATCGGGCGGCTCGGGTCCTGCATCTGGCTTCGGTTGCTCCGTTCGACCGCGACTGTCCACAAGGAGTCGGAAGCGGACGTGAGACCAATCACGCCCGCCGGGCGCCAGGCAAGCAGCCGTTGGCGCTCGGCGCGATTCCGTATCCGCGTGGCGACCACCACCATCTTGCCGGCGAGGGCCGCCGTGTCCATTTGTGTGGGCGCGCCCAGGGCACCCGTCAGCAAGACGAGCTCACCCGCGTAATCGCCGTTCTCGAACATGTTGTCGGCGAACACGAAATCGCGGCCGTAGGCGAGCGTCGCGTCGCCGCCACCGTGCACGAGTGCGACCGAGCTCTCAGCGACGAACTGTACGCGATTGAGCGCGTACCGCTGGAGGAACGTGCCGTTGTCCCCCCCGGGCTTCAGACCGATGCGGCGGAACTCCGAGGCGATGTAGGCTGCCACCTCCTCGAGTTCGGGGCTGGGCGTATCTCGGCCGCGCATCGAGTCATCGGCGATGATCCCGATGCGACGCCGGATGTCATCGGGGGTGATGGACTGCACCGCCCGCTGCACCGTGGCCGGCGACTGGGCCGCCAGCAGGCCGGGGAGCAGGAGGAGACTGAGCACGCAAGACGCATGTCGCACGGATCGATCCTCGAAGAATAAGGAAGGGGATGAAAAAGCTAACGCGCCCGACCGCGTGTGACCACGATCGGGCGCGTCGCCAGTTTCAGGTTGAACGGTCAGGGCTTCCGGCGCCGCACCTCAGGCTCGCTGCGGGGCTTCTCCTTCGGCGCCTCCCGCTGCGGCGCGGCTTGCCGCGGCGGATCGCGGCGCGGCTCAGCCTGTCGGGGCGGATCGCGGCGCGGCTCAACCTGTCGCGGCGGGTCGCGGCGTGGCTCAACCTGTCGCGGCGGGTCGCGGCGCGGTTCGGCCTGCCGGGGTTGCTCGCGGCGGGGTTCGACCTGCCGGGGCTGCTCGGGCCGCGGTTCCACCTGCCGCGGCTGGTCGCGTTTCGGCTCGACCTGACGCGGCTGCTCCCGCGGCGCGATGATGTCGGGCCGTCCAGGATTGTCTGGGCGCCCAGCATTGTCAGGCCGATCCGGGCGATCGCGACGCCCCTGACCACGATCGTCGTTGCCGTTGCTGGGGCGATCGGGCTGCCCCCCCTGATCGGGGCGATCGCGACGGTCACGTACATTGGGTGGCGGAATGCTGCCGATGCCGCCGATGTCGCGGCCGGTGACACCACGTCGCCCGTTGTCGTTCGTGGGCCGCTCCCGCTCCCGGGTCACGAAGCCGTCACGGTTGGGTTGGTTGCCGCCCCAATCCTTGAAGATGAACCGTGGCTGCGCCCGGTAAGGCCGTCCATACACGACGCGGGTTCCGCCGTAGTAGCGGTACGGGTAGTACCAAGGATCGTCGTAGATCACGACGCGGAAGCGGATGCAGGAATAGTTGTAGGGGTCCCAGTACGGGTAGCTCACGTACGTGTGACAGTCGTAGCACAAGAACCGTGGGTAGTTGTAGTGCTGCTCGACATTGTAGGTGATGACGTCGTAGTCCCAGTCGGTGTACCCTTCGGGCACGATGCGCTCAGCGAGGTCGGTCATGGCGACGTACGGATCGCCGCGGACGCGCCCATCGGCGATCACGCGATAGTCCCAGTGATCACCGCTCTCGATGGCATCGTAGGTGAAGGCATCGGCCGAAGCGACCGCGAAGAGATAGCCCACGCCGGCGTAATCGTCGATCGAGAAGGCGTCATCGGACGACCGCCCTTGGACCTCGAATTCCCGCCCGCCGCGCGCGAAATTGTCGTCCCACGGTTCGCGGGGGAACAACACCCGCACGCGGCCGTCCGTGTCGACGCGGAAGACGGTGACGAAGGCGTCGCGATCGAGCTTGAAGAAGACCCGGACGCGCTCGCCGCGGGTATATACGGCGGCGTCGCCCCGGTTGGTCCACAGCTCGACGCGAGGACGATAGACCGCGGGTGTCGGCACGGTCGCCAATGCGAGCAACGCGAGTTGAGCGAGCATAAAACCTCCAGTCCCAGCGTATTAGGCACGTACCATGCCAGAGGCTGATGCCCTGTAACCCGTTTTCTCACAACCGCTTGGCGCCTTGGCGTCTTGGCGTCCGTGTCCTGTGGCTAGGACATTCGTCTCGCCGTTAGCTTCCGCCACCCATGCCCGCCACCCGATTGGACCTCCTCGACCCCGCTGACGTCGCTCGGCTGGGAGGTATCGAGATCGTGGCCGAGGGGGTGGTCGAGGGATTCCTGGCAGGGCTGCACCGTTCGCCGTTCCGTGGCTTTTCGGTGGAATTCACCGAGCACCGCGCCTATCAGCCGGGGGACGAGCTGCGCTACCTCGACTGGCGCATCCTGGCTCGCTCCGACCGGCTGTTCGTCAAGCAATTTGAAGAAGAAACGAACCTCCGGGCGATGATTCTCGTCGACGCGAGCCGTTCGATGGCGTGGCGCGGCGCGCCGGAGCGTCTCACGAAACGCGCGTACGCCGACCGGCTGGCGGCTGCCCTCGCGCTGATCCTGCTTCGCCAGCGCGACGCGACCGGGCTCGTGACGTTCGACGAGGAAGTGCGGCAAGTGATCCCCGCGCGGGTGAAGGCGGGGCAGTGGACGCGGCTGGTGCGCGGGCTCCTCGATACGCCGGACGGTCGCGGCACCGCCGCGCATGCGGCGTTGCAACGGCTCACGGCGTTGCTGGCCCGCCGCGGACTGGTCGTCTTGTTGTCGGACCTGCTGTTCGACCGGGAGCTGGCACTCGTGGCCCTGCGCTATCTCCGGCACCGGGGCCATCAGGTGATCGTCTTTCATCTTATGGACCCGGCGGAAGTCGAGCTAGCCGGCCCGCCGGAAGTACGGTTCACCGATCCCGAATCCCCCGCCAGCGTGGTGGTCCGGCCTCGGGAGTTGGCGCGCGCCTACGCCGCGACGGTGCAACGCGAGGTTGCCGCTTGGCGCGCGGCGTGCCGGCGCCACGGCATCGCCTACCACCACGTGCAGACAGACTTGCCGTTCGGCATGGCGTTGCGCTTGCTCACGTGAGTTTCCTCCACCCGCTCGCGCTGTTCGGACTGGCGGCGGCGGCGATCCCCGCGTTGCTGCATCTGCTCCACCGCCGGACTCCTCCCGAGCTCGCCTTTCCACCCCTCCGCTACCTGAGCGAGGCGGAGCGGCAGAGCGCACGGCGTCTCAAGCTTCGGCATCTACTGCTGCTCTTGCTTCGCACGGCGCTGATCGTCGTGATCGTACTGGCAGCGGCGCGTCCCCTCGTGCCCGTGCGTGGCGGCGGAGAACACGAGCCCACCGCGGTGGTCGTGATCCTGGACAACTCGCCGTCCTCTGGCGCGGTGGTGGATGGCCGCCCGGTGCTCGATCACCTGCGGGTTGCGGCGCGAGGGTCGATCGCGCGCACGTCAACGGCCGATCGAGTCTGGCTGCTCCTGGCGGACGGCGTCATCCGGGCCGGGGGTCGCGAGGCCCTGCTCGCGAGCGCGGACAGCGCGACGCCGGACTGGCGGCGGCTCGATCTGGTACAGGCTGTCGAGCGCGCTGCCCGCCTGGTGCATGCCGAGCCGTTGCCCGGGCGCGAGGTCCACGTGTTGAGCGACCTGCAGCGCACGGCTCTCGCGACTGGACACGCCGACGTGCCGCCCGGCGTTCGGGTTCTCTCGCTGGCACCGGCGCGGGGACGCCCGGCGGCAAACCGCGGCATCGCGAGCGCCAGCGTCGCGGAGGGTGCCGTGCTCGTGGCGGTGACGGGCTCGGACGGCGGCGAGGCGGCTCCGCTGACGGTGCGCATCGGAACGCGCGACGTGGGGCGTGCGCTCGCCGCGCCCGGCGCAGGTGCCGCGGTCTCGGTCGCCTTGCCGCCGCAGCGCACCGGGTGGTGGGTGGGCGAAGCGGCCCTCGAGCCCGACGAGCTGCGCGCCGACGACCGGCGGCCCTTTGTCTGGCGGGTCGCGCCGCCGGCCCGCGTCGCATCGGGACCGGCAGCGGGTCCATTCCTCGCGGCGGCGCTCAGCGTGCTGCGGGACGCGCGGCGTGTCGGAGAGGGCCGCGACGTGATCGTCGGAGAGGTG
>Ga0210382_10000084_pt1 | contig 36697 bp, 33 predicted proteins | sample PLMedo_FD_155452 | JGI IMG/M metagenome (GOLD analysis project Ga0210382, IMG submission 155452) | Groundwater sediment microbial communities from an aquifer in East River, Colorado, USA - PLM0_60_coex redo | ecosystem: Environmental > Terrestrial > Soil > Riparian zone | place: USA: East... | reverse complement strand
GATCCAAAGGCCCGAAAACACGTGCTTTACAAGGAAACGAAGCTGAAATAAAAAGCCCGCCGAAGCGGGCTTTTCGTTTGGGGCGCGGGCCCAGCCCTTACGTCTAAGCGTAGGAGCGCAGGCGCTGCGAGAAATCGACCAGTGACGCGATGCCGCTAGCTTCGGCGCGATGGCACCAGTCCTGCAATTGCCGCAGCAATTGCTCTTTGGACGCGCTGGAGCGCTCCCACAGCGCGATCAACTCGTGACGCATTGCGACGACCGTTGCGAGGGCGCGAGATTTCTTCAGCGCCTCGGCCAACCTCGCGCGCTCGGCGCCGGCGAGCGCTTGTCCACGGAGCAGCGCCCGTCGCAGCGAGCGCAGTACCTCTGCGTCGCGCGGCGACCAATGCTTCAACCGCTCGACCTCCTCGGCATAGGTGCGGCGCACCGACTTGGCATAACGGGATAGCACGTCATACCGGTTGGAGATCACGGCGTGCAGCGTTTCGAGGTCGGCAGCGGGTTTCGGACGCGCGAAACGCGGCTTCGGCGCGAGCTTTTTTACCGTAGCCAGCCCAAGCGCCTGCAGAACGCAGATGTACATCCAGCCGACATCGATCTCGTACCACTTCGAAGACAGCTTGGCCGACGAGGCGAAAGCATGATGGTTGTTGTGCAATTCCTCGCCGCCGATGAGGATCCCCCAGGGGACGATGTTGGTGCTCGCGTCGGCGACGTCATAGCTGCGATAGCCAAAGAAGTGGCCGACGCCGTTGATCACGCCCGCTGCCCAGAACGGGATCCACGCGATCTGCGCCAGCCAGATCAGGACACCGGGCACCACTCCGAAGAGCAGCAGGTCTACTGCGAGCATCGCGAACACGCCGAAGACCGAGTACCGGGTGTAGAGGTTACGCTCCATCCAGTCGTCCGGCGTACCGTGTCCATAGCGCTCCAGCGTTTCCTTGTTGAACGACTCTTTCACATACAGGAGCACGCCAGCCCACAGTACGCGATTGATCCCGTAAATCTGCGGGCTGTGCGGATCCTCGACGGTTTCGCACTTGGCATGGTGCTTGCGATGGATGGCGGCCCATTCCTTGGTGACCATGCCCGTCGTGAGCCACAACCAGAAGCGGAAGAAGTGCGATATGAGCGGATGCAGCTCGAGCGCGCGATGCGCCTGGCAGCGGTGGAGATAGATCGTTACCGCCGCGATGGTGATGTGCGTCAGTGCGAGCGCGGCCAGCGCGTAACCCCACCAGGGGAGATCCAGCAGACCGGAAAACAGTGTCAGTTTGAGTTGCCTTCAATTAATGATTATCTAGGCGCAGCCATTCTACGCGAATGCGGATGCAGAATCCCAAAAGATATGTAAGTTCTTCTTGCGGAAAGAGGAATTTATTCACATCTACAGCTCTGCATGGAACCGAAAGCTGAAAAAGTCCGCCGGGCCGCGGTCGCGGTTATAGCCCGGGTTCGCGATGCGCTGATATCCGAGGGAGACGTACGTCTTCTTCACGACCGCCAAGCTGTAGAAGACTTCGAGGATCTGCTCCGTCGCGTAATTCAGACGCCGGTCGCCGAGGAAGAAGCCCAGCCCGCCGCCGGCGAGATAATCGCGATGGGGCCGCGAAAGTCCATTGATGTAAGCCGCGATCCCTACGGTGTCTTCGGGATGACCCCATCTGCCCCCTTTAACGAGCCCACCCGCCGCGAGCGAACGATCAATCTCCGTGAACATGAAAGCCTCGGTCTTGCCGTCACTCCAGCCCGCCCGCACGTACGCGCCGACATCTTGGCTGATCTCGACCTGTGTACTGACCCCGAAGCCCTCCTTGAACTCGGCCCGGCGCACCGACGCCACATCCGGCGTGGCCGCCGCAGCTCTGCCCAGAGCGATCGCGTCATCGTATTCGCCTGCGGTAACGCGATTGCGGAACGCCAGCACGCGCGCGACGGCAGGCTTGCGGGCAAGCTTGTACGGCAATTCGAACTCGGCGACATCGCCATAGCGCCGAACGATGCTGTGTTCCAGGCGCAGCCCGTTCGACTCCACCGGCACGAGGAAACGCCCGGCGCGCACTTGGAAGCGCGGCGTAATGTATTCAGCGGCGACTCCCCACGTGTAGCCGCGCGCATCAGCAGGAAAATCCCACGCGCCGTATGTGAGCGAAGACCAGTTCATGAACTGGGTGCGCGGATCGTGGCTGTATTCCAGCACGTCGAAGACGTCTAACACCGACAGGTTTCCCGCGGTGAGGACAAAGCGCTCGGCTGCGTAGCGCGTCCTCACCTGGTTCAGATCCGACTCCTTCTCCTCGATCTCGCCACCAAGGCTCCAGATGTGACGCGCGAAAAGCCGCGCCCGGTAGCCTCTCAACTGTTGTCCGGTAGTGCGCTGGATCTCGCCATTCGCAAAGCCACCCGTTCCCAGCAACTCCGAGAACGCCAGTCCCTGAACGAACTCCGGATTGAAATAGAGCTCGGTCGCGTCGCCCAGCCGTGCACCGAAGAAAAGCGTCCCAGTAAGCGTGTAACTCCACGCCCGCTCGGGGTCCAGGCTATGGGGACCGCTGTATGCCGCAGGGAAGGACGGCTTGTACTGCCGGATGTAGGTAGCCTGTCCATGGACATCCAGCGCCGACTCGGGCAGGTCGGCAGCGAAGGCCGGGCTCGCGCAGAGAATCGCTATGCAGGCCAAGCCTCGCATTGGGCGCGAATATAGCAACTTCCAGCGTTGTCAGCGTCGCTGGAAGGCTGCGGCGAAGAAGCCGTCGGTGCCGTGCACGTGCGGCCAGAGTCGCAGCCGCTCCCCGGTGTCCAGAGGGATTCGCTGCGCGGCAAGCAATTCATTGCATGGAAGGAGCGTGAACTCGGGATGCGCGCAGCAGAACGCGTCCGCAATCGCCTCGTTTTCATCCGGCAGAATGCTGCAGGTTGCATACACAAGCCGGCCGCCGGGCTTCACCAGCCGGGCCGCGGCGGCGAGGATGCGGTGCTGCTTCTGGGCGAGCTCGGCGACCGCTTCAGGTCCGTGCCGCCATTTGAGGTCCGGATTACGCCGCAGGGTGCCGAAACCGCTGCAGGGTGCATCGACCAGCACGCGGTCGAGCTTGCCGGCGAGGCGCTTGGCGCGCGCATCGCTCTCGCCGGAGAGCACGATCGCATGCACATTGCTGATCCTCGCACGCGCGGCGCGCAGGGCGAGCGCGGCGAGCCGCTTCGCCGAGACGTCCAGCGCATAGATGCGCCCGGTGCCCCGCATCAGCATCGCCATCGCGAGCGTCTTTCCACCGGCTCCCGCGCAGTAATCGGCCACCATCTCGCCGCGACGCGGTGCAAGTAGCCAGGCGAGCAGCTGGCTGCCCTCGTCCTGCACCTCGATCAACCCGTCGCGGAACAGAGGATGGCGGTTGACGGGCGGCTTTCCCGATAGGCGGACGCCTGCAGGGGAATACGGTGTCGTCGAGGCCGCAATTTCATCCTTGCCCAGGCGAGCCAGCACTGCGTCGCGCGTCACGCGCGCTACGTTCACACGCAAATCGAGCGGTGCTGCATTGAGCATGCCCTGTGCGATGCGCATGGCCTCGGCATCGCCGTGACCGGCTACCAGCCTGTCCCACAGCCAGTCGGGCAGATCCGCGCGCACCGCCGCGGGAAAGGACTCCGCGCGCGCGGCACGGATCCGCGCCACCAGCTTCTCCTTAACGAGCCCTTCGAGGGCCCGCCCGGACAGGCCGATGATGCGCAGCAGCGCTGCCGCAAGCAGGGCTTCCGGCGCGCCGGAACCGGCAGCCGCTTCGAGCGAGCGCCTGCGGCGCAATGCGGCAAACGCGCTCTCGGCGATGAATGCCCGGTCGTGCTGACCGAGACTGCGGTGGCCGCGGAAAAACAGCGAAAGCGCATCGTCGGCGGGGCGCGAAAGCTCGAGAAGGCTTGAAAGCGCGGCTCGCGCCTGCGCTAGAAGCGCCCGTGTAACCCTCACGGAGACGAAATTCGGGTGGCGATCTGGTCTAGGCGTGTGCCGTCTTTCCCGACGATGAGCAGCCGTACGGGGAGAAAATCGCGCTCCTTCGCCAGCCAGAGCTCGGCGCGCTCATTGTTTTCCTTGCGGCGAACGAGCTTGACGGTGTCGAATTCGCCCGCCGGCGTCATCAGCCGCTCGCCGTTCTCGACGCTATATAGCTGATCGGAAATTCCTTTTCCGTCGATGACATCGAGGGCTACCTGCCCAGCTTGGGGCGGAACGAACGCAAACTGGTAAAAAAAAGCCAGCCGGTCCTGGGGATGCAACGGGAGCGGCAGGGTTTTCGGGTCTCCCTGGTACTGCACGGTGACGGTCTTTGCGTTCCAGTCGAAGGTTGCGCGCTCGGTGTCGCGCCCGGTGCGCCTGTCCGAGTATTCCAGCGGCTGCAGCCCCTGCGCCGTGATCGCGCCGCGGCTCTCCCGCCTGATCTTCCCGCGGAGGAAGAACAGACCTCGGCCCCTCCAGGTCTCGGTGACCTGGTATGCGCCGCCGGTGTGCTCGAAGCGATGCTCGATGTCGGCAAGGGCCATGCCGTTACGCGTCACCTCGTAGTCGATCTCGACGCGCGCCGGCGGCGCGGCCTGCGCCAGCGCCGCGACGCTAATCAACAGCAAAAACCAGTTGCGCATCGTTTCCCTTAACGCGGACCCGGTTACCTTCGATGACTAGCCTGTCCTCCAGAAACCAGCGCACGGCGCGCGGATAGATCACATGCTCCTGCCGCAGCACGCGCGCAGCGAGCGTTTCGGCCGTGTCTTCGCTGCGCACCGGCACCGCGGCCTGAATGACAATCGGCCCGCGATCGAGCTCCGCCGTGACGAAATGAACGCTGCAGCCATGCACCTTCGCCCCAGCAGCGAGTACCCGCTCATGGGTGCGCAGACCTGGGAACGCGGGCAGCAAGGACGGATGAATATTGAGCAACTTCTCCTTGTAGCGCGCCACGAACCCGGGCGTGAGCACGCGCATGAATCCGGCGAGCACGATCAATCGCGGAGCAACGCGGTCGATCTCGCCGGCGAGCGCGGCGTCGAATTCCTCCCGGCTCGAAAAACGGCGATGCTCGACGAGCCAGGTCGCCACGCCCCGCGCGGCCGCGGTTTCGCGGCCCTTGGCTTCGGCTTCGCTGCTGATGACCGTGGTGATCGGCAGCCCGGCATCGAGCAACGCATGCAGGTTGCTGCCCCGGCCGGAAATGAGCACCGCTACGGACATGAATCGCTCAGTAGACCCGCGTCGATCGGTAGCCGTCTTCCTCGAGCAGCGCGAGCACGCCCTTGTGTCCATACAAGTGCAGCGCGCCGAGCGCGACGAAGGCCGCACCGCGCCGCAATTCCCGCTGCATGCGGAAGGCCATCACGACGCTGCGATCATGGACTACGCGCTTCGTCATCACCGCCTGGTGCGCGGCGATCTCGGGATGGCGGGCCACAAATTTCTCGCGCAGCTCCCAGATCGCCGCCAAATCGCGCGTCAAGTAAGCGTCCAGCGTGCGTTCGGCGAGCACGACCAGCTCATCGCGGTGGGTCAGGCTGTGTTTCAGGAGCGCGACCTGCGCCTCCATCGGGAACTCATCGAAGGTGAAGATCTGCTCCTCAACCTCCTCGATTTGCAAAAGCGGAATGCGCCGGGCGCGCGCGAGTGAGAACAGCTGGACGTCTAGCGGTGAGCCGTCCCTGCCTCCGGCGCTGCGCAAGTTGAGGAGCACGCCCCAGGGCTTCAGCCGGTTGACGAACTCGCGCGACAAGCCGATCGGCTGCAAGTGCTCCACGGCGCGCTGAAAGTCCTCCGTCCCGATCGTCTGTTCCAGCGTCTGGTGATCGAGGAACAGCGCCGCTTCCAGGAACCGCTCCTGGCTGTATGCATCGGGCATGAATTCCAGCATCAGGCTTTTCGCGCTGTCGAACGCTCCGCGCACAACGGCAGGCAGTTCGGCGAGTCGCGGGTCCGTTACATGGATGGTGCCAAACACATGGCTGGGCGCGACGCCCTTCTTCGACACGCGCCAGAGCAAGCCGCGCGCGAAGCGCTCATCCGGCGCCGCCCGGGCGGGAACGGCAGAAAGCAAAAGGCTCGAAAGAAGGAATCCGCGTCGATTCATGACCCGGGGCCGATCATCGCCTCAGGGCGTACCCAGCGGTCGAAATCGTCGGCCTTGACGTAGCCGAGCGCGATTGCCGCCTCGCGCAACGTGGTGCCGTCGCGATGCGCCTTCTTGGCGATTTCCGCGGCACGGTCGTAACCGATGTGCGGTGACAGCGCCGTGACCAGCATCAGCGAGCGCTCCACCAGCTCCCGGATGCGGGCCTCATTGGCTTCGATACCGCGTGCACAGTGCTCGTCGAAGGAACGCGAGCCGTCGGCGAGAAGCCGCGCGCTCTGCAGGAACGCGTGCACGATCAGCGGCTTGTACACGTTCAGCTCAAGCTGACCGGAGGACGCGCCGATGCCGAGCGCGACGTCGTTGCCCATCACCTGGGCGCACAGCATGGTGAGCGCTTCCACCTGCGTAGGATTGACCTTCCCCGGCATGATGGAGCTGCCCGGTTCGTTTTCCGGGATGCGCAACTCGCCGAGGCCGGATCGCGGCCCCGAGGCGAGCAGCCGCACGTCATTCGCCAGCTTGTTGAGGGCGGCGGCTAGGGTTTTCAGCGCTCCGTGGGCGAAGACCAGGGGCTCGTGCCCCGCAAGCGCCGCAAATTTGTTCGGCGCGGATACGAACGGCAGGCCTGTGTCGCGCGAAATCCGTTCGCAGACGCGGTCGGCAAATTGCGGGTGCGTGTTCAGCCCCGTGCCGACAGCCGTTCCGCCGATCGCGAGCTGATAGAGCCGCGGTAACGCGTCGCGTACGGACCCAGATGCCAGCTCGAGCTGGGCGACGTAGCCCGAGAATTCCTGGCCGAGCGTGAGGGGGGTCGCGTCCTGCAAGTGAGTGCGGCCGATTTTGACGATGCGATCGAAGGCGGCTTGCTTGGCCGCGAGCGTTGCGGCAAGCCGCTGCACCGCAGGCAGCACATCGTCGTGCAGCGCGCGCGCCGCGGCAATGTGCATGGCGGTGGGGAATACGTCGTTCGACGATTGGCCGAGATTGACGTCATCGTTCGGATGCACGAGGCGCTTAGGGCCGCGCTCGCCGCCGAGCAGCTCCGAGGCGCGGTTGGCGAGCACCTCGTTGACGTTCATGTTGCTCTGCGTGCCCGAGCCGGTCTGCCAGACGACGAGCGGGAATTCCTCGCCGTGCTTACCGTCGAGCACCTCCCGGGCCGCGCGCTGAACGGCCTCGGACTTGGCCCTATCCAGCAGGCCGAGCTCGGCGTTCACTGCCGCCGCGGCCTTCTTGACCAGCGCCAACGCATACACCACGGCGAGCGGCATGCGCTCGCCGGAGATGCGGAAAAAACGCCGCGACCGCTCGGTCTGTGCGCCCCACAGCCGATCGGCCGGGACGTCGATCGGGCCGAAGCTGTCCTTCTCGATGCGGCTGCCGCTCATCGCGGCGGTAATGTTACTTCTACTCTCTGGCCTCTGCCTTTTTCGACTCGTTGCTCTGCTTCCCGATTTCCTCTTGCACCTTGGTCATGTCGAGCGACTTGGCCTGCGTAATCACCTGATCGAGCGCCGTCCGAGGCAGTGCGCCCGCCTGCTGGAACAGGATCACCTTGTCGCGGAACACCATCAGGGTGGGGATCGAGCGAATACCGAAGGCGCCGGCCAACTCCTGCTGCTCGTCGGTGTTCACCTTGGCAAACACCACACCCGGGTACGCCTCGGACGCCTGCTCGTACACCGGAGCGAAGCCTTTGCACGGACCGCACCATGGCGCCCAGAAGTCGACGATCACCATCGGGTTTTCGTTGACGGTCTTCTCGAAGTTCTCCTTGGTGAGATCCGTCGTCGCCATCGCGGTCCTTCCGGAAAAAAGCGTGCAGTGTACTCTAGACACCCATGTATGCAGGCCGGTTCGCGCCATCTCCCACCGGGCCGCTGCACTTCGGCTCGCTGGTCGCCGCGCTCGCCAGCTGGCTCGATGCGCGCGCGGCGGGCGGACGCTGGCAGGTGCGCATCGAGGATTTGGATCCGCCGCGCGAGCAGCCGGGCGCCGCCGGCCAGATCTTGCGTGCGCTCGAAAGCCTCGGGCTTGAGTGGGACGGACCCGTGGCCTATCAAGGCCGGCGCCGCATGCTCTACCGCGACGCGCTCGAAAGACTTGCCGGCAGGACGTATGCCTGCGGTTGCAGCAGAAAAGAGGTCGCCGATTCCGCCCTCGGTATGAACTCGGCCGGTGTCTATCCCGGAACCTGCCGCAACGGCCTGCCGGCCGGCAAGACCCCTCGGGCCCTGCGCATGAGGACCACGGGCGAGCCGATACGTTTCGTGGACCGTGTGCAAGGCGATATCGAGCAGTCGGTGGAGCGCGACGTCGGCGATTTCATCGTGTGCCGCGCCGACGGCCAGTTCGCATACCAGTTGGCGGTGGTCGTTGACGACGCCGAGCAAGGTATTACGGACGTAGTACGCGGTGCTGACTTGCTCGACTCAACGGCGAGGCAGATCTATCTGCAGCGCCTGCTCGGTTACTCAACACCGCGCTATCTTCACGTTCCGGTCGCGGTGAACGCCGTCGGCGAAAAGCTCTCCAAGCAGACTGGAGCGCCGCCGATCGAGCTGACAAGCGCCAAGGACCAGCTGCGCAGAGCCCTCGCCTTTCTTGGGCAGCCGGAAGCAGCAAACCTGCGCGAAGCCGTCCGCACCTGGGACCCGGGATGCATTCCCGCGAGGCGAATGGTTATCGCACCTGACGCGCCGGAATAACGACCGTCAGCAGCGAGCCGAGGACCAGCAACAGCGCAGCGTATTCCGCCCAGGTGGGGCGCTCGCCGAGAAACAGCATTCCGCTGAGGACCCCGACCACCGGAATAATCAGCATGCTGAGCGAGAACACCGTGACGCTGACCGACGTGGCGATCTTGATCCACGCCCAATGCGCCCAAGCAAACGCGATCAGCACGTTATAGGCAATGCCGAGAGCCGCCTCGAGGCGCACTTGCTTCAGCGCCCCGAAATCGTCGAAAAAGAGCGCGCCGATGAAAATCGGTACGCCCCCGAGAAGCATGATCCAGGCGGTGTACGGTCCAGCGGGCATCGACATCGGGTAGCGCTTCTGCACGATCACGCCCAGCGCCCAGCTGGCTGCCGCGCCCAGCACGAGCAGCGAGCCGAGCGGCGCTTTTCCCAGGCTGACGATCCCTTCGCCGAGCAGCAGCGCCAGGCCCGCCATGCCGAACGCCAGACCGAGGAGCTTGGCGGTCGTCAGGCGCTCGCCGAGCAGCCAAACGGACAAGGGAATCGCGAGCGCCGGCATGGTGTATGCGAGAATCGCCGCGCGGCCCGAGGGAATCATCGTCAGGCCGAAGGCCACCAGAACGTTCCAGCAGGTGATGTTGAAAAAGGCCAGCGCCGCCAGTCTTCCCCACTGCCCTTTCGGTACTCCCAAGCGCTGGCCGCCGGCGCGCAACACCAGGAACAGCACCGCCGAGCCAAGGCCAAGGCAAAGCGTGCGAAACGTCCACGGTGAGACGTCGGCCAGCGCGACCTTCATGGCTGTCCAGTTGAATCCCCACGCGAGCGTGAGTCCGGCAAGCAGCCACCAGAGCCGCTGCGGCAGGTGATCCGGCTCTGCGCTCACGCCGTCGCGATCAGTGGCATGGCCTTCATTCCGCGCAGAACCATCGAGTCGAGCCAATCGAGCCGCTCGCGGGCCAGCTCGATGTGGCGCCACCGCCTGAGCACCGCGGGAAGCGCGATCTGACCTTCCAGCCGTGCGAGCGGGAAGCCCAGGCAGATGTGCGCGCCGAAGCCGAAGGTCAGATGCGGCACACCGCTGCGCGACAAATCGAGGCGATCAGGCTGCGGATAGGCGCGCTCATCGCGGTTCGCCGCGTTCATCATCAGGAATACGCGCTCCCCGCGCCGCAGCGTGCGGCCATGCAGCACTTGCTCGTCCTGGACGATGCGCACCTGCGCGCCGATCGGCCCGTCGTAGCGCAGCAGCTCTTCCACCGCGGCGGGCGCAATGCCCGGGGTCTCGCGCCATCGTTGCTGCTCGCCGGGAAAACGCAGCAGCGCGCGCAGCCCGTTGGCGATATGGTGCGTGGTGGTCTCGTGCCCGGCAAACAGCAAGAGCACACAAGTCGCGACCAGCTCGTCGTCGGTGAGACGGTCGCCATCCTCCTTGAGGTTGACCAGCTCCGTCAGCAGATCGTGTCGCGGCAACGCGCGGCGTGAGGCGATCAGCTCGCGGAACAGATGCGCCATTTCCTGGGTCGCTGCCTCGGCGCGGCCGTATTTCTCCGGCGTATCGCGCGCGCTGCCGATAAAGAGCGCCATCTCGTCGGACAGATGCTTCAGGCGCGGCAGCTCGCTGTGCGGCACGCCGAGCATGTCCATGATCACCAGGGCCGGCAGGGGGCCGGCGAACTCGGCGATGAAGTCGAATTCCCCGCGGTCGCCGATCCGCTCCAGAAGCCACGCGGTGAGCGCCTCCACGTTTGGACGCAGGGCGTGGATGGAGCGCACGTTGAAGACCTTGCTCGCCAGGCGGCGGAGCCGCGTGTGCTCTGGCGGATCGCGGAACACCATCCACAGCGTCAGAACGCGCATCAACTGCGTGATGTGCTCGGCTTCACCCGAAGACAGCGTTGCAAAAAACGGTCGCAGCCGGTCCGAGGACACCCGGCTATCCAGGCATACTCGCTTGACGTCCTCGTAGCGCGTGAGCACCCACGCCTTGAGGACCGGGCTCCAATGCGCCGGGTCCTCATCTCGCATGCGTCGGTAAAGCGGGAACGGATCCGCCAGCACTGACGGGTCGTTCGGACGGTAATCGATGCTCATCTCTTGGTTACCAGCCAGACCGACAGCATAGCCGGCGCATGCATGCCGGCTGCCGTGGCCAGGGGAAAGTGACGGCTTCTGCGTAAGGGAGCACTAACTTTTGGTTGTGCGGTACATCAATTACTTACATTGCTATGCACAAGCCTCTTGACTTTGGACGCGATCCGCCTAAAATCCGTTTTGCTGCATTGCACAAAACCCAGACCAGGAGCCAGGAAATGTACGTCACACCGGAACAGATTCAAGCGGCCAACAAGGCCACTGTAGAAGCACTTCTTGCCGTCGCCAACACGCAGTTCACTGCATTGGAAAAGCTGGCGACTATCCAGGCAAGCGCTGTAAAGAGTGCGTTCGAAGACAGCGTTGCCAACGCCCGTGTGCTGCTCGGCGCGAAGGATGTGCAGGAGTTCGTTACGCTGCAGAACTCATTTACCCAGCCCGCCATCGAGAAGGCCATCGCCTACTCGAAGAGCGTCTACGAAGTCGCGACCGAGGCGAATGCCGAGTTGTCGAAAGTGGCGGAGCGCCGTGTCGCCGAGTGGAATGAGAACTTCGTGACGCTGCTCGACAAGGTCTCGAAGAACGCGCCGGCCGGGTCGGACGTCGCGGTCGCCGCGGTGAAGTCGATGCTCGCCGCCGCGAATTCGGCCTACGACAACCTCAGCAAGGCAGCGAAGCAAGCGACCGAGATCGCCGAGGCGAACGTTGCTGCCGCAACCGAGACTGTAAAGGGCCTCGCGAAGCCAAAAAAGGCCGCGTAAGCGCCAAACCGGGCAAGAGCAACAACGCCCGATCTAGCGCGAAGCGCAGCCGCACAAAGGCTGCCAAGTCGAAAAAGAAGTAAGGAAGCCCCGCTTCAAGCGGGGCTTTTCATTTGTAGGGGAAACCGCCCTTTGATACCGCGTGGCACAGTGCTTCGATCGCGTCGCCGACTCGGGCAGGGTTGCCCCGCACGCCCAGTTCGACATGAATTCGGCTTCCGTCCTCCCCCATCGAGGGCAGGCTGAACACCTTCACATCCGGAAAGCGCGCCCCCACTGCTTCCATCGCCGGGATCAGCTGGCTCTCGCCAGCCTCGTAAACCAGGATTGATCTTTCCGCCCAGCGGTCGCGGTCAAACAGGTGCTGGTACTGGGTATCAAGCACCCATTCGACCATTGGCTGTGCCATCTGCGGAAAGCCCGGTACGAAATGGTGCTCGCGCAGCGAGAATCCTGGGATCCGATTCACCGGATTGGGAATGATCCGCGCGCCTTCTGGGAATTCGCCCATCTTCAGCCGCTGCGGAGTCGCGTCGCCACCGAAACGTGCACGGATCTCCCGCTCGGCATCCGGATGCAGGCGCAACGCCAAACGCGCCGCCGCCGCCGCACACTGGCGTGTGTGATCGTCAGGCGTCGCCCCGATCCCCCCGAAGCTGAAGACGACGTCGCCCGAGGCGAAACTGTGACTGAGCGCCGCCGTTAGGCGCTCGGGGTCGTCGCCGAGATATTGCGCCCAGGCAAGCCGCAGCCCGCGCCTTGTGAGGGCGCCAATGAGGAAGGCGAGATGTTTGTCCTGACGCTTTCCCACCAGCATTTCATCCCCGATGATGAACGCGCCGATTGCCAAATCACGCTGCCTTTTTGGCCCATTGCTGCAGATCCTCCAGGCCGCCAATATGCTTGCCGTTGATAAATACCTGCGGCACGGTGCCGCGGCCAGTGATGGCGCCGATCACGCGCGTGCGGATTCGGTGGTCAAGCGGTACCTCGGCGTAATCGTAGCCAAGATCCTTGAGCAGAACCTTCGCTTTCGCGCAGTAGTCGCAGTCTTCGCGCGTGAGAATCGCCACCTGATCTGGCTTCTTCGCCTTGGGATTCACGTAGTTCAGCATGCTGTCGGCGTCCGACACCTCGTAGGGGTCGCCTGGCTTTTGCGGCTCGATGAACATCTTCTGGATCACGCCGTCCTTCACCAGCATCGAATAGCGCCATGAGCGCTTGCCGAAGCCGAGCTCGGACTTGTCTACCAGCAATCCCATCTTCTCCGTGAACTCGCCGTTCCCGTCCGGCAGCATTGTGATGTTGCCCGCCTCCTGCGCGGCCGCCCACTCGCTCATGACGAATGGATCATTGACCGAGACGCAGACGATCTTGTCCACGCCGTTAGCGTAGAACGCCGGCGCCAGCTCGTTATAGCGCGGCACGTGCACGGACGAGCAGGTCGGCGTGAACGCCCCGGGTAGAGAAAATACCACCACGGTCTTGCCGTTGAAAATGTCATCGGAGGTGACGCTTTCCCACTCGTTGGCGGCGCGGATGCGGAACGTCACCTGAGGAACTCTTTGTCCTTCGCGGTTGGCGAACATGATCTGACTCCTGGCTCTGGGATTCAAAATGGAAAGACGGAGTCTAGGAAAGCGCGTTCCGGGTGGCCAATGGTTTGTTCGGATGGCGGCAATAGCTGCAGCCTAATCGTGGCGCCGCGCGGCCTGCAGGGCGCCGAGCAGGTAGTAAATGAAGGCGAGCCCGAAAACCACCGGCGCGAAAAAGCCGAGGACCGGTACGTAGGCCAGCAGCGCCAACTGGAGGCCGAGCAGGTAGAGGCCGCCGCGCCGCTCGCGGAAGATCCGCGCCATCTCGGCCCGGTCGGCATGCTCGGCAAGGGCGTCATAGCGCAGCAGCCTTTGATTGCCCCAGCCGAAGATCGCCACCGGGATCAGGGGCCACAGCGGCGGCAGCAGCCAGAGCGGCAGGGTAAGGATGCCAAGGCCGAGCATCCCAAAAAGCGCGATCAGGCCGTTCCACCCGCTCCCCGCGACCCCGCCGCCGCGGCGCCGCTCCAGTTCCGGGAAGGAACGGCGCGCCACGTGATCGACCATCGCCTGCATGCCGAAGACGCCGAGGATGAATAAAGCAGTGAGGTAAACCAGAGGCACGAACACGAGGAACAGCAGCACATGCGCCGCGATGAGGGTGGCGTCGCCGAGGTTGAAGTTCGCGAAGAACATCGCCGTTTCGAGCCAGCGCTGCAGCACTCCGGCGATCAGGGTCGCAACGCGCACCCATAGCGCGATTGCCACAGTGCCCCAGATGGCTAGCGCGATCAGCATCGGCCATAACATCAGCCACAGCATGCGGGGATGCAGCAGATTGGCGACGCCGTACAACAGCGAACGTGCGATGCTCATTTGCGCAGAGTCTGCCAGAGTTTCGCCAGGCGTTTGACCGACGCAGGGACCGGGGTGCGCAGCTCCTGTGCGAACAGCGAAACACGCAGTTCCTCGACCAGCCAGCCGAACTGCTCGAGCTGCAGCGTGACCGCGCCCTGCCGCAGGCGCGTCGCAAGCTCCCGCCGGTAAGGCTGCTCGACGGACGCCAGCTCCACGGCCAGACGCGCGTCGCGCACTGGGTCGGCGCGCAGCTTGTCGAGGCGCAATGACGCCGCTTTCACGTAGCGCGGCAGGTGCTGCAAGCGCTCCCATGGAGTGCGAGCCAGCCAGCCGGGCGCGAGGAGACGCCCGAGCTGCTGCTTGATGTCATCACCAGCCTGCGGGAACGCCTTGAGTGCAGGGGTCAATTTTTTTTCCAGTGCCGCGCGCTCGGCCAGGATGCCAGAGGCGGCACGGGCGATTTCCTGGGCGATGAGATTGAGCCGGCTGCGGCCGTCTTCAACGCGGTGCGCGAAGTCGACCTGCGTGATTGGCAGCGAGCCCGAGAGAAACGTGCGCTCGAGCGCCGCCGTGACCACGTCGGCTTTGAGCGGCCCGAGGGCAACGTCGCGCGCCAGCGTCCTCTCGAGGTCACGAATGCGGTCGCGAAATGCGATCGCCAGCAATCGCCGCACTCCCCCGCGATGGATCTCACGCGCCTTCTCTGGAGAGTGGAAGACCTGCAGCGTGACCGCCTCACCAGCGTCGGCCAGCGCGGGATAACCGATCAGCGTCTGGCCGCCGCGTTCGATTTCCATGATTTCGGGCAGATCGCCCATCGTCCAGCCGGTGTAGCGCTCGGCAGCGGGGGCGGAGGCTTCGGCCTGTAGGATTGCCGCAGTTTTTTCCCCAAGGCTTCCTTTCAGCTCCGCCAGATTGCGATCCATGCCGAGCTGGCGTCCGCTGTCGTCGACGACGCGGAAGTTCATATGCAGGTGCGCCGGCGCAGAGTCTGGCCGGAACGAATCCACCGGGACGTCCAGATTGAACGTCTCGCGGATGTAGCGGGCGAGAGCCGCCGCGAGCGGGCTGTCGGAGGGCGGGACCGCCTCGCAGAACACGGCGGCGAACTCGTCGAGCGACCCGAGCTTGTGCCGCAGACGCTGCGGGATCGACTTCGCCATGGCCCTGATCTTCTCCTTGAGCAGTCCGGGCACCAGCCACTCGCAACGCCCCGCCGGCACCTGGTTGAGCAGCGAGAGCGGCACGCTCATCGTGACGCCATCGCGCGGCGAGCCAGGCTCGAAGTGGTACTCGAGAGCCAAGCGGTTGGGCCCGAGCTGCAGCGCCGGCGGAAAAGCGTCCGTAGTGATGCCGGCCGCCTGGTGCCGCATCAGATCGTCGCGTGAAAGGTAAAGCAGCCTTGGCAGTTCGCGCTCGGCGCCCTTGCGCCACTTCTCGAAGTCGGCGCCGCTCGATATGCCCTGCGGAACGCGCTCGTCGTAGAAGGCGTGTATCAGCTCCTCGTCGACCAGGATGTCCGGCCGGCGCGACTTGTGCTCGAGGCGCTCGATCTCGGCGATGAGCCGGCGATTGTGGGCGAAAAATGGCGCCCGCGTCTCGAAATCACCTTCGACCAGCGCCGCGCGGATGAAGATGTCACGCGAGAGCGTGGCATCGAAGGACGCAAAGTTCACCGGGCGGTTTGCGTATACAGGCAGGCCGTAGAGCGTGCCGCGCTCGAGCGCTACGACCTGGGCGCGGCTCCTCTCCCAATGCGGATCCTGCCGGTCGCGCTTGAGCAGGTGCGCACCGAGCTCCTCCAGCCACTTCGGATCGACATTCGCCACGCTGCGGGCGAACAGCCGCGTGGTTTCGACCAGCTCGGCGGCGACGATCCACTTGCCGGGTTTCCTGGTCCGCGAACCGGGGTGGACCCAGAACTTGATGCCGCGCGCACCGGTGTAGCTGCCTTCTGCCTCCTCGCGCATGCCGACGTTGCCGAGCAATCCGGCGAGCAGCGCGCGGTGGATGGCGCGATACCCCTCGGCACTCTCGGGGTTCACCGAGGATCCGGGCCATTTCATCTCGCCGAGCGTGGTTTCAAGCTGGGCGTGGATATCGCGCCACTCCCGCAGGCGCGGGACGGAAAGAAAGTTCTCGCGGCAAGCCTTCTCGAGCTTTCCGTCAAACACTTTCCAGAGCTTGAGGAAAGCGAGAAAATCCGAGCGTTCGTCGGCGAACTTCGCATGGCGTTCGTCGGCGGCCGTCGCGCGCTCGAGCGGGCGCTCGCGCGGATCCTGCACCGAGAGTGCCGCGGCGATGATCAACACCTGCTCGAGGCAGCCCTCGGCGCGCGCCGCGACCAGCATGCGGCCGACTCGCGGGTCGAGCGGCAGCCTGGCGAGTTCGCCGCCGATCTCCGTCAGCTCGTTGCGTTCATCGACGGCACCGAGCTCCGCAAGCAATGCGTAGCCGTCGGCGATTGCGCGCGGCGCCGGAGGATCGAGGAAGGGAAACTCCTCGACGTTGCCGAGCCCGAGGCTCTTTGCCCGCAGGATTACCGACGCGAGCGACGAGCGCAGCAGCTCCGGATCAGTGAATGCAGGACGCTTCTCGAAGTCCTCTTCGGAATACAGGCGAATGCAGACGCCCTGCGCAACGCGTCCGCAACGCCCGGCGCGCTGGTTCGCTGCCGCCCGGGAGATCGCCTCGACGCGCAGCATCTCCACCTTGTTGCGGTAGCTGTATCGCTTTACTCGGGCAAGACCGGTATCGACGACGTACCGGATGCGCGGCACCGTGAGCGAGGTTTCGGCGACGTTGGTGGCGAGCACGATGCGGCGCTCGCGTCCGGGCTTGAATACGCGGTCCTGATCCGGGGCGGAAAGCCGCGCATACAAGGGAAGAAGCTCCGCCCCGAGATGCCGGCGCCTCAACACCTCGGCGGTGTCGCGGATCTCCCGCTCTCCGGGCAGGAATACCAGAATGTCGCCCGCGCCCTCGCGGCACAGCTCCTCGACCGCGTCGGCAAGCGCCTGCTCTTCCTCTTCGCGAGTCGTGTCCTCGGCATCGCCGGCGACCGGCCGGTAGCGCATCTCCACGGGATAAAGACGCCCCGATACCTCGATCACGGGCGCGTCGTCGAAATGCCTGGAGAAACGCTCCGCATCGATGGTGGCCGAGGTAACGACGACCTTGAGATCGCTGCGGATCTCGAGGAGCTTTTTCAGATAGCCGATCAGGAAATCGATATTCAGGCTGCGCTCGTGCGCCTCGTCGAGAATGATCGAGCCGTACTGCCGCAGCTGGGGATCGCCCTGCGTCTCGGCGAGGAGGATGCCATCGGTCATCAGCTTTATCGCCGTGTCCGGCCGAACGCTTTCGTGGAACCGCACTTTGTAGCCCACCAGCAGGCCGCCCTTGGTGCCGAGCTCGTCGGCGACGCGCGCCGCCACGGAACGCGCGGCGATGCGCCGCGGCTGCGTATGGCCGATGCGCCCGGCCGAGCCGCGACCCATCTCGAGGAGGATCTGCGGCAACTGGGTCGTCTTGCCCGAGCCTGTCTCGCCGCACACGATGACCAGCGGGTGCTTTTCCACGGCGGCGCGGATCGCGTCGCGCTTGGCGTTGATGGGCAGCGCGGGATCGATGCGTAGTAACACGATGAGACTTATGTCACACAGTGCCTGGCTGAATTCGGAACTTCGCAACAGCCTTTTGCGGCGCGGATGAATAAACGCATTCGTTCTTGACTTTGCGGAATGACAGAAACTAGATTCAGGTCACGGCAAGCTGGCCGTGAAGCCTCTCCCCTCAACCAAACTTCTGGAGCGCAGATGAACCGCATAATGAATAACACGCTTTGCCGCATCCTGATCGCGCTGATGGTCTGGACGCCATTTCAAATGGCGCAGGCAGGAATGATCGGCACCGAGCAACTCGCCTCGACTGCTCAGCACGGCGACCGCACGGCTGTCCTTAACATGCTCAGCCGTGCCGAAGTAGCGAGCCAACTCCAGGCGCTTGGCATAGATCCTGCGCAGGCAAAGGATCGGGTGCAGGCAATGAGCGATCAGGAAATCGCGGCGCTCGCCAACAGGCTCGAGTCACTGCCTGCCGGCGCGGATAGCGGCGCAGTGCTCCTCATCATCGTCATCGCGGCGGCGGTGTGGTGGTACATGTATAAGCGTTAGCCTTGGTCCTCGGCAAAACGCCCGCGAATGCGGGCGTTTTCCATTTCACTGAGAACCTGATGGACGTAACGCGCGATCAGGTCCACTTCGAGATTCACTTTCGCACCCGGTGCGAGCCGCGCTAGCGTCGTGACCTGGAGGGTGTGCGGGATGAGATTCACTTCGAAAGCGTCGCTCTCGACCCGGTTCACGGTCAGGCTGACCCCATCGACGCAAATGGAGCCTTTGCCGGCGATGTAGCGCTTCAGGTCGGGCGGGGCACGAACCTCAAGCAAGCCGTCTGCGAAGCGCAGAACTTCGCCTACTCCGTCGACGTGCCCGGTGACCAGGTGGCCGCCGAGGCGCCCGCCCATGGCGAGCGACTTCTCCAGGTTCACCTCGCCCGGTCGGTCCAGCCCCGAGGTGACGCGCAGCGTTTCGCCCGACACGTCGGCCGTAAATCCACGCGGGGTGATCGCCGAAACGGTGAGGCACACACCCTGCACGCAGATCGAGTCGCCCACCGCGATGTTGGCCAGACCGAGCGCGGGGCATTCCACCTCCAGCGGAGGAACGCGCACGATCTTCCCTACCGCCTGCACGATGCCTGTGAACATGGCAGCGAAGCGTAACCCAAAAGAAATAAGGTCATACTGTAGCCATGCAGCGACAGGTCGAATTGATCGGCGCGGCTTGGGGCCTTGGAGGCGTGGATCCCGGGTGCGCCGACGCGCCCGCGGTGCTCGCGCCGCTCCTCCTTTCGCGCCTGCGCGAGTACGGCATTCCGACGCTGCCCGGCCCGATTCTGCGGCCGTCGCCGACCGAGCGGCGCAAGCAGGTCGCCGTGAGCAGGCTGTGCAGCCTGCTTGCTTCCGCGGTCGCCGGCTCGCTGCGCCACGGCAGGTTGCCCTGCGTGCTCGGCGGCGATCACACCTGCGCGGGGGGAACATGGACCGGCGTGGCGCGCAGCCTGCGCGGCGACCTGGGCCTGGTATGGGTGGATGCGCACATGGACAGCCACACCCCCGGGACCAGCCACACCGGGCGCCTGCACGGCATGCCGCTCGCCTGGCTCCTCGGGCAGGACGACGACCCGCTCTACGGCCTGGCGTCGGGCGTGCTGGATCCGCGCCACGTCTGCCTCGTCGGCGTGCGCAGCTATGAGCCCGAGGAGTCCGAGCGCCTGGCGCGCCTGGGCGTGCGCGTGTACCTGATGGAAGAAATCCGGCAGCGCGGCCTCCAGAGGGCGCTCGACGACGCGCTGCGCATCGCATCGCAAGGCACGGCAGGATTCGGCATCAGCATCGATCTCGACGTAGTGACGCCGGAGGACGCGCCGGGCGTGGCGGTACCGGCAGAGGGCGGGCTGGGTGGCGCCGAGCTCGCGCGGGCGCTGCAGGGCATCGGCGGCAGGCCTGGTCTGGCCGCAGTCGAGCTGGTCGAATATTGCCCGCGGCTCGACAAGGGCGGGCGCAGCGCGCAGGTCGCGGTGGATCTGCTGGCTGCGACGCTATGCGGGTCGCGCGACGATGCGAAGGTCCTCGCCGAGGCGCTCGACCGATAGCAGCCTCAGCCTGCGCCTCTCTCCGAGCGCGGCGAGCGCGGGGAGATCTAGCATCCCCTGCGCCGCGTCGCCGAGGAAACTCGGGTTCAGGTACACCAGGAACTCGTCGACGCAGCCCTCGCGCACGAGCGATCCATTCAGCCGGAAGCCGGCCTCGACGTGCAATTCATTGATGCCGCGCCGAGCCAGCTCCTCGAGCATGCGCGGCAGGTCGACTTTCCGATCTGGATTCGACAGCTGAACCACCTCTGCGCCGAGTGGCGCCTTGCCCGCGCTGGCGGCAAAAATCAGCACCTTGCCGCCTTCCAGAATCCGCGCCGTGCCGGGCGTCTGCAGCCGGCTATCCACGATCACGCGCAGCGGCTGGCGCGGCGTCTCGACATCGCGCACCGTGAGACGGGGGTCGTCGGCGGTGACCGTGCCGATCCCCGTCAGCACGGCGCAGGCGCGGGCCCGCCAGCGATGCCCGTCGCGCCGCGCCTCCGGTCCCGTGATCCACTGGGATTTGCCGTCGGCAAGCGCCGTGCGCCCATCGAGCGTGGCCGCCAGCTTGAGCCGCACCCACGGCCGCCCGCGCGTCATGCGCGAGACGAAGCCGATGTTCAGCTCGCGGGCCTCGTCTCCGAGCAAACCGTGCTCGAACGCGACGCCGGCGCTGATGAGAGCTTCGCCGCCGTGCGCGGCGACCGGGTTCGGGTCACGCATCGCCGCCACGACGCGCGCGACTTTCGACTTGACCAGCGCCTCGACACAAGGCGAGGTGCGACCCTGGTGATTGCAGGGCTCCAGGTTGACGTAGACGGTGGCACCCGCCGCACGTTCGCCCGCGGCGCGAAGCGCGAGCACCTCGGCGTGCGGCTCGCCCGGCTTCTCGTGCCAGCCCTCGCCGACGATTTCTTCGCTGCGGGTGATGACGCAGCCGACGCGCGGATTCGGCGTGGCGGTATACAGGCCCTTTTCAGCGAGCGAAAGCGCCCGCCCCATCATGGCGTGATCGAACGACCCAAACGGGGTAGCTGAGGCTGCTGTCACCTGCGCCGTTTGCGCGTGGACTTCACTTCCTGCACCGCCTCGCGGAAATCGTCCGGCGTCTCGAAGCTGCGGTACACCGAGGCAAAGCGGATATAGGCAATCTTGTCGAGCTTGGCGAGCTCGCGGATCACGAAGTCGCCGACGCGGCTGGTCGGCACTTCGCGCTCGCCCAGCGAGCGCAGCCGCTCGATCACCCGGTCCACGGCGGCCTCGACCTCGTCGGTCGCGACCGGGCGCTTGCGCAGCGCGAGCATCATGCTGCCCATCAGCTTGTCGCGGTCGAAGTCGGTGCGGCTGCCGTCTTTCTTCACCAGGCGCGGCATCTTCAGGTCCACGCGCTCGTAGGTGGTAAAGCGCTTCTCGCACCGCACGCACTTTCTGCGGCGGCGGATCGTGTTGGCCTCGAGGTTCGCCCGGGTGTCGACCACCTGGGTGTCGGCGGAGCCGCAGAACGGGCATTTCATGCGTAGACCGGAAACCTCGCGCAGAGCGCCCTGACCTCTTCGGCGACGCGCTCGAGCCTCGCTTCGTCGGCGGGCCTCTCGAGCACGTCGCAGATGAGGTGGGCGAGCTTTTCGGCCTCCGGCTTGCGCAAGCCGCGCGTCGTCATCGCCGGGGTGCCAACGCGCACGCCGCTCGTCACCATCGGTTTCTGCGGGTCGTCGGGAATGGCGTTCTTGTTGAGCGTGATGTGCGCCCGCCCGAGCGCCGACTCGGCGTCCCTGCCGGTGATTGCGAGGCTGCGCAGGTCGAGCAGGAACATGTGGCAGTCGGTGCGGCCGGAAACGACGCGCACGCCACGCTCAGTGAACACCTCCACCATGGCGCGCGCGTTTTCGAGCACGCGTCCCTGGTAGGACTTGAACTCCGGCTTCAGCGCCTCGCCCAGCGCCACCGCCTTGGCGGCGATGACGTGCATCAGCGGCCCGCCCTGGATGCCGGGGAACACCGCCGCGTTGACCGCCTTCTCCTGCTCCGGCGCGCCGAAGATCAGGCCCCCGCGCGGCCCGCGCAGCGTCTTGTGCGTGGTGGCGGTGACGAAGTCGGCAATGCCGATGGGGGACGGATAAAGCCCGGCGGCGATCAGTCCGGCGTAATGCGCCATGTCCGCCATCAACAGCGCGCCCGCCTTGTCGGCGATGGCGCGAAAGCGCTTCCAGTCGATGGCCGGCGCGTACGCCGAGGCGCCGGTCACGATCAGGCGCGGCCGGTGCTCCATGGCAAGGCGCTCGGCCTGCGCGTAATCGATCTCCTCTTTCTCGGTAAGGCCGTAGGAGATCACCTTGTAGAGCTTGCCCGAGTAGTTGACCGGGGAGCCGTGGGTCAGGTGGCCGCCGTGCGCGAGCGACATGCCGAGCAGCGTGTCGCCCGGCCGCAGCGCCGCTGCGTAAACCGCCTGGTTGGCCTGCGAGCCCGAATGCGGCTGCACGTTCGCCCAGGGCGCGCCGAACAGCTTCCTGGCGCGCTCGATGGCAATGGTCTCGACCATGTCGACGTACTCGCAGCCGCCATAGTAGCGCTTGCCGGGGTAGCCCTCGGCGTACTTGTTGGTGAGCTGGGTGCCGTGAGCGATCAGCACGGCCGGGCTGACGTAATTCTCGGAGGCGATCAGCTCGACGTGGTCGTCCTGCCGGCGGTGCTCGAGGTGGACTGCGTTCCAGACTTCCGGGTCGGCCTGCGCGAGGAGGTTGGGGGCGAACATGGCATCGGCGCAAAAGCGCCTATGTTACTGACTCTTCTGGCGCTCGAGGCGAAAGCGCAGCACGTGATCGCCGTGCATCGCCGCCGACTCACCGAGGCCGATCCAGCCGCGCTCGCCGAGCACCGCTTCCTCACGCCGCAGCACCATCTCGCGGCTGCTGCCGTCGATCAGGACAAAGGTACCGTTCGAGGACTGGTCGGCAATCACGAAGTTGCCCTGCCGCCCGAAGATGCGCGCGTGCACGCGCGAGGCGCGGGTGCTGGCGATCACCACGTCGTTCCCCTTGTCGCGGCCGAGGCGCACCGAGCCCGCCGGCTCGACCATGAACATGCTGCCGCCATAAGCGAGCTTCAGGTTCCATTGGCTCGCGACGTCGCTATCGCGCAGCAGTGTCTCGGTGAGGTCGCCGTCGCTGCGCCACACGACGTCGCAAACCATGACCGCGTCGGCTTTGCCGCGGATTTTCATCGGGTACAGCGGCCGGCAGCGCGCCTGCAGGTCCGGGGCGAGCGAATCGACCGTCTGCTGCGTGGTGAGGACCTGCTCGGGATTGGCCACGGCGACCAGGCGCGCGGCTACGTTCACCGTGTCGCCGAACACGTCGGCGTCCTCCATGATGACCGGGCCGTAGGTGAACACCACCTTGATGGCGAGCTTCGGAGTTTTGCCCAGAGCGAGATTGAATGCGGCCGTCTGCATCTCGCAGGCCGCGCGCAGCGCCGCGTCGGGCGCGGAAAACTGGCACACCATGCCGTCACCGAGCCTCTTTACGACGGCGCCGCTGTGTTCGGCGACTTTCTTGTCCAGGTGTCCCAGAAGCCGGTTGATGAGGGCGAGTGCTTTCGTGTCACCGAGCGATTCGTAGATCGCGGTGCTGTCGCAGACGTCGGCGAAAAGCACTGCGCGCCGCGGGTTCTGTGCCACGCTCTTGCCTATCCTCCGGCGGCGATCATACGTCAGATTCGCAGCGGTGGCGCGAGGTCGTCCCGCGTATCGATGTCGCGCACCACGCCGGGATCGCCGACCGGAATTTTCACGAGGCGATTCTCGTGCGCGGCGAGCAGGCGCTTGGCGCCCTCGTCGCCGCGCAGCCTCAGCAGCTCCGCGTAAAAGCTTCCCGCCATTCCGACCGGGTGGCCGCGCCGCGCGCGGAAATACGGCGCCGCCAGCGCCGCGCCGTCGGCGAGAGCTGCGCGCACCGCGGCAATCGACGTGCGGCGCACGAATGGCATATCGCCGAGCGCCACCAGGTAGCCGTCGGCTTGACCCGCGGCGCGGGCCGCGCAGGCGAGGCTCGCCCCCATGCCTTCGGCGGCGTTTTCGCACACCGTCACCTCGCAGCCTTCTTTCCGGAGCTGCGCGGCAAGCTCATCGGCGCCGGGCCTGGTGACGGCGACCACCCGGTCCAGTTCGGACTTCAGATGGCGCGCCGCCTGCACGGCGATGGATACGCCGTGCGGCAGAGAGTGTTGCAGCTTGTCGGAACCGAAGCGCTTCGCAGATCCCGCGGCGAGCAGGAGCCCGACGATGTTCTTCAAGTCGTCGTCTTGACTTCGCAGGCGGAAGGATCGAAGCGGCGCTCGGGCTTGGCGGCCCAGGTCGGCTCGCTCACGCCGTGGCGCACCGCGGTCATTTCGGCGAGGATCGCCACCGCGATCTCGGGCGGCGTCTTCGAGCCGATGTAGAGCCCGACCGGGCCGCGCAGCCGCGCGATCTCCTCGCCGGACACGTCGAACTCGCGCAGGCGCTCGCGCCGCGCGTCGTTGTTCTTCTTCGAGCCGATGGCGCCGACATAGAAAGCCGCCGACTTGAGCGCTTCCATCAGCGCGAGATCGTCCAGTTTCGGATCGTGGGTGAGCGCGACGATGGCGCTGTGTCCGTCCAGGTTCAGCTCGCGCACCACATCGTCGGGCATGCCGCGGTCGAGCGGCACGCCGGCCAGGTCCCAGCCGCTCGCGTATTCCTCGCGCGGATCGATCACGGTGACGTGGTAGTCGAGCATGTGCGCCATCTCGGCGAGATAGCGCGTGAGCTGGCCGGCGCCGATCAGCACCAGCCGCCAGCGGGGGCCGTGCACCGCGCTGAGCAGCTTGCCGTCGAACTCGAGCACATCCTGCCAGCGCCCGGGTTCGAGCGTGGCGCGGCCGCTGTCCATTTCCAGGCGCCGTTTCACCAGCTGCTGCTGCGAGATTCGATCGAGCAATTCCGCGATGCGGCTATGGTCGGCCAGGGGTTCCAGGACCAGTTGCAGGGTTCCGCCGCAGGGCAGTCCCCAGCGCGTCGCCTCCTCGTTGGTGACGCCATAGGTGACCAGCTCGGGCTTGCTTGCGGCCACCACCCGGGCCTTGACCTTGTCGATCAGGTCGTCCTCGACGCAGCCGCCCGACACCGAGCCGACCACTTGACCGTCGTCGCGGATCGCGACCATCGCCCCCACCGGACGGGGGGCGGAGCCCCAGGTCTTGACAATGGTGCCCAGCGCAACCTGCCGGCCCTGCTTGCGCCACGCCTCGGCGCTGCGCAGGACCTCGATATCGACGCTATCCATGGGGAAATGTTATCGCAACTCGGCAGCCGCGGCCGCCCATGCCGTGGTTGATTTCGAGCGCCGCGCCGTGGCCGGCCGCGATCTCGCGCACGATGGCGAGGCCCAGGCCGCTGCCGGTGCCCGTGGTGCCGGGCATGCGGTAGAAGCGCTCCAGGACACGCTCGCGCTCCTGGGGCGGGATACCCGAGCCGTCATCCTCGATCTCCATGAACGGCCGCCCGTTGCGCGCCCCGGTGCGCACGGTAATGTGGCCGCCGCGCGGCACGTACTCGATCGAGTTGTGGACCAGGTTGCCGAGCGCCTCGCGCAGGAGGAAGGCGTCCCCGCTGACGCTCGCCGGCGCGAGCTCGAAGCCGAGGTCGAGGTCGCGCGCGAGCGCGCTGTGCACCCATTCGTCGGCCGCGCCTTCCGCCAGCCCCTTCAGGTCGACCGCCGAATGCGGCTCGACACGCCCGCCGCGCTCGGCGCGCGCCAGGGCCAGCAGCTGGTTCGCCAGCCGCGCGATGCGCACGGTGGCGCTGTGCACCTGCTCGATCTCGGCTCGGGTCTCCCCCGAGAGCGGCTGGGCGAGCGCGAGCTCGGCATGCGTGCGCAGTCCCGCGAGCGGCGTGCGCAGCTGGTGCGCGGCGTTGGCGAGGAAGCGCTGCTGGTTGCGGTTCGATTCCTCGACCTGCACCAGCAGCTGGTTCAGCGCCTCGATCAGCGGGCGCGTCTCCGCCGGCGCCAGCGCAGGCTCGATCGGCCGCAGGTCGCGTGGAGAAAGCTTGCGGATCTCGCCGGAGAGCCGCTCGAGCGGCGCCAGGCCCCGGGCCACGCCGAACCATACCAGCGCGAGCGTCAGCACCGCGAGCAGTGCCTGGGGCATGACGCTGCCGAGCAGGATCTCGCGCACCAGGCGGTCGCGCTTGCGCGTCGTCTCGGCGACCGTGATGGTGCAGATCTGGCCGCCGCAGGGCGCCAGCAGCGCCGCGGCACGAACCTTGGTGCCGCGATACGTTGCGTCATAGAAAATCGAGCCGTCTTGCGGGCGTTGCGCGACGCGCGGCGGGGGTATCCCCATGTCGCCGGCGATCAGCTTGCCCGACGGGTCGCGCACCAGGTAGTAAATCGTGTCGAACCGGTCGGTGCGCAGGATCTGCTCGGCGGCGCTCGGCAGGTCGACCGCCAGCGTGCCGTCGCGCACGTGGATGCGATCGGCAAGCGCGATCCCGGCATCGATGAGCGCGCCGTCGTAGGCATCGGTGGCGGGTTCGCGGGCGAGGTAGTACGCCGCGACCGAGCTCACTGCCAGGATGCCGGCGACCGGGAGAAGCAGCAGGCGCAGCAGCTGCCCGCGGAGGCTTGCGTCGGCCATCTAGCGTATTTTGAACTCCTCCAGCATGTAGCCGAAGCCCCGCACGGTGCGAATGTGCACCCCGGCGCGCTCCAGCTTGGTCCTGAGGCGCGAAATGTAGACCTCGATGGCGTTGGGCGAAAGATCCTCGTCCCAGCCGGCGACCGCCTGGATGATGCTCTCCTTCGAGACGATCTTCTCCACCTTGCCGAGCAGCACCTCCAGCACGGCCCACTCCCGCGCCGCGAGCTCGAGCGGCTCCCCGGCGAGGTAGGCGCGCCGCGCCACGGTGTCGAGGGTCAGCGGCCCGTGCATGATCTTCGGCCCGGTCTGCGCCAGCGAACGACGGATGAGCGCGCGCACGCGCGCCGCCAGCTCGGGCATGGCGAAGGGCTTGGCCATGTAATCGTCGGCGCCCAGGTCGAGCCCATGCACGCGGTCGCTCACCGTATCGCGCGCCGTCAGCACCAGCACCGGGACGCGATGCTCGGCGCCGCGCAGCCGGCGCAGCACCTCGAAGCCGTCCATGCCGGGCAATCCGATGTCGAGGATGACGAGGTCGAAGCGCTCCCCGCGCGCGGCGCCCACCGCCTCCTCGCCGCGGCCGGCCACGTCCACCGCGTAGCCCTCGGCCTCGAGGATGCGCGCCAGGCCCGAGGCGAGCGACGGATCGTCCTCAACGATGAGAATGCGCATCGCCATTCATCATACCGCTTCGGCTTCGGCTCACAGATCGCCCGCCAGGGCGCGCAGCTCGAGCTGCGCTTCGACGATCGCGCCGATCAGCTCGAGCCGCGCGGTCGCGGCGTCGAGCTGTGTGCGCCGCGCATCGAGCAGCTCGAACAGCGTGCCGCGTCCAAGTCGATAGGCGGATTCCGCCATTTCGAAGAATGTCGCCTGACGCTCGAAGACGTCCTTTTCCAACCGGTTCAACGCGGCGCGACGCAGCTCCAGCGTTTCGAGGTGGCGCTGATATTCGGCGCGCAGCGACGCGCTTGCCGCGCGCTCGCGCGCCCGTGCGGCGGCGGCGTCGGCCAGCGCCTTGTCTTCGAGCGCGCGCTTGCTGTCGAGAATCGGGATTTCGCTCGAGAGCCCGATGAAGTCCGCGGAGCCGAAGGGCCCGCTAGTCCAGGTGCGGCCGAGCGCGATGCTCGGCACCGGCAGCCGCTCGCGGCGCGCCACGTCGACGCGCGCGTCGGCAACCGAAGCTTCGTCGCGCGCCACGCGCAAAGTCGGATTGCGCGCGAGCGCGGAGTCGGCGTCGGCCGGCCGATCGGCAACGCCCTGGAGCGCACGCAGCGAGCCGGCGGCGCGCGGACGCCAGCCCGGCGCTTCGACCAGCGCTGCGAGCGCTGCGGCATGCTCGGCAACTTCGGCCTCCACGCGCTGCACGCCCAAGCCGGCGAGCGCGAGCTCGGCTTCGGCGCGCGCGAGGTCGTAGCGGCTCGCCATGCCACTTGCCAGCCGGCCTGACACCAGCCCGCCGATGCGCTCGACCTCCGAAAGCGCAGTGCGGCGCGCCGCGAGCTGCTCCTGCGCAGTCAGCAGCCGCACGAACTCGAGCGCGGCGTGGCGCTTGGTCTCGTTCTGCGTCAGGCGGATTTGCGACTCGGCGCGGCCGACCTGCAGCTCGGCAGCGCGCACGCGCGCGCCGCGCTGCCCGAAGATCGGGATCGGCAGCTCGATGGTCGCCTGCTGCTGGGAGGTCGCGTCGAACACGGTGCGCTCGCCGCCGCTTGGCCGCGAGCGCCCCAGCGAGACGCTGGGATTGGGCAGCGCCCCCGCGGTGACGCGCTCGGCGCGCGCGGCGTCGGCTTCGCGCTCCGAGGCGACGATGCGCGGGCTCGTCTCGACGATGCGCAGCAGCTCTTCCAGGCTCACCGACGACGGAAGTTGCGCGCAGGCCGGAGCGCTGATGAGAGCCAATGCCATGGCCTCAAGCAGCCTCATCCAGCTCCTCGGGTGTGACGTACCGCTCCGCGGCGGTCAGGTAATAGATGCCCGGCAGGACGAACAGCGTAATGATGAGCGTCGTCACCATGCCGCCGACGATGACCAGCGCGAACGGCCGTTGCGTCTCGCTGCCGATTCCCGTCGAGATGGCCATCGGCAGCAGCCCGAACAGCGCCAGCAGGGACGCCATGAGCACCGCGCGCAGTTTCTCGACGCTTCCTTCGATGATCGCAAGCTCGAGCGGCGACCCAGCGTGCCTGCGGCCTTCGATCGCGCTGACGAGCAACAGCCCGAGCAGCGACACCTGCCCGAGAAGCGCGATGAAGCCGACCACCGCGCTCACCGAGAGCGGCATATCGCCCACCTTCAGCGCGAACACCCCTCCAGTCAGCGCGAACGGCACCGCGAGCAGGATGGCGAGCGTCGCCCGGCCCGACTGGATCGCCCCGTAGAGCAGCGCGAGCACCGCCGCGAGCGCGGCAGGAACGATGATCTGCAGCCGCCTGATTGCGCGCTGCTGGTTCTCGAACTCTCCGCCCCACGCGAAGTAATAGCCGTCGGGCAGCTTGACGCCGTCGGTCACGGTCGCGATGGCGTCGTTGACCACCGAGCCCATGTCGCGGCCTTCGACGTTGAACTTGAGCGCGAGGTAACGGCTATTTCCCTCGCGGTAGATGTTTGCCGCGCCGCTAGCCACCGATATTGAGGCGAGCTCGCTCAGCGCGACGCTGCCGCCTCCCGGCCGCGGCACCGCGAGCTCGCCGATCGCCCGGTCGTTCTCGCGTGCCGTCGCGGGCAGGAGCAGCCGCACCGGCACCGGGCGCTCACCCTCCCAGAATGTCGTGACCACTTTTCCGGCAAGCGCGGTGGCGATGAAGTCGTTGGCCGCCGCGACCGGGATCCCGGCGCGCGCTAGCGCCTCCCGATTGAGCAGGATCTGAAGTTGCGGCACGGTGGTGTCGCGATACAGGCCCAGATCGACGATGCCCGGGACGCCGGCGAGCCGGGCACGGGCCTGCTCGAGCGTGGCGCGCATCACGGCAGTCTCCGTGCCGAACACCTTGAGGACCACCTTGCCGCGCACGCCCGCGACCGCTTCTTCGACGTTGTCCTTGATCGGCTGCGAGAAGTTGTAGCGCACTCCCGGGATCTGGCCCACCTGCGCGCGCATCTCGTCCATCAGCCGGTCCTTGTCGTAGCCGTGCCGCCACTCGTCGCGCGGCTTCAGCCGCACGAATGTCTCGCTCATGTTGACGCCCTCGTTGTCGGTGCCGTCCTCCGGGCGGCCGACCTCGCTCAGCACCTGCGCCACCTCGGGAAAGGTGAGGATCCGGCGTCGCACCTCGACCAGCGTGGTCTGAGCGGCTTCGAGCGCGATGCTCGGCGGCATCTCGACGAACACGACAAAGTCGCCCTCGTCGAGCTCGGGCAGAAACTCGGTGCCGAGGCGCGTGCCGATCCACAAGGTGAGCGCGAGGAACACGGCGGCTGCGCCGAGCGCCAAGCCACGGCGCGGCAGGAGCCGCCCGAGCCACGCGCCATAGTTCTTGCGCACATTCTCGATAAAGCGCGGCTCGGCGGCCGTACGCGTGGTCGAGAAGCCGAGCGCGCACAGCGCCGGGACGAGCGTCAGCGCGAGCACCAGCGCCGCGACGAGGGCGAAGGAGTAAGTGAGCGCAAGCGGCCGGAAGATGCGTCCCTCGACCTGCTCGAGCGTGAACACCGGCACCAGCGCCGCGATGATGATCAGCATCGCGTAGAGCGTCGGCCGGGCGACCTGCTCGGCGGCCTCGATCACCAGCCTGAGCAGCTCGCGGCGCCGCGTCGGCCGCTGGTATTGCACCGCATGCAGCACGTTCTCCACCAGCACCACCGCGCCGTCCACCAGGATGCCGAAGTCGATCGCCCCCATCGAGATCAGGTTGGCCGGCAGCTTGAGCGCGTACAGGCCGATGAAAGCGCCCAGCAGCGCGAGCGGAATCACCGCCGCGACGATCAGCGAGCCCGTGACGCTGCGGAAGAACAGCCACGCCACCGCGACCACCAGCAGGAAGCCGTGCAGCAGGTTCGTGTGCACGGTGCTCAGCGTGTTGCCGACGAGCAGCGTGCGGTCGTAGAACGGCTCGATGCGCATGCCGCGCGGCAGGATCCTGTCGTTCAGCTCCGCCACCTTGGCGTGCACGCCGGCGAGCACGCGCGAGGGATTCTCGGCGCGGCGCATCAGCACGAATCCCTCGACGGCTTCCTTCTGCTCGTTCCAGCCGACGGCGCCGCGCCGCGGCGTATTGGACTGCACGATCTCGCCGATGTCCCCGACCGTCACCGGCGTCCCCTCGCGCGTCTTCAGAACCGTGCGGCGGATGTCTTCGACCGACCCGATGTAGCCGATGCCGCGCACCCCCAGTTCCTGGTCGCCGTGCCGCACGAAGCCGCCGCCGACGTTGATGTTCGTCTTCGCCAGGGCGTCGGCGACGTCGCCGAGCGCCAGGCCGTGGGCACGCATGCGGTCGGGATAAACGCGGACCTGCACTTCCTTCAAGTAGCCGCCGAAATTCACCACGTCGGCGACGCCGGGCACCTGCTTCAGCACGCGCGAGATGGTCCATTGCAGCTCGCTGCGCAGCTGGTAAAGATCGTGCCGGTCGCTCGTGACGCGGAACTGGTACACCTCCCCGAGCGGCGTCGCATCGGGCGCGAGCGTCGGCGCCACGCCCTCGGGCAGGTCGGCGGACGCCATGCGCTGGGCGACGTGCATGCGCGAGACGAACGGATCGGCATCGTCGTCGAAGGTGAGCGTGACGAGCGACAGGCCGAAGAGGCTTTCGCTCCTCAGCTGCATCACACGCGGCGTGCCGTTCAGCACGCGCTCCAGAGGCACGGTGACGCTGCGCTCCACCTCTTCCGGCGCGTAGCCTGGCATCTGCGCGATCACGGTTACCTGCGCGTTGGTGACATCGGGAAACGCCTCGATCGGCGTGTTCAGGTAGGCGCGCACACCTACCGCAGCCAGCACTGCCACCGTCACGATCGCCGCGACGCGGCGATGCACGCAGGCTTCGATGAGCGCGTTGAGCACAGGACTAGAGGAGCTGCTCGGCTTCGCGGTCGACGAGCAGCGCGCCTTTCATCACCACGCGCTCGCCCGGCTCGAGGCCCTTGAGCACGCGCACCCGCCCGCCGGTCTCGTCGCCGACTTCGACCGCGCGGGCGACGAAGCGCCCGTCCTTGTCCTCCAGATAGACGATGCGCTTGCCGCCTTCCTTGAGCAGCACCGCGGTTACCGGCAACCACAGCTCGCCGGCGGCGGCCGGTGCGGCCACCGTCACCCGCACCAGCAGCCCCGCGCGCAGGTCCGCCCGCGCGCGCTCGAGCGCATGGCCGGGCAGCGAGGACAGCAGCTCGATGTAGATCGGCGTGCGCCGCGTCTCCGGGTCACTGCGCGGCGCGACGCCGGCGATGCGCCCGGGCAGCGTGAGATTAAGCGCGGCGACTGTCACGTCGACCTTGCCGGCCTTCGCCGCCTGGCTGGTCTCGCCTTCAGGCACGTCGGCGACCACCCACAGCCCGCCGGGATTGCCGATTTCGACCAGCGGATCGCCGCCCAGCTGCACCGTCGCGCCGGCGGCAGCTTTCACGCTGACCACCACGCCGTCGACCGGGGCGCGCACATGCACGCTCGCCCCCTCGCCAGCGCCGAGCAACGCGGCGTTGCGTTCACTGCGCTCCAGCTCGGCGCGCGCTTCACGCAGCTTCATTTCAGCTTCGAACCGCTCGACCTCGAGGCCGACGCCCCGCTTTACCATCTCGGTCTGCCGGGCGAGCACCTCCTCCTGGAGCCATACTTTCAGGCGCGCCTGGCTCAGCGCAGTTCTTACGCCCATGGCGTCCGGACTTTCGATTGTGAATAGCGTGGCGCCGGCGCGCACGCGCTGGCCTGGCTCGATGGACACCCTTGCCACGCGTCCGGCGAACGGCGCAGTTACTGCGGAGAGCGCCTTGGGCCGAAACGCGGTGCGGCCAAAATACGTACGCGTCGCGGAAAATTCGGCCAGCGCCAGCGGCTCGACGGTGAGAAATTGCCGCGACGCGTTGGGCAGCATCAACTGTCCCGCCGGTTGCTTGGTCCCGGCGACCGGTGCTCCCGCCGTCGGCGGTATCGGCTTGCCGCAACCGGCAAGCAGAAGGAAACCTGCGGCAATACATGCTGTTCTCATCGGAGACGCGACGATACGGATCGGCCGTGTCCACACCCTTGCAGCAAGCTTTCCGAAAGCTGACGCTGCGCTGCAACATTGCGGTGCGTGAACGGCTTAGCTACGATGAATGCTCCCCCGCAAGCCCGCTAAATCCCCTGAAGGAGGCAGCATGTCGGTCAAGGTATCCATGAAGGTCAACGGCAAGCCGGTCTCCGCCGACCTCGAGGCGCGGACCCTGCTGGTGACCCTCATCCGCGAGCAGCTGCGGCTCACCGGCACCCACGTCGGCTGCGATACGGCGCAGTGCGGCGCGTGCACTGTCCTCATGAACGGCAAGGCGATCAAGAGCTGCTCGATCGTCGCCATGCAGGCCGAGGGCGCCGACATCCTCACCATCGAAGGCGTGGCCAAGCCCGACGGCACGCTGCACCCGATGCAGGCGGCGTTCAAGGAGAACCACGGCCTGCAATGCGGCTTTTGCACGCCGGGCATGGTGATGAACGCGCTCGACTTCGCGAAAAGCCATCCCGACCCGACCGAGGAGGAGGTCCGCGACAGCCTCGAAGGCAATCTGTGCCGCTGCACCGGCTACCACAACATCGTCAAGAGCATCATGGCCGGCGCGCGCGCGATGGCAGGCAAGCCATGACCGCCTCGCTGATCGGCGCGCGGATCGAGCGCAAGGAGGATTACCGCTTCCTCACCGGCGCCGGCATGTATACCGACGATGTCGCGCTGCCGGGCCAGGCGTACGCGGCGTTCGTGAGGTCGCCTCACGCGCACGCCCGGATCAAGAAGATTGCCCTGGACCAGGCAAAAAAGTCCCCGGCAGTGCTTGCGGTCTATACGGGCGCCGATCTGGCGGCGGCGAAGGTGGGCGGCCTGCCCTGCGGCTGGCTGATCACCGACGTCAACGGCCAGCCGATGAAGGAGCCGCCGTATCCGCCGCTCGCGCAAGGCAAGGTGCGGCACGTCGGCGAGCGCGTCGCGGTAGTGATCGCCGAATCGCTCGACCAGGCGAGGGATGCCGCCGAGCTCGTCGAGGTGGATTATGAAGTTTTGCCGGCAGTCGTCGACCCTGCAAAAGCCAAAGGCGCGCCGGCGATTCATGAAGCGGCGCCTGACAACGCCTGCTACGTCTGGGCGCTCGGCGACAAGGCGGCGGTCGACAGCGCGTTTGCCAAGGCGGCGCACGTCACCAAGCTCGATTTCGTCAACAACCGCCTGATACCGAACGCGATCGAGCCGCGCGCGGCGAACGCGACGTACTCGCGCGCCGAGGCGGGGTACACGCTCTATGTCGCGAGCCAGAACCCGCACGTGGAGCGGCTGCTGATGACTGCCTTCGTGCTGGGGCTGCCCGAGAACAAGGTGCGCGTGGTCGCGCCCGACGTCGGCGGCGGCTTCGGCTCGAAGATCTACCTCTATCCCGAGGACGTGGTGGTCACCTGGGCAGCCAAGCAGCTCAACCGCGCCGTGAAATGGACCGCCGAGCGCACCGAGTCCTTCGTCTCGGACGCGCACGGCCGCGACCACGTGACCACGGCGGAGCTCGCGCTGGACCGCGACGGCAAGTTCCTCGCCATGCGCGTGCGCACGACGGCGAACCTCGGAGCCTATCTCTCGACCTTTGCGTCGTGCATCCCGACCATCCTGTACGCCACGCTCCTCGCCGGGCAGTACACCACGCCGCTCATCTACTGCGAGGTCACCGCGGTGTTCACCAACACCACGCCGGTGGACGCCTACCGCGGCGCAGGGCGCCCCGAGGCGACCTACGTCGTCGAGCGGCTGGTCGAAACGGCCGCGCGCGAAATGAAGCTCGACCCGGCCGGCATCCGCCGCAAGAACTTCATCCGCCAGTTTCCCTATCAGACTCCGGTCGCGCTGTGCTACGACACCGGAAACTACGAGGCGACCCTCGACGCGGTGATGAAGATGGCGGACGTCTCGGGGTTCAAGCAGAGAAAGGAAGAATCGCTCAGGAAGGGCAAGCTGCGCGGCCTGGGGTACGCCTGCTACATCGAGGCCTGCGGCATCGCGCCCTCGAACGTGGCCGGAAGCCTCGGCGCGCGCGCCGGTCTTTTCGAGGCCGGAGAGATCCGCGTGCATCCGACCGGCACCGTGACCGTGTTCACCGGCTCGCATTCGCACGGCCAGGGGCACGAGACCACGTTCGCGCAGGTGGTCGCCGACCGCCTCGGCCTGCCGATGGAGAGCGTCGACATCGTGCACGGCGATACTTCGAAGGTGCTTTTCGGCATGGGCACCTACGGCTCAAGGTCTATCGCGGTCGGTGGGACCGCGATAGTGAAAGCGCTCGACAAGATCATCGCCAAGGGCAGGAAGATCGCCGCGCATCTGCTCGAGGCAGCGGAGGCGGACATCGAGTACGACCGCGGCGTGTTCAAGGTGGCGGGCACCGACAAGCACAAGACCTTCGGCGAAGTGGCGTTCGCGGCCTACGTGCCGCACAACTATCCGCTCGACAAGCTCGAGCCCGGCCTCAACGAGAACGCGTTCTACGACCCGGCGAACTTCACCTTCCCCGCGGGCAGCTATGTCTGCGAGGTCGAGGTGGACCGCGACACCGGCGCGACGCAGATCGTCGCCTTCACCGCCGTGGACGACTTCGGCAAAATCATCAATCCGATGATCGTCGAAGGCCAGGTGCACGGCGGGCTCGCGCAGGGCATCGGGCAGGCGCTCACCGAAGGCTGCCGCTACGACAGCACCGGGCAGCTGGTCACCGGATCATTCAGCGACTACGCCATCCCTCGCGCCGCGGACGTCCCGCTCTTCAAGCTGGATACGCGCGAGACGCCCTGCACGCACAACCCGCTCGGCGTGAAGGGTTGCGGCGAGGCGGGCGCGATCGGCGCGCCGGCGGCGGTGATGAACGCGATCACCGACGCCCTCGGCGTGAAGGACATCCCGATGCCCGCCACGGCGCAGACCGTGTGGCGCTCGATGCACAAGGCAGCCTAGGAGGATATCGATGCACGCATTCGAATATCACCGGCCTTCGAACGTGAAGGACGCCGTCGCCCTGGTCTTAAAGAAGGAGGAAGGCAGATACCTCGCCGGCGGCCAGAGCCTGGTGCAGGCGATGAAGCTGCGCCTGTCGTCGCCGACCGACCTGATCGATCTCAACGCGATCGGCGACCTGAAGGCGCTGAAGGCGGAGAGCAATGCCGTGACGATCGGCGCGATGGTGCGGCACGCCGAGGTGGCCGCCTCGAGCGGCGTGAGGAAGGCGATTCCCGCGCTCGCCGCGCTCGCCGGCATCATCGGCGACCGGCAGGTCAGGCACATGGGCACGATCGGCGGCTCGCTCGCCAACAACGACCCGGCGGCCGACTACCCGGCGGCCGTGCTCGGCCTGGGCGCCACGATCGTCACCAGCAAGCGCAAGATCGAGGCCGATAAATTCTTCAAGGGCCTGTACGAAACCGCGCTCGAGCCGGGGGAGCTGATCACCGCGGTCTCGTTTCCGGTCCCGAAGCGCGCCGCCTACATGAAGTTCAAGAACCCGGCGTCGCGCTTCGCCATCGTCGGCGTATTCGTCGCCGACTTTGGCGGCAAGGTGCGGGTCGGCGTGACCGGAGCCGGGCCCTGCGCGTTCCGCCAGGCCGACATGGAGAAGGCGCTCGCGGCAAAGTTCGCGCCCGAGTCGGTCGCCAGCATCAAGGTGAAGGCCGACGGCCTCAACAACGACCTGCACGCGAGCCCGGAGTACCGCGCGCACCTGATCACCGTCATGGCCAAGCGCGCCGTCGAGGCGGCGCTGAAATAGAGCGCAGGCTGTTCATGGCACGCACGCTTCCGAATTCCATCGACGAGACGCAGAAGCTCCTCGCTGCGGGCGACTACGTCGCCGATCGCAGCCTCGCCACCTCTCTGTTCCTCGCTCTCGCCATGCGCCGGCCGCTGTTCCTGGAAGGCGAGGCCGGGGTCGGCAAGACCGAGATCGGCAAGGTCATCGCCCAGGGCCTGGGCCGGGAGCTGATCCGCCTGCAGTGCTACGAGGGCCTGGACATCGCGCAGGCTGCCTACGAGTGGAACTACTCGCGGCAGATGATCGAAATCCGGCTGGCGGAAGCAGCCGGGGAGAAGTCAAAGGAGAAGCTCGCCGCCGATATTTACTCCGAGAAA
>Ga0210382_10000083_pt1 | contig 36913 bp, 35 predicted proteins | sample PLMedo_FD_155452 | JGI IMG/M metagenome (GOLD analysis project Ga0210382, IMG submission 155452) | Groundwater sediment microbial communities from an aquifer in East River, Colorado, USA - PLM0_60_coex redo | ecosystem: Environmental > Terrestrial > Soil > Riparian zone | place: USA: East... | reverse complement strand
GCTCGAGCACGACGCGGGGGAGCAGCTCGTGCTCCACGGCCAGCACCCGGGCGGCGAGCGTGTCGGGCGTGTCGCCCGGGCGCACGGGCACGCGGGCTTGCGCGATGATCGGCCCACGATCGTACTGCTCGTCCACATAGTGCACGGTGGCGCCCGACTCGGCCGCCCCGCTGGCCAGCACGGCGGCGTGCACCCGGCGGCCGTACATCCCGGGGCCGCCGCAGGCGGGGAGCAACGCCGGATGGATATTAATCATCCGCCAGCGATAGCGGGCGACCACCTCAGCCGGGACGAGCTTCAGGTAACCACCCAGCACCCCGAGGTCCGCTCCCCCCCCCCCGTGAGCCCCACCCTGATCGAGTGCGGTGAGCAGCTCGGCTGCGTCGCCGGGGTCGCGCAGCACGGCGGCCGGGACGCCGGCGCGACGCGCCCGCTCGAGGGCGCCGGCGTGGGGCTGCGTCGAGAGGACGCGCACCACACGCGCGAGCGGCGAATCATGCAGCGCGTCGAGCAGCGCCTGCAGGTTCGTGCCGCCGCCCGACGCGAGCACGGCGACACGGACGGGCGTCACTGACTGCGGTTACAGCGCGCGACCGACTTGGGCTTGGAGCCGCTGGTGACGCTCAACGAGAACGCCCCGGTGGCGTACTTCGTCCCGGTGCTGTTCACCACGACCTCGTACTCGCCGGTCTGGGGGAACGTGGTCGTCAGGCGGGCGTTGCAATTCCCGCCCGAATCGTCGTCCTGAAAGTCGCGGCCGCCGCTGACGCCGGGGCCGCGCAGGAACAGGTACGCATCGAACGTGTCGGACTCGAGGTCGATGGTCACGGTCTGTCCGGCGCGCGCCTGGATCGACCAGGCCTGCGCGTACGTGCTGTCGCTCGAGACCAGGACGTCGTTGCGCGTCAGCGCCCCCTGCTGGGTCTGCCCCACGGCCATGACGCCGGACGCGTCGCCGGACGCGGCCCCCCCCCCGGCCGGCCCCGCCGCGCCGGTGAAGCGGCAATTGCCCTTCGGCTCCGTCGGCAACGCGCCTTTGCTGACCCGCAGGGTGAAGCGGCCCGTCTGGCGCCGCGGGCGGGAGGCCGTGTTCACGATCACGCGCAGCGGGTGGTCGTCCGGCGCGGTGTACACGATGCGCGCGTTGCAGCCGCCGCCCCCGTCGTCGTTTTCCACGATCTTCTCGCCCCGCCCACGCGTGAGGAGCAGGTAGGGGTCGAATTCGGTCGACTGGAGGTCGACGGTGAACGCCTGCTGCGCCGTGACGGGGAGGATCCAGCGCTGAAAGTAGGTTGAGTCGCCGGTGACCTGCGGATCCTCCCTCGTGAGGGTGCCTGTGACGGTCTGACCCACGTGAATCAGCCCCGCCACCAGCCCCATGCCCTTGCAGACGGTATCACTCGCCACGCGGGCCTTGCCGCGGGCGAGGGTGAGGCGGAAGTCGCCGAGCTCGGCGGGCGCGCTTGAGTTGGCGTAGACGCGGTAGTTCGCCGCCTGCGGCAACACGAACGTGAGCCGCGCATTACAGACCTCGCCACCGTCGTCGTTGCGCGTCAGCGTGTTTCCGGAGGCGTCCGCCAGCACGATGTTGGCGTCGAAATCGTCGGACGTGAGGTCCACCGAAACGGTGTCGCCGCGGCCGCCGCCGAAGGTGTACAACTTGTAGCGCGAACTGTCGCTGAATTGCCGATCGGTGAGCGTCAACCGCCCCGTCACCGTCTGACCGACACGGATCGGCGTCTGCGCCGCGAGCGGCGGGAGAGCGAACAGAGCGAACCCAGCGACCAGACGGGCAACGGGCACGGAAAGCTCCTTGCGGCGAGGGAATCAACGAGAAATCTGCAAGCCGGCGAACGCCGCCACAATCTAAGGGTTTGTCTTACCGAGAATCTCGTCGGCCGCCGCCGGCAGGTCAGCGACGACCGTTACACCGAGCGCCCGCGCCTGCCCCTGGTGCAGGTGCCGCTCTCCGCCGTTGAGGAGAATGCCCCGGCCGCCCAGGGTGATGGCGGGCTGCACGTCGGACAGGCGATCGCCCACCCACCACGAGCGGCTGAAGTCGATCTCCAACGCCGCCTGCGCCTCCCGGAACAGTTTCGTGCCGGGCTTGCGGCACTCGCACAGCTCGGCGGCCAGAGGGCTGTGCGGGCAGAAGTACGACGCGTCGATGCGTGCCCCCCCGCCTTCGGTGGCGAGCAGCTCGCCAATGCGTCGCTCGACAGCCCGATACTCCGGGACCCCGTAGAGGCCCCGTGCGATGCCTGACTGGTTGGTCACGACTACGATGAGATATCCAGCGGCGCTCAGGCGCCGAATCGCTGCCGCGGCCCCCGGGAGCAGCTTGACCAGCTCCGGCTCGTGCAGATATCCCGTGTCTACGACGATCGTGCCGTCGCGGTCGAGAAAGACGGCCTCAGCCATCGAGGGCCGAGGTGACGGCGCGGGCGGCCGCGTCGAGCTGATGCGGCAGGATCGTCCGCGGATCGAGCACGACGCGGTCGCCCGAGATGCGGGCGATGACGGGCGGATCGGAGGAGCGCAGGTGCGCGAGACAGGCGTCGGGGGTCGATCGCGTGGGGGTGAGCGCGACGAGCCACGTGGGAATCTTGGCGCCGGGGAACGATCCGCCGCCCACCTCCGATTCCCCGCGCACCAGCTCTTGCTCCACCCCTTTCAGCTTCTGGAGCAGCGCCTCCGCACCGCGCCGAACTTCGTCGAGGTCTTCCGTGAGCATGCGGAGGACCGGGATCTCCCGCCGCGCGGTCTCGGGGTCGCGGTACAGGGCGAGCGTCGCTTCGAGCGCGGCGAGGGTGAGCTTGTCGGCGCGTACGGCCCGGGCGATGGGATCCTCGCGACAGGCGGCGATCGCGGCCGCGTTGCCGACCAGAATCCCCGCCTGGGGGCCCCCCAGCAGCTTGTCGCCGCTGAACGTGACGACATCCGCGCCGCTCGCGACTGCCGCGGGGACGGTCGGCTCGCCGGCCAGGCCCCACGGGGCCAGGTCGAGCAGCAACCCGCTCCCGATGTCATACACGAACGGAATGCTCCGGGAGTGAGCCAGGTCCGCCAACTCGGCGGCGGGCACCTCGGCCGTGAAGCCGCTCACCTGAAAATTCGACCGGTGCACCTTGAGCAGCAGGCGGCTGTCCGCCGTCAGCGCGGCTTCGTAGTCCTTCCGATGCGTGCGATTCGTCGTCCCGACTTCCACGAGCGTGGCTCCCGAGCGCGCCAGGATGTCGGGGATGCGGAACGAGCCGCCGATCTCGACCAGCTCGCCGCGCGAGATGATGGCGCCGCCGCCGCGCCCCAGCGCGCTCAGCGCGAGCAGTACGGCGCCGGCGGCGTTGTTGACGACGAAGGCGTCGGCGCCGCCGGTGAGCTCGACGAGCAGATCGCGGCAGTGGGCGTGGCGCGAGCCGCGGGCCCCGCGGCCCAGATCGTACTCCAGCGCCGAGTAGCCCACGGCGACGCGGGTGATGGCGGCGATCGCCGCGGGCGCGAGCGGCGCGCGGCCGAGATTCGTGTGCAGCACCACGCCCGTGGCGTTGATCACGGGGGCGAGCGACGGCGCGGCGAGGCGGTTCACCGCGGCGCGCACGGCCGCGTCCCACCCTTCGCTCGGCGGCGTCCCGCCGCCCGCCCGGGCGGCGTCCACGGTCTCCCGGACCGCGCGGACGACGAGCGCGCGGGGGTGCGCGCCGAGGAGTGGCGCCACGCCGGGCTCGGCGAGCAAGGCGTCCACGGCGGGCAGCTGGCGGCGCGAATCGGTCATCGCAGCGGGGGCTTGGGGCGTGGGGCGCGGGACGTATCGCGCGGCGCCGGCGGCGGTGGCGGCTTGGGCGTCACGAGGACGATCTGCCCGTCGGCCACCGCGCCGTTGAGGTTCTGCACCGCGGTCACGCGGATCAAGTACCGGGTCTCCGGGGCGAGCGGGCGGCCGAAGCGCAGCACGGCGCGGTCGAACGGCACAGGGCGCAGCGCGAGCAGTCGGCGGATCTCGGCGGTATCGCCCCTCGCTGCCGCTGCGCGGACGCCCGCGGGTCTGGATGGTGGAGGGGTCACCGCCCCCCCCGCCCCCCTCGTGGTATCCGGCTTCGCGGCCGAATCGGCTTTGGCCCGGGCGGCCGCCGCCAGGGAGTCGTACTGCGGCGGCGTCAGCACCGCTGCGAGCGGCACGGGCGTCGAGTCCGGGAGCTGCACCACGCGCACGCGCGCCGTGTCGAGCGGCGCGGTGGCGGCGAGGGCCTGGGAGAACTCGAGCCGCACCGTGAACGAGTCGACCGCGGTGGCGTTCCGCAGCCGCGGCCCGGCGGTGTCGTGAACGAACGTGAAGACCGTGACCGTCGCGCTCGAGTCGAGCTTGACGAGCGCCGAATCGTAGGCTTCGCGCTGGTCGCGGCGCCGGTTGGTATTCTCGTCGGCGGTCGCATAGACGACGTAGCGTCCCGCGTGCAGCCCGTCGAGACGGAACTTCCCGCCCGAATCGGCGAGGGCGACGTAGCCGACGGAGTCCGGAAGGGGGACCGCCTCGATCAGCGCGCCGAGCAGCGTGCGCTGCTCGACCCACTGGAGGGCGGTGCCCGTCAACGTCGCGTGTCCGATCGCCGGCCCGGTGGAGAAGAGCACCACCTGACCCTTCACGAGCTTGTTGCGACGCAGGTCGATGATGCCGGGGAGCAGCTCCAGCCGGTAGATGCGCCCGTCACGCCACCCCTCCTTGGGCTTCACTCGGATGCGCGTCCGGCCCCAGGCGACGTGGACGTCGCCCGCCACCGGGGAGAGGAGGACTTGGCGGGCGAGGCCTCCTCCGCCCGCGGCTCCGGCCCCCCCCCCGCCCCCTCCCGCGGCCATCTCGTCGATGACTTCGTCGAACTGGATGACGGCATCGTCCTTCCAACCGGGGACCACGGTCCCCGATTCGGGCCGCACGCTGACGATCGTGGGCGGCGCCGTATCGGGCGGCCCGCCCGGCGGGTCGCCCCGATTAGCGCAAGCGCAGGCCGCGAGGGCGGCTAGGAGCAGCCCAGAGCCCTGAGCTTGCCGGACAGCACGTCGCGCTGCTCGCGCCACGTCTTCTCCTTGTCCCGTTCTCGCGCGACGACCTCGGCCGGCGCGCGGGAGACGAAGCTCTCGCTGCTGAGTCTTGCCGTTAGGTTGGAAATCAGCTTCCGCAATCTCTCGCTTTCCGCAGTCAGTCTCTTGCATTCCTGTTGCACATCGATCGCGCCGGCGAGCGCGACGACGACCTCGCTGCCGTCCCCGAACACCGCGTGCGCTCCCTGTGTGGCCCCCCCCCCCCCCCCCCCCCCCCCCCCCCCCCCCCCCCCCGCCGTCGAACCGCAGGGTCTCGAGCTGCGCGAGCCGCACGATCGTGTCCCGCTCGCCTTCGAACGTCGCGGGCCGGTCGGCGCCGCGCGCCACGATCGTCGCCGTGAGCCGCGTCTTGGGCGGGATGCGGTATTCGGCCCGGATGCTGCGGATGTGCTCGATCGCCGTCTTCACGCGCCCGAACCGCAGGTCGGCGTCGGCATCCTCCAGGTCGGACCGCCGCCGGGGCCACTCGGTCACCGCGGTCAGCTCGTCCGCCTTCCGGCCGGGGAGCTTCTGCCACAGCTCTTCTGTAATGAAGGGGACGACGGGGTGCAGCAAGCGGAGGACCGTGTCGAAGCAGTACGCCAGGACTGCGTGCGCGGCGGCCGCGCCAAGCCGGGGCTTCACCGCTTCGACGTACCAGTCCGCCAGCTCGTTCCACACGAACTCGTAGCAGCGCTTCGCCGCCTCGTCGAGGCGGAACTGCTCCAGCGACGCCGTGGCTTCGCGGATCGTCGCCTGCGCGCGCGACAGGATCCAGCGGTCGGCGAGCGTAAGCTGCTCGCGCTTCACGGCATCGATCGAGGCCACGTCGCGGGGCAGCTGCGACAGGATGAACCGCCCGATGTTCCACAACTTGTTGGCGAAGTTGCGACCGGGGGCGAACGTGGTCTCCAGGTCGTCGGGATCGACGATCACGTCGGCGCCGAGCGAGCCGCCGCCGATCAGGGTCCAGCGCAGCGCGTCGGTGCCGTACAGGCGCACGACGTCGCGCGGGTCGATCCCGTTGCCCAGCGATTTCGACATCTTGCGGTGCTTCGTGTCCCGCACGGTGCCGGTCAGGTACACCGTCGTGAACGGCAGCCGCTGATCCATGAAGTGGTAGCCGGACATGAGCATGCGGGAGACCCAGAGCTGCAGGATCTCGGGCGCCGTGACGAGCGTGTGCCCAGGATAGAAGCGCTCGAGATCCGGGGTCCGCTGCGGCCACCCGAACGTCGCGAACGGCCAGAGCCACGACGAGAACCAGGTATCGAGCACGTCGGGGTCCTGCTCGATCGGCCCGCCACCGCTATCGCACTCGGGGCAGGCGGTTGGGTCGGTGCGATCGGCCCACTGGTATTTGCATTGCATACAGGTGAACACCGGAATCCGGTGCCCCCACCACAGCTGCCGCGAGATGTTCCAGTCGCGGATGCCCTCCATCCAGTTCTCGAACGTGGCGCGCCACCGCTCGGGGATGATGCGGAACTCCCCGCGCCGGTACGCCGCGAGCACGGGCTCGGCGAGGGTTTTCATCTTGACGAACCACTGATCGGACAGCCGCGGCTCGACCACCGTGTCGCAGCGGTAGCAGCGGCGCACGGAGTGCGGGTGCGGCTCAACTTTGACGACGAGCCCTTCGCGCTCGAGCTGCTTCACGATGCGCTTGCGGGCTTCGAAGCGGTCCACACCGACTAAGTCGGGGGGCACGCGCCCAGGCTCTCCCATCGTCCCATCTTCCCGCATGATCAACGGCATCTCCAAGCCATGCCGGACCCCAATCTCAAAGTCCGCCGCGTCGTGCGCCGGCGTCACCTTCACGAACCCCGTCCCGAACGCCTGGTCTACGCTCTCGTCGGCGAGAACGGGAATCGCCACGTTGGCGATCGGGAGCCGCACTTGCTTCCCCACGTACGGCCGGCCGCGCGGGTCGTCGGGATGCACGACGACCGCCGTGTCGCCCAGCATCGTCTCGGGCCGCGTCGTCGCCACCGTCACGAAGCCCGACCCATCGACGAGGGGATACTTGATGTGGTACAGGTTGCCGTTGGTGTCGTGGTGCTCCGCTTCCTCGTCCGACAGGGCCGTGAGGCAGTGCGGGCACCAGTGAATGACGCGGTGGCCCCGGTAGATCAGCCCCTCGTCCCACAGCGTCACGAACGCCTCCCGCACCGCGCGGGAGTATGCCTCGTCCAGCGTGAAGCGCGTGCGGCTCCAGTCGCAGGAGCAGCCGATGATCTTGAGCTGCTCGATAATGGTGTCGCCGGTCTCGCGCACGAACGCCCACACCCGCTTCACGAACGCCTCGCGGCCCACGTCGAAGCGCGTCTTCCCCTCGGCGGCGAGCTGCTTCTCGACGACGTTCTGCGTGGCGATGCCGGCGTGGTCGGTGCCGGGGAGCCATTCCGCCGCCCGGCCGCGCATCCGCTCGAACCGGATCAGCACGTCCTGGATGATGTTGTTTAGCGCGTGCCCCACGTGCAGCACGGCGGTGACGTTGGGGGGCGGGATGACGATGACGTACGGCTCGCCGCTGCCCTTCGGCGCGAACACGTTGCGCGCGAGCCACTGCTGGTAGAGACGCCCCTCGACGGCGCGCGGGTCGTACTGCGGGGGAAGCTCGAACTCGGGGCCGGGCATTCCTTAATATAGAAGCGGCCGCTAGAATTCCGTCCAATGGCCGACGAATCGAACGTCCTGCCGCCGAGTCGTATCGTGCGTTGGATGCTCCTGGGCGGCGTCGTGCTGCTCGGCGTGGGGCTCTATTTCCGCGCCGGGCTCAAGATCGAACCGGTGGGCCCTGCGCCCGTCGAGCCGCCCGCCGCGCCCGCCCCCGCCGCCCCCGCCGCCCCCGCCGCCCCCGCCGCGCCGGCCACGCGCGCCCGCTGACCGCGATGGCCGCCGAGATTCGCGTCACCCTCCCCGACGGGAGCCAGAGAGCGCTGCCGGCGGGCGCGACGGGCGCCGACCTGGCCAAGGCCATCGGTCCCGGCCTCGCCAAGGCCGCGCTCGCCATCCGGGTGGACGGGCAGGTGCGCGACCTGGCGCGCCCGCTCCCCGACGGCGCGACGGTGTCGATCCTCACCGACAAGGACCCCCAGGCGTTGGAGGTGCTGCGCCACTCGTCGGCGCACGTGCTGGCGACGGCGGTGCGGCAGCTGTTCCCGCACGCGAAGATCGGCTTCGGGCCGCCGATCGAGGACGGGTTCTACTACGACTTCGAGGTCCCCACGCCGTTCACACCGGACGACCTGCAGGCGATCGAGGCGAAAATGGTCGAGGTCGCCAAGGCCGACTATCCGTTCGTGCGCGAGGAAGTCTCGCGCGCCGAGGCGCTCTCTCGCTTTCGCGATGACCCGTTGAAGGTCGAGAGAATAGGGGATTTACGTGATGATGAAGTCATCTCGGTCTACACGGATGGTCCGTTCGTCGACCTGTGCCGCGGCCCGCACGTGCCCAGCACCGGGAAGATCAAGTACGTCAAGCTGCTGCACGCCGCGGGCGCCTACTGGCGCGGCGACGAGCGGCGCCAGATGCTGCAGCGCATCTACGGCACGGCCTGGTTCTCGAAGCAGGACCTCGACCAGTACCTCCACCGGCTGGAGGAAGCGCGCAAGCGCGACCACCGCGTGATCGGGAAGCAGCTCGATCTGTTCTCGATCCAGGAAGACGTCGGACCGGGGCTGATCTTCTGGCACCCCAAGGGGGCGATGCTGAACTTCCAGCTGCGCCGCTTCATCGAGGACGTGATCCTCGAGCGCGGCTACCAGCTGGTGTATACGCCCAACGTGACGCGCGAGCAGCTGTTCCTGCGCTCGGGCCACCTCCCGCTCTACGCCGAGAACCAGTTTCCGGCGATGGGGGCGGGTGAGGGCGAGTCGGAGGAAGTGCGCTACCGGGTGAAGCCGATGAACTGCCCGATGCACATCCTGATCTACGCCGCGCAACAGCGCAGCTACCGCGACCTGCCGATTCGCCTCGCCGAGATCGCGAACGTGTATCGGAACGAACGGTCGGGGACGCTGCACGGCATGCTGCGGGTCCGCGGCCTGTCGATGGACGACGCGCACATCTTCCTGCGCGAGGACCAGATCGAGGACGAGATCTTCGCGCTGCTCGACATCGTCGAGCTGGTTCTGGGAAAGACGTTCGGGCTCACCTACCGGCTCGATCTCGCCACGCGTCCCGCCAAGAAGTTGGGCACCGATGCCATGTGGGAGATCGCCGAAAAGGCGCTGGAAGGCGCGTTGCAGCGCCGGGGGTTGCCGTTCGGCATGGACGTCGGCGGCGGGGCGTTTTACGGGCCGAAGATCGACGTGAAGTTCAACGATGCCATCGGCCGCGAGTGGCAGGGCGCGACGATCCAGCTCGACTACGAGCTGCCCGAGCGCTTCAAGCTCGAGTACACCGGCACCGACAACAAGCCGCACCGGCCGGTGATGATCCATCGCGCGATTTACGGAACCCTCGAGCGGTTCGTCGGGTTTTTGATCGAGCACTTTGCGGGGGCGTTCCCGCTGTGGTTGTCGCCCGAGCAGGTGCGGGTGCTGCCGATCGCCGATGCGCAGAACGAGGCGGCGCGCCGCGTGGCGGCGGACTTGAAGACGGCCGGGCTGCGCGCCCACCTGGACGACCGTTCGGAGACGCTCAACTACAAGATCCGCGACGCCGAGACTCATAAGGTCCCGTACATGGCGGTGGTGGGACAGCGGGAAGCGGAATCGGGCGCGGTAGCCGTGCGGGCGCGAGGCGCGGGGAACAAGCAGGTGGTGCTGCCGGTGGGCGAGTTCGTGGAGAGGTTGAGACAAGAGGTCTCCACGAGGTCGCTGAAGCCGCTAGTTTGATATTGGTGTTCCCCGGGCTTGCGCCCGGGGTCAGCCAAACCTCGCTCGGAACGCAGCTAACCCCGGGCGAAAGCCCGGGGTACATCGAACAGACATGACAAGCGATCAAATAACACCCGTCATCCTGTCCGCCTGCCGCACCCCCATCGGCCGGTACCTAGGAGGCTTGTCGCCCCTCACCGCACCGCAGCTCGGGGCGTTGGTGATCCGCGAAGCCGTCCGCCGCGCCGCCGTCGAGAACAACGCGGTCGACGACGTGATCATGGGCAACGTGCTGCAGGGCGGCGTGGGGCAGGCGCCGGCGCGCCAGGCGGCGATCCACGCGGGGCTCCCCGGCACGATTCCGTCTCTCACGGTCAACAAGGTCTGCGGCTCCGGGCTCAAGGCGGTGATGCTCGCTGCCCAGGCGATCAAGGCAGGCGACGCGCAGTGCATCGTGGCGGGCGGGATGGAGTCGATGTCCAACGCGCCCCACTATGTCTACGGGATGCGCGGCGGCATCAAGGCGGGCGACCAACCGCTCGTGGATGGAATGATCCGCGACGGCCTGTGGGACTCGTTCTCCAACACCCACATGGGCAACCTCGCCGAGTACACCGCCAAGAAGGCCGGCGTGTCGCGTGAGGACCAGGACAAATTCGCGCTCGAGAGTCACCAGAAAGCCGTGGCTGCGATGGAAGCGTGTCGCTTCAAGGCGGAGACGGTCCCCGTCGAGAAGGTCGAGAAGGACGAGGGCCCGCGCGCCGACACGTCGCTCGAAAAGCTCGCGTCGCTGAAGCCGTCGTTCGAGAAGGGTGGTACGGTGACGCCCGGGAACGCGCCGGGCCTGAACGATGGCGCTAGCGCGCTCGTCGTCGCGTCGCTCGCGTTCGCCAAGGCGCACGGGCTTGCTCCCTTGGCGCGAATCACAGCGTACGCCACGGGGGGTGGAGAACCGAAGGACCTGTTCTTTGCGCCGATCGTCGCGGTGCAGAACCTGATGGCGAAAGCGAAGTCGGAAATCGGTGATTACGACCTCATCGAAGCCAACGAGGCGTTCGCCGTCCAGGCGCTCGCCGACGGGCGCGCCCTCGGCTGGCGTTGGGACCGCGTCAACGTCAACGGTGGCGCGATTGCCCTCGGCCACCCGATCGGCGCCTCGGGGGCGCGCGTGCTGACGACCCTGCTGTACGCTCTGCGAGACCGCAAGAAAACCACCGGGCTCGCCACCTTGTGTCTCGGTGGCGGCAACGCCGTCGCCCTCAGCGTGGAGACTCTCTAATGGAACAGGCGCTCGTCAGATCCGAGCGGGACGTCGTGACGCGCAGGACCCTCGCCGTAGTGCTCGGGGCCGCGCTCGTCGCCGCCGCCGCTCAGATCTCCGTCCCGCTCCCCGGCACCCCCGTCCCGATGACCCTGCAACCGCTCGCCGTACTGCTCGTGGGCGGCCTGCTGGGAGCACGGCTCGGCGCCGCCAGCATGATTCTCTATCTGGCGGTCGGAATCGCCGGTCTGCCGGTGTTCACGCCGACGGTGCCGCTGCTCGGCCTCGCGCGGCTCTTCGGTCCGACGGGCGGGTACTTGCTGGCGTATCCGGTTGCCGCGTTCGTGGTCGGTAGGTTGACTGACCCCGGGCGCCAGCCCGGGGAAACCCCCCACCGGGCGCCGGCGTCGGTCAACCCCGGGCTTGCGCCCGGGGTTAGTGAACCTCATTTGCTGCGCGTGGCGCTCGGGGTTTTCGCGGGACTCGCCCTCATCCATCTCGGCGGGCTCGCCCAGCTGCTGATCCTCAGCGGTGATTTGGCGAGCGCCGCGCGACTCGGCACACTGCCGTTCCTGCTGGGTGACCTCGGCAAAATGGCGGTCGCGGTGGCCGTCCTTACGAAACTTGCTCCTGCCGTTCGCGCGCGCCTCTGATGGCGCGCGTTTCGTTTGCGGGGCTGAAGCGGCTCGGCATCGCGCTCGCGTGGATCGTGCTGTTCGCCGTGATCGGGGGCGGCATCATCGCCGGCGTGGCGAGCGTCTTGCCCGATTGGGGCGGGCCCACGTGGTTCGTCGCCCGCACGGGGGTGTACGAGCTGCTCGGCTTCGGCACGGCGACGCTGGTCGTGGGACGGCTGCTCTCCAAGCACTCGTGGGACGCGATGGGATGGCGCCGGCCGGGACTCGGCCGCCACTTGGCCCGCGGCGTGGGGCTCGGGGCGCTGATGGCCGCGATCGCGGTCGGCCTCGCGGCGCTGCTCGACAGTGCCAGGGTGAGTATGAGCCCCGAGTGGGGGCAGGTACCCGGCGTGGTGCTGCCGCTCGCGTTCGGCTTGGTCTGTGCCGCGCTCGCCGAGGAGCTGGCGTTCCGCGGCTACCCGCTGCGCCGCCTCGCCGAAGCGGTGGGGCCGGCGCCCGCCATTCTCGTGTTCGCCATTTTGTTCGGGCTGGCACACGCCAAAAACCCGAGCGCCACGCCCTTCAGCACGCTCAACGTGGGCCTCGCCGCCGTGTGGCTGTCGGTCGCCTTCTTCTCGGCCGGGGGCATGGCGCTCGCGTGGGGGCTGCATTTCGGCTGGAACGCCGGATTGGCGCTGCTCTTCGACGCCCCAGTGAGCGGGTATGCGTTTCACGTCCCCGTGGTCGAGTACGCACCGGGCCCCCACACTTGGGTGGACGGCGGGGCGTTCGGCCCCGAGGGTGGGATTGTGGCAACGCTCGTCGTCATTGCGGGCACCGCCGCCCTGATCTGGCCGCGGCTCAGACGGCCGACGGAGTCGCTCGCGGCATGAGCCGGGTCGCGGTGGTGGGGGCCGGGACGATGGGCAACGGGATCGCCCATGTGTTCGCGCAGCAGGGGTGGGAGACGGTGTTGGTCGACGTCGCCTCCGATGCGCTCGCCCGCGCGGTCAAGACGATAGAGAAGAACCTGGATCGCCTGGTGAAGAAGGGCGCGGTGAGCGGTGCGCAGTGCGCGGGGATTCTGGAACGCATCCACACCAGCACTTCGTTCGACGACGTGAAGACCGCCGAGCTCGTGGTCGAGGCGGCGACCGAGAATTCCGACGTCAAGTTCAAGATCTTTCGCGATCTCGATCGATTTGCCCCGGGCGGAGCCATCCTTGCTTCCAACACGTCGTCGATTTCGATCACGGCGCTCGCCGCCCAGACGAAGCGCCCGGGGCAGGTGATCGGCATGCATTTCATGAATCCGGTACCGGTAATGGAACTCGTCGAAGTGATACGTGGAATGGAGACGTCGGACGACACCGTAAAGAGGACCCTGGCAATCGTGAAGGACTTGAAGAAGACGCCGGTCGAGGTGAACGACTCTCCGGGGTTCGTGTCGAACCGCGTCCTCATGCCGATGATTAACGAGGCCATTTTCTGCGTGCAGGACGGCATCGCGACCCCGGAAGCCGTGGACCAGGTGATGAAGCTGGGGATGAGCCATCCGCTCGGGCCCCTCGCCCTCGCCGACTTGATCGGCCTGGACGTCTGTCTGTCGGTCATGAAGGTGTTGCAGGAGGGGCTCGACAAGCAGAAATACCGCCCCGCGCCGCTGCTCGCGAAGATGGTGGCCGAGGGACAACTGGGCAGGAAATCGGGGCGGGGATTCTATGCATACCGCGACTGAGCAACAGCAAATTGTCGAGCTGGCGCGCGAGTTCGCGCGCGAGCGCATCGAGCCGCACGCCGCCGAGTGGGACCGCACCAAGCATTTCCCGCGCGACGTGATCGACGAGATGGGGAAGCTCGGCTTCCTCGGCATGTGCGCTCCCGAGGAGTTCGATGGGATGGCGCTCGACACGGTGACGTATCTCATGGTGCTGGAGGAGATCGCGGCGGCCGACGCGAGCATCGCCGTATCGATGGGGATCCACAACGCGATTCCCACCACGATGCTCGTGAAGCACGGCACGCCGGCCCAGCAGGAGCGTTGGCTCAAACGGATGGCGCGCGGGGAGCTGTTGGCGGGGTTCGCATTGTCGGAGGCGGAGGCGGGGTCGGATGCGGCGTCGCTCGCGGCGCAAGCGGTGAAAGACGGAGCAGCAGGCTGGGTGCTGAATGGCACCAAGGCGTGGGCGTCGAACGCCGGGACCGCCGACCTGATGATGATCATGGTGCGCACCGACGCCCCTGGGGCGCGGCGCGGCGCCAAAGGGATCTCGACGTTCATCGTGCCGACCGATGCGCCGGGCTATCGCGCCGGCAAGCCCGAGGACAAGATGGGGTTGCGGGCGTCGAACACCGCGACGATCGCGCTGCAGGACCTGCGCCTCCCGGCCGATGCGCTGCTCGGCGAGGAGGGGATGGGGTTCGTGTACGCGATGGAGGGGCTGGACGCGGGGCGGCTGGGGATCGGGGCGCAGGCGGTGGGGATCGCGCGGCGGGCGCTCGAGCACAGCATCAAGTATTGCGGCGAACGGCGCCAGTTCGGCAAGGCGATCGAGGAGTTCCAGGCGGTGCAGTTCAAGGTGGCCGACATGGCCACGCGCACGGAGGCGGCGCGCGCCCTGGCGCACCGGGCGGCGCTCCGCAAGGATTCGGGCGAGGACGTCACCGCGTTCGCGAGCATGGCCAAGCTGTTCGCCTCCGAGACGGCGATGTGGGTGACGACCCAGGCGGTGCAGCTGTTCGGCGGGTACGGCTACATGCGGGACTTTCCCGTGGAGAAACTCTTTCGGGATGCAAAGGTCACCGAGATCTATGAAGGCACCAGTGAGATCCAGCGCATCGTCATCGCGCGCGCTCTCCATCAGTCCCCATAAGGAAGACGCGACCGCGCTGTTCGCCCTGCTCGAGGAGCACCAGCACGAGCAGGTGAGTCTGTGCTACGAGCCGTCGTCGGGATACCGCGGCATCATCGTGATTCACGACTCCACCCTCGGCCCCGCGCTCGGCGGGACCCGGTTCTGGAGTTATCAGAGCGACCGCGAGGCGCTGATCGACTGCCTGCGGTTGGCGCGCGGCATGACGTACAAGGCGGCCGTGGCGGGCTTGAACCTCGGCGGCGGCAAGAGCGTCATCATCGGCGACAACAAGACCAAGCAGCGCGAGCCGATCTTTCGCGCTCACGGCCGCCACGTCGAGTCGCTGCACGGCCGCTATATCACGGCCGAAGACGTCGGAACCTCCGTGGGCGACATGGAGTACATCCGCGCCGAAACCGACCACGTCACCGGATTGATCGGCCGCTCGGGCGATCCGTCTCCCGTGACGGCGTTCGGGGTGTATCGGGGGATCAAGGCGTGCGCCACGCACCGCTACGGCTCCGACTCGCTCAGCGGCAAGACGATCGCGATTCAGGGGTGCGGCCATGTCGGCTATTTCCTGGCGCAGCTGCTGCAGCGCGAGGGCGCGAAGCTCATCGTGACCGACATCGATTATACCAAAGTGCAGAAGGTGGTGGACGATTTTCACGCCGTGGCCGTGCCACCCACGGAGATCATCGGCGTCAAGGCCGACGTGTTCGCGCCGTGCGCGCTGGGCGGCGTGATCAACGATGAGACGCTGCCCAAGCTCCAGGTCGAGATCGTGGCGGGGGGGGCGAACAATCAGCTGGCGGAGGAGCGGCATGGCGACGCGCTCGAGGCGCGGGGGATCACGTACGCGCCCGATTACGTCATCAATGGGGGCGGGTTGATCAACGTCAACGCCGAGCTGAATGGCTGGACGATGGAGCGGGCGCGCAGCAAGGCGGGGGAGATTTACGACACGATTTTGCGGGTGTTCGAGATCGCGGCGGAGGAGCGGATCCCGAGCTATCGCGCCGCGGATCGGCTTGCCGAGCAGCGCATCGCGGCGATCGCGAAGGTGAGGCAGAACTTTGTCTGAGAAGATCTACGTCGGAGCCGATCATGCGGGGTTCGACCTCAAGCAGAAGCTCGTCGCCGAGCTGAAGAAGCTCGGGTACGAGCCGATCGATGTCGGCCCCAAGACCTTGGACCCCGCCGATGACTTTCCCGACTATGCGAAGCCGGTGGCCGAGGCCGTGAGTCGTGGCGTCGTGCAACGTGGCGTCTTGACGTGCGGAACCGGTCTGGGAATGTCCTACGTGGCCAACCGGCTTCCGAAGGTTCGGGCCGCCGTAGCCTGGAGTCCCGAGATCGCGGAGCTGGCGCGCAAGCACAACGACGCGAACGTGCTCGTCTTGCCCTCTCGCTTTGTCTCCGAGAAAGAGGGCCTCGAGATCCTGCACAAGTGGTTGGACACGAAGTTCGAGGGCGGCCGTCATCAGCGCCGCGTGGAGAAGATAGACCAGTGACTGACCGCCTTGCCCCGCTCTCGCAGGTCGATCCCACGATTCAGGCGTTGATCAAGCGCGAAGTTGCTCGGCAGGAGCACGGGCTCGAGCTGATCGCGAGCGAAAACTTTTGTTCGCTCGCGGTGCTCGAGGCGATGGGGAGCGCGCTCACCAACAAGTACGCCGAGGGGTTGCCCAAGAAGCGGTATTACGGTGGGTGCGAGGTGGTGGACGAGGTCGAGCAGCTGGCCATCGATCGGGCCAAGCAGATCTTCGGCGCCGAGCACGCCAACGTGCAGCCGCATTCAGGGGCGCAGGCCAACATGGCGGCGTATCTCGCCGTCGCGAAGCCGGGCGATACGCTGCTCGGCCTGGCGCTGCCGCACGGTGGCCATCTCACGCACGGGTCGCCGGTGAATTTCTCGGGCACGCTGTTCCGGGCGACGGCTTATCACGTTCGTGAGGAGACGGGACGGATTGATTACGACGAGGTGCGCGACGTCGCGAAGCAGGAGAAGCCGCGCATCATCATCGGCGGCGGCAGCGCGTATGCGCGGATCGTCGATTTCCCGGCTTTGCGCGCCATTGCCGACGAGGTGGGCGCCGTGTTCGTGGTGGACATGGCGCATTTCGCGGGGCTGGTGGCGGGCGGGGTGTACCCGTCGCCCGTCCCGCACGCGGCAGTAGTCACCACCACGACGCACAAGACGCTGCGAGGCCCGCGCGGCGGGATGATTCTCTGTACGGCGGAGTTCGCCAAGGCCGTGGACAAGCAGGTGTTTCCGGGGACGCAGGGTGGGCCGCTCGAGCACGTGATCGCGGCGAAGGCGGTGTCGTTCCTCGAGGCGTTGCAGCCGGAGTTCAAGACCTACGCGCGCGACGTCGTGAAGAACGCACAGGTGTTGGCGGCGGCGCTCGTCAAGCGCGGGTACGCGATCGTCTCGGGGGGCACGGACAGCCATCTAATGTTGGTGGACCTGCGCCCCAAGGGGCTCACAGGCAAGGAGGCCGAGCAGCTGCTCGATCGCGCGGCCATCACGGTGAACAAGAACACGATTCCGGGCGATCCGCAGTCGCCGTTCGTGACGAGCGGGATCCGTCTCGGCACGTCGGCGCTGACGACAAGGGGATTTGGGGAAGGGGAGATGGAGCGGGTGGCGGAGTTGATAGATGAGGTGCTGGTGAAGCGGGATGATGCGACGGTGGCGAGGGTGAAGAAGGAAGTGCGGGAGTTGACGGATGAGTTTCCGTTGTATGCGGAGAAGAGGAAGAGGGTTGGGGTGGGGTGAAGGGTTTCGTGAAGGGTGTTGTCCATGGCACGGTTCACACGGGGAGGAACGCGCCTACCCGCTCGTCGATCAGGGGCAGCCGCGCGAACGTGGTCCAGGAGAGATGCGCGTAGATCCGCACCGGCATGACCGCACGTTACCACCGGCGCGGTCGATCTCCGGTACCGAAAAGCCGCCGGTGACGTCCTTTAGGACGCGTGTCTTGGCCGAGCCGCCTGTGCTTTAGCGGCGCTTTAGCGCACGGGACGAACGAGACTCCGGAGTCACCGGTCACAAGGCTTGCTGCGTGGACCGTAGGCGGCTCCGACGACGATGGACCGTTGCGTACACGCAACACCGAGGCGTCGTCGCGCGTTTGCGAGTCGCGCCTTCCATCCACACCTTTCCACTAGCCGCACCAGCCGCTGGAAACACGGGAGGGTGCTCGCATGTCATCTCGCTCACTGGTCGTGGTCCTGATCGGTGTTGCCGTCGTGTCGACGCCGATGAGCGCGCAGTTGTGCGCCGGACGCCCCTCGTTCGCACGCCATCCCTACCACGCGTTCAGCCACACAGTCTTCGGCCATGCGGGCAGGACGCTCGCGGGCGGCCTCACCTTTGGCGAAGGGGGCGTCTTCGGTGAGATCGGGCTTGGCACGACGCGCTTCGACGACTGGGATGCGTCCTCGCTCAGCTTCGCGGGAGCGGCCGGCTCTCAGTTTTCCATAGGCGACGACGACTTGGTGCACGTCTGCCCGGGGGTGTCTGTCGATTTCGGGTTCGGTCCGAACGACCTGGATGTATTCGGGGGCGGGGACCGCTTCGGCTTCCGTGAAAGGGACGTCGCGGTCGGCGCGGCACTCGGCGTGGTCGTCTACCGCTCGCGACAGGTACAGATCATCCCCACGGCGTCCCTCAACTTGGTCAGCGCCAACGCCAGGATGAAAAACCAACGAACTGGAGCGGTGACCTCAGTGTCCGATGAATTCGGGCTGTACGGTCTCGGGGTCGGGGTTCTGGTCAAGCATGCGTTCGCCCTGCGTCCTACAATCTCCGTCCCGTTCGGTATCCGCGGGGCCACCGCTGTATTCGCTTTTACCCTGAGCGTCGGGTTGGGCCAGAGGTCTCGGTAGCCGCGCCAAAACGGGTGAGGACGTGGACAAATCGAACCGCATCGCCCAAGCCTATGGCTACATCGTCTGCCTCGTCGCGGTGATCGTGATGTTGATCAGCCTGACCGCGATCCTCAACGCCCTGTTCGAGCGGGCCAATCCGCTCCAGGCGAACGGCTACGGCAGCGCGTTGAGCTCGTTTGAGGCCTACAAGGCCACCAGACTGACGGTCGACGGCACGCGCACGGATACCGTCTCAGAGGCCGCACTCCGGCAGCGGTACGACGCCCTCGTCGCAGATCGGATCGTGACGACGCGTTATCGCACGGGGAGGACGCTGATGACGCACGGGATCCTCCTACTCGTGGCGATCGGCCTGTTCGCCTTCCACTGGCGCTGGGTCCGCCGGCTGAACGGCGCGGCCGGCAGCGCGGGCTAGCGATCCCATGAGCATGCGTCACACCCTCCCCCTCGCCGCCGCGCTCGCCCTCCTCGCCTGCAGCGACGCCCTCGGTCCCCTGAACGTCGCCCAGCCGTATCTGCTCCGCACCATCAACGGCCAGCCCGTCCCCTGGACGTTGCCCCCAGCGGACAGCCAGTACATCCCCGGCACGATTACCGAGGGGTGGATCACGATCTTGAACGATTCCGTGGCCGAGCGGCACGAACGCTTCGGACGCTGGGTGCTCAATCCCAACGGTGACTCGATCCCCCTGTTTGGCGAGTGGACCCAGACTGGCTCCTACGAGCGACCGGGAGGCAGAATCATCGTGCTCTCGTATCACTTCTATGTGCCGGGCTCGCTCGGTCCGCTGCAGCCCGTGGACACGCTATTCATCACGCGTCAAGGCGGGCTCATCCTGCGTGAGACCGGACTGGTTGCCCCGCTCGACAGCCTCATCCGGGAATACTGCACCACCCCGTCGCCCTGCTAGGAAGGCCTTCGCACATCTGGCTCGCCCTCCGCAGTATCGTCTGGGCCGCGCTCCTTCCCGGCCTCGTTGCCGGGTACGTGCCGTGGCGATTCTTCGGCCTGGCACGCGTGCAGATCAGCCTCCAGAACCCGGTGCACATTCTGGGTCTCGTGGCGATCGCCCTCGGCGCCGCGTTGCTTGGGACGTGCATCTGGGAGTTCGCGCGCAGCGGTCGCGGAACGTTGTCCCCCGTCGATCCGCCGCGAGACCTCGTGGTGCGTGGGCTCTATCGATACGTGCGGAATCCGATGTACCTGAGTGTGACCGTGATCGTACTCGGTGAAGTCCCACTGAGCGGTTCGCATCCGCTGCTGCTCTACTGGGCCATCTGGTTCGTGGCAGTCAATCTTTTCGTCATCGGGTACGAGGAGCCCAACCTGCGCCGGCGCTTCGGGGCGTCGTACGAGCGGTATACTCAGAACGTCAGGCGCTGGCTGCCGAAGTTCAGAGCCACTTCTTAGGAGTCACCACATGCGACATGCCATTCTCGCTGCTCTCGTCCTCGGCGCCCCGCGAGGTCACCGTCGGTGAGGTCAACGACCAGTCCGCGACTGCCAAGGTCGTTGCGTGGTGGGGAATCGATTATTTGCAGCTGGCGCGCTACAATGGAAAATGGATGATCGTGAACGTGATGTGGCAGTCTCCACCGAAGTGAGGGTCCCATGAAATGGATCACCCGTGAACGCCCAAAGATCGATCGTATCGCCTGCCCCTGGCTGATCGCGCGCTTCATCGATGACGCGCCCGAGTTCATCTTCGCGCCCACCGCCGACGTGCGCCGCCTCGCCGCTGAGCTCGGCGCGACGCCGTTCGACGTCGAGGGCGTCGAGCTGAGTCACGACGGCCCGCTCTGCACCTTCGACGCGCTCCTCGCCAAGTACCATCTTGACGATCCGGCCCTCGCCGAGCTGGCCACAATCGTGCGCGGCGCCGACACGGCGCAGCTCGAGCTGGCGCCGCAGGCGGCGGGCCTCCTCGCCATCTCCCTCGGCCTGTCGCACAACTTCCGCGACGATCAGGAGCAGTTGCAACACGGCTTCGTGATCTACGATGCGCTGTACGCGTGGAGCCGGCACGTGCGGCAGGAAACCCATACCTGGAACCCACAGCGGGTCGCCTAGGGGAGGCATCACGATGGAAACGTGGATCCTCAGGAAGATTCGCGCTGCATCCGTACGGCGCGTCGTCGCCTGGGGCCTGGCGCTGGTGGGGAGCGTCCTCCTCATCACCAGTGACCGCCGCTACATCGACAACTTCCTGCACGGTCCCTATACCCTCGCCGCCGCCGATCTCGACGCGATCGAGGACGTGACGACGACCCCACGCTACTACGCCCGGGTCTCGGGGTCTCGCGTGATCGACACGGGGCTGCGTGAGTACTCGGTCACCACGAGTGCCGGCGTCGAGAAGAGCCGGTCCGAGTCGGGCGCGTACTACGCCCTGGTCGTGGACGACAAGTTCCTGATCTTCAAGAGCCGTGACGAACCGTCCAACATCGTCGAGGGCAGGCTCGCTCCCTGGCCGCCCAAGCTCGAGAGCCAAATGTTCGACAGCAAGGAGATGAAAGAGCTGCGCCCCCGGTTCTACTCATTCTACGTGCAGGACGGATCGTTTCAGATCACGGCTTACTGGATGATCGCGGGCGCCCTGCTGTTGATCGTCTTGCTCGTCTGGAAGGGCCGCCCCGCGTGGCGCTACGCGCGCGACCCGGAGGCCCATCCGCTCGTCGCCCGCATCCAGTCGTGGGTGAAAGGCGATCCCATGGTCGTCGCGGTGGAGGCGGAGCGCGAATTCGACGCGCCGCGCTTCAAAGGCGGCCACGGGTGGCGCGTCGGGGACAAGTACCTCGTGCGGTCGACGTTCTTCACCTTCGACGTGCTGCGGTTCCACGATCTGCTCTGGGCGTACAAGAAGACCACCAAGCACAGCGTCAATTTCATTCCGACGGGCAGGACCTATGAGGCGATCCTCGCGTGCTACGGCGGGACCGCGACGATCACGGGGAAGGAAAAGCGGGTCGAGGAGATCCTCGAATTCGCCGGGCAACGCGCGCCGTGGGCGATACTCGGCTACTCGGAAGAGCTCGCGACACACTTCAACAAGAAGACGCAGGACTTCGCCGGCGCCGTCGAGCAGCGCCGGCGCGAGTGGGAGGAAAAGGGCGGACGCGTTTGACGTGTCAGGAGTCGGTGAGAATCGCCCGTTCCGGGTAGCGGCTGAAGGCCCTCGCGCGGTAATTGAGACGCATGCGACCCTTCCTTCTCGGCCTGGGCTTGCTCGGGTGCGCCGGAGCGCTCGCGGCCCAAGCGCCTGGCCACTGGCCCCCCGATTCCCTCATCAACACGAAGGTCTTCCCGAAAACGACGCCGGTGATGCAGGTGGTCGGCGCCATGCGCAACATCACCGGTGCACTTGGCGTGCGCTGCCAGTTCTGCCACGTCGGCGAAGAAGGGATGCCGCTCGAGCGCTTCGACTTCGCCAAGGATGAGAAGCGCACCAAGCTCGTCGCCCGCCAGATGCTGCGCATGGTGGAGGAGATCAACCGCCGGCTCGATACCCTTCCCAAACACGACCCTGAACACGACCATGCGGGACCGAGTCTCCACGTCACCTGTGCGACCTGCCACCGCGGGGTGACCCGGCCGGTGCCGTTGCCGACGCTGCTCGAGGAGACGGCGATCGCCGCGGGCGCTGATTCCGCCATCCGGGCCTACCGCGCCCTGCGCGAGCGCTACTACGGCCGCGACGCCTACGATTTCGGCGAGGCATCGCTCAACATCGCGGCGTTCCGGCTGGGACGCGCCAACCGCTTCGATGACGCGTTCGCACTGCTGCGCCTGAACGAAGAGCTGTTTCCGGGCTCTGCGGCGATGTACGTCTTCCGCGGCAACGTCAGCCTGATGCGGGGGGACACGACCGCCGCCGCCGCGGCGTTCCGCGAAGCCGTGCGCCGCGACCCCGCGAATGAAGAGGCGAAAGGCCGCCTGCGAGCCATCGGGCGGGCGCCCTAAACCGGCTCATGGCTCACACGACTATGATTAGCGCATGGATTTCGATCTCGATCGCTCGATAGACGTGCTGCGCCGTTCCCCCGCCACGCTCGAGGCGCTGCTCGACGGATTGGACGAGCCGTGGGCTCGCGGCACCGAAGGTCCCGACACGTTCAGTGCGTTCGATGTGGTCGGGCATCTGATCGACGGTGAGGAGACCGACTGGATCCCGCGTGCGCGCATCATTCTGGCGCGGGGGCCCGATCTCCGCTTCGAGCCGTACGATCGCTTCCGCCATCGGGCGCGGAACGGGGGTCGCTCGCTGCCGTCGCTGCTCGCCGAGTTCGCCCGGTTACGGGGCGGGAACCTCGAGCTGCTCCGGTCCTGGACGCTGACCGCGCGGGAGCTCGATCTCCCCGGCGAGCATCCTACCTTGGGGCGGGTGACGCTGCGGCAGCTTCTGGCCGCCTGGGTCGTGCACGACCTGGGGCACCTGGCGCAGGTCGCCCGCGTGATGGCCAAGCAGTACCGGGACGAGGTGGGGCCGTGGGTGCCGTTCTTACCCGTGCTCACGGACCACCAAGTGCCCCGATCCTAGGGGTTTGCGCCCACCCCCCCTCGTTTTCAGTCAAGTTCCCAACATGCTTGGGGTTACCCCCCGGGCGTGACCTGGGGCACGGCTCCGGAACCCCCCTCCATGGATATTAGCCGGTGCCCAGCGGGGGGGGTCTCCCCACGCTGAGGCGGTTTAAGTGAGGCCGGAACGCCCTCCGGAGCTCCGACCCCAGCCAGGAGATAAGATGTTGCGGGTACTCATGGTTTGCGTTGCCTTGGTTGCCGCACCGCTCGTGACGAGTGTTGCGCAGGAGCGCGGGTCCGATAACCGCGCCCGCAACGAGAACCGCGGCGACGACGCTAAGAAGTGCAAGGACCAGAAGGATAAAAAGGCCCACGCGGAAGGGTGGCAGAATTCCGCGGCGAACAGCTCGGCGCGGGAGGCGCATGCCCGCAACGAGCAGCGCAAGGCTGAGCGTGCATGTGACGGCGGGGGTACTACGCCGCCGCCGCAGGATCCGCCGCCGCCTCCTCCTCCGCCGCCGCCGCCGCCGCCGCCGCCGCCTCCTCCTCCTCCCCCCCCTCCGCCCGACCCCGTTGTCGGCATGGCGGAGATCAATGGGACGGCGTTCGTGGACGTGTCCGGTAACATGTTCTGGGATTGGGGTGACTTCGCGGCCGAGGGCTGGGTCATCCAGCTGAGCGGCCCGGTCAACGCGACTGCGACGACCGACATCAACGGGTTCTACGCCTTCACGGCGCTCCCCGGTGGCACGTACCAGGTCTGCGAAGTGGCGCAGGCTGGTTGGACGCAGACGGCGCCGTTCAGCGGGGGTGGTTGCCCGTCAGGCGCCTTCGGGTATACGCGAGTCGTCCCGTCGAACCAGCAGATTCGGTTCATCGGCAATGACTTCGGGAACATGCCGAACCAGTAACACTGAGATTACGTAGTCGCAGCACTGAAGGGCCCCGGGCAGGTTCGCCGGGGCCCTTTTGCGTACGCCATCTTGATCCTCGTCTACGATCCGATGATCGTCGCGCGCTTGATGTAGTCCATGCGGGGGAAGTCGCGCCCGAGATACACGTTGCCCTCGGCCTGAAGGCGGCCTTGGTCGGGGCCCCGGCCCCCCGGCGCGCCTTCGCCGTACGCCGCATACAGGCGGTCCACCACGTCCATGCCGTCCACCACCCGGCCGAACGGCGCGAATCCCATGCCGTCGAGCCGCGCGTTGTCGCCGTAATTAATGAAGAGCTGCGTGGTGCGCGTGCCGGGTCCGGCGGTCGCGAAGCTCACCATCCCGCGCGTATTGCTCGCGCGCACCGGGTCATCGGGAATGCGCTGGTCGCGCCAGGCGGTCGAGACCTGCGGGTCGCCGTGGATACCGAACTGCGCCATGAATCCCGAGACCACCCGGAAAAACCGCACGTCGTCGTAGTAGCCGCTGCGCACGAGGTTGTAGAACCGGTCGGCGCCGAGCGGCGCCCAATCGCGCTGCACTTCGACCACGAAGGTTCCGGCGCTGGTCTCGAACTGTGCGCGGAACGCCGCCGGGGCGCGCTCGCTCATAGCTCCGCTGCGCGGGTCGTGGTAGTCGGCGGTGCCGGTGGTCGCGGGCGCGCGCTGTTCGCCGCGGCGACAGGCGACGGCGGCAACAGCGAGCAGGGCGAAGGTGGTGGCGCGGGGCATTTATCAGGCCTCCGGTTGCGTGAGCTGGTAACATAAACGGGACGGCAAGGCGGCACGAAGTCGCTTACTTTACTTGCAATGACCAACCTTCGTTCCAGGCGCGGCCGGTTCCTGCTGCTGCTGCTCGGCGGGGCGCAGAGTTGCGGCGCGGGGTGGCGCCGGCACGCTGACCCGCCGCCGGGGCTACTGGCACCGCACCAGCAGGTCCAGGTATGGCGTCAGGGACAGGTCGTACGCTGGCACGCCGTGCACCTCAGCGCAGACTCGGTGAGCGGCATCCCGTACCTGCGACCGGTCACCTGTGATTCCTGCCGGCTGGCGCTGCCCCGCGGTGCGGTCGACTCCATCCGATGGGGCAGTCCCGTCGCCGGGTTCTGGAAAACGGCGGGGCTAGTGGTGGCGGTGCCCATGGTATTCCTCCTGATCGCGTGTCGGAACGGGTGCTCCCCGGACTGAGCCAGACCCGCGCCGTGCTCTACGGAGCGCTCGTGGTCGGTGTGCTCGACATCACCGACGCCCTCGTCTTCTTCGGGCTGCGGGGAGCGCCACCCATCCGCATCTTCCAAAGCATCGCCCCGTGACCGCCCGCCTCACGATCACCGACCTCGACGCGCAGCGCCCGCACCTCGTGGCACAGACCGCCGAGCTGCTGTACGCCGGCCTGCGGGGTCGGACCGATGCGTGGCCCAACCTCGCCGCCGCCCGCCAGGAGGTCCTGGAGTCCCTCGAGCCGGGGAGGATCAGCCGCATCCTGCTCGAGCCCTCGGGAAACGTCATCGGTTGGATCGGCGGGCAGTCGCAGTACGACGGCCGCGTCTGGGAGCTGCACCCACTCGTCGTGGCCGAATCGCACCGCCGCCGGGGCCTGGGCCGCGCCCTGGTGAACGATATCGAGCAGCTCGTCGCGCAACGCGGCGCGCTGACCCTGTGGGTCGGCAGCGACGACGAGCGCTACGAGACGACGCTCGGCGGCGCCGACCTGTACGCGGACGTCCCCGGCGCGATCCAGGGCGTGCGCAACCTGAAGGGTCACCCCTACGAGTTCTACCTGAAGGCCGGCTTCACCATCGTCGGGGTCCTCCCCGACGCGAACGGCCGCGGCAAGCCCGACATCTTCCTCGCCAAGCGTTTGCACTCATGACCTCCATGCAGCGTTCGGCCCTGCCGCTCGCACTTCTCGCAGCCGCTGCCGCCACGACCGCCGCCCCTCAGGGCGTCGTCCGCGGCCTCGTCTACGACAGCCTGCTGCACGCCCCGTTGAGCGGCGCCGAGATCTGGGTGCGCGGCACCGAGCGACGCACCTTCTCGGACGCGGAAGGGCGGTTTCGTCTCGATGCCATCGCCCCGGGTCGGTACGTGATCGCGGCGACCCATGCCGGGCTGGACTCGGCCGGGCTGTACACGTTGGTGGTGCCGGTGGTCGTCGCCGGCGGCGACACCGCGCGCGTCACACTCGCCACCCCGTCGCTCGGCACGTTGTGGCGGCGCCGGTGCGGGACGGAGCTCGGCGCAGGCGCCGAGAGCGGCGTGGTCTTCGGCGTCGTCCAGGACGCGGCGACCGGCGCGCGCCTCGCCGGCGCGGTACTGATCGCGTCCTGGGTCCGGCTCGTGCAGACGGACCCCGTGAACGTGCGGATGGACGATCGCGCTGCGCGCGTGCGAACCGACTCGCTGGGGGCGTATTACGCCTGCGGCGTTACCACTGATGCCATCCTCGGGCTCCGGGCGTACGCGGGTACGGACTCCACCGGATTGATCGACGTGCGGCTCGGCCCGCGGGCCGTTGCGCGCCAGGACTTGGCGGTGGCGGTCGCGGCCGCCGGCGGCACCGCCGGGCGCCGGCTCGCCGCGTTGCGGGGCAGCGCGGTGTCGGACGACGGGAGGCCTCTGGTGGGGGGCCGCGTCAGCGTGCGGGAGGCCGGGGCGACCGTGATCAGCGCGGACGGGTCGTTCCTGCTGTCGCGTCTCCCCGCGGGCACGCAGTGGGTGAGCGTCCAGGCGATCGGGCGTGCGCCACTGGGCCAGCCGGTCGATCTCCGCGGCGGTGACACCGCCGCCATCGCCGTCACGCTCGGCCCCGTGCCGGTCACGCTCGCGCCGGTGCGGGTGACGGCGGCGCAGCGGTCGCGCTCGCTCGCCGAGTTCGAGGAGCGCCGGCGCACGGGGCTGGGGTACACGCGCACCGCCGTCGAGCTCGCGCAGATCACGACGATGCGCGGCGTATTCTCGGGGATTCCGTCGGTGACCTTGGGGCGGTCGCGCGCGAACGCCGATTTCATCATCCTGTTGCCGAGCCCGAGCGCGGGAGGTCGCGCCGCGTGCGTCGCCGCCCTGTTCATCGATGGCTTCCGGTCGAATTACGACCAACTGTCGGCCTTCCTGCCGTCGGACCTCGTGGGGGTGGAGGTCTATGCGCGCCCGTCGCTCGCGCCGATCCAATACCAGTCGGTCTCGAGCGGATGCGGCGTCGTGCTGGTGTGGACGAACTACGCGGAAGGCCGCTGAGCGTGTTGCGCGTTGCGATCGGAGGCTTCACCTTCTGGCCATGAGACGCGCCGTGGCTCTGATGGTTGCCGGATTGCTCGGCGCCGTTTCGCTGCGCGCTCAGACGCCGCCGCCATCGCCGGTCCTCCAGGCGATGAAGGCCGAGCTGGCGCGCTCGCTCGAGGCGCTTCACAGCCAGCCTACGCCGCCCTACTTCCTCGGCTACGACATTACCGAAGTCAGCCGGGTCACGTTGAGCAGCTCGTTCGGCGCGATCACCGAGCGGACCGAGGACCGCCGCCGGGCGCTCGACATCGAGCTGCGCGTCGGCACCTACGCTTTCGACAATACCCACGGTGCGGGCAGCGACTTCCCGGCCTTCTTGCGGTTCGCCGTCGAAGGAGCGGTGGACGTCCCGCTCGACGACGACCCGATGGCGATCCGAGCGGCGTTGTGGTCCGAGACCGAACAGCGCTATCGCAGCGCCGTCGAGCAGTTGAGCCGAGTTCGGACCAACGCGGGACTGCGAGTGGCGGCCGCGGACTCGTCCCCCGATTTCTCGCGCGAAGCGCTGGAGCACTACATGGAGCCCGCGCTGCCGCTCGTGGTGGATCGGCCGGGGTGGGAGCAGCGGATCCGGCGCTACACCGCACCCTTCGCCCAGCACGGCGACATCTACGGCGCGAATGCCGTCTTTACCGCCGCCGTCGAGACCCACTGGTACGTCAACAGCGAGGGCACGGAGATCCAGACCTCGCAGCCCGCGTACCGTCTCTCCATCGCCGCCTTCAGCAAGGCCGACGACGGCATGGAGCTGCCGCGCTACGAGTCGTTCTTCGCCGCGACGCCGGAGGGTCTGCCCGACGATCCGGCCGTCCTCAAGGCGGTCGATCGGATGATCGCCGATCTCGAAGCGCTGCGCCGTGCCCCGGCCATCGAGCCGTACACCGGGCCGGCCATCCTGTCGGGGCGCGCCAGCGCCGTGTTCTTCCACGAGATCCTCGGCCACCGACTGGAAGGCCACCGTCAAAAGAACGAAGACGAAGGGCAAACGTTCACGCGACGCGTGACCGACGCCGTCTTGCCGGCGGACTTCTCGGTCTACTTTGATCCCACCTTGCAACGGCTCGGCGGGACCGACCTGGCCGGATACTACCGGTACGATGATGAGGGTGTGCGGGCGCGCCGGGTGCCCGTGATCGAGCGAGGCGTACTCAAGACGTTCCTGATGTCGCGGACGCCCATCGAGGGCTTCGCGAATTCCAACGGGCACGGGCGCCGCCAGGTGGGATTCGCCCCGGTCGCCAGGCAGTCGAACCTGATCGTGCACGTGGCGGCCCCCCGGACCCGCGCCCAGCTGAAGCAGATGCTCATCGAACAGATTCGTCGGCAGCGCAAGCCGTTCGGATTGCTGTTCGATGACATCGAGGGCGGCTTCACGATCACCCAGCGCGGCATCCCCAACGCCTTCGAGGTCCTCCCGATCATGGTGTACCGCGTCTTCCCGGACGGCCGGGAGGAGCTGGTGCGCGGCGTGGATTTGATCGGGACGCCCCTCACGGTGTTCAGCAAGGTGACCGCCGGGGATGACCACCCCGAAGTGTTCAACGGATTGTGCGGCGCGGAGTCGGGCTTCGTCCCGGTGTCGGCCGTGTCTCCGGCCGTGCTGATCTCGCAGATCGAAGTGCAGAAGAAGCCCAAGTCCACCGAGCTCGCACCGATCCTGCCGCCACCGCCGGCGGCCGGTGGAGGGGTAGCGGGGGCGGAGGGAGACACCGGCGATGTGACGCTGCGGGCGCTGCGGGACGAGCTGGCACGTTCCATGGCCGAGCTCCGTCTCGACACGATGCCGCGGCCCTACTTCCTGGCCTACCGCGTCGACGAGATCGTGCACCTCGACGCCACCGCCACGCTCGGCAGCCTCATCGCGAGCCGAGAGGGTCGGTCTCGTCGCCTGTCTGTGGAGCTGCGGGTCGGTGACTACGCGTTCGACAACAGCAACTTCTTCGGGATGCCGTCGGGCGCGGCGGGCTTCGTCGGCGAGCTGGGCGGGGACCTAGGCGAGCTGCCGATCGATGACGACTACCGCGCCCTGCGCCGACAAGTGTGGCTCGCCACGGACATGTCCTACAAGAACGCCGTCGAGGAGCTGGCGCAGAAGCGCGCCACGCTCGCGAATCGCACCCGGCGCGACGAGCTGCCCGACTTCACCCGCGAAGCGGCGGTCACGCTGCGGGACGATGTGCCCGTTCCGCGGCTCGACCGCGGCGCGGTAGAGACCCTGGTGCGGGAGGCGTCGGCGGCATTTCGCGAGGCGCCGGAGATCTATCAGTCCGGCGTCGCCTGGGCGGGGGGCGTCGTGCGATCGTGGTACGTGAACAGCGAGGGAAGCTGGTTCGTCCGCGTCTCGCCGTGGGGGTCCGTCCGGGCCCAGGCGGCCACGCTGACGACCGACGGCACGCCCCTCCTGGACGGCGTGTCGGCGTACGCGGCGTCCCCCGACGGGTTGCCCGCGCGCGACTCGGTGACGCGGAGCGTCCGTGAGCTGGCGACGCGCCTCACCGCCCTGCGGCGCGCCCCGTCCCCGGATGCGTACAACGGGCCCGTCCTGTTCGAAGGGCGTGCGGCGGCCGAGCTGTTCGCGTCGCTGTTTGCGCCGCAGCTGATCGCAGACCGCCGACCCATGTCCGACAACCCCATGTTCGACCGGTTAGGGGCGGGCGGTGAGGGCTTCCTCGATCAGCTCGGCGGGCGCGTCCTGCCGCGGTCCTTCAGTGTCGCCGACAACCCAACCCTGCGAACCTATGAAGGAAAGGTCCTCGGCGGGTTCGCGGTGGACGACGATGGCGTCCGCGCGCGGGAGACGAAACTCGTCGAGCACGGTATCCTGCGCACCCTGCTGGCGACCCGCGTCCCGGTACGAGGCGTCCCGCGTAGCACGGGCAGCCGTCGCGGCCGCGGCGCCGTCGTGAGCAACCTCTTCGTGACGAGCGACAGCGGGCTCACCGACCAACAGTTGCGGCGCCGGTTGCTCGCCGTGGCGGCCGAGCGGGGCGCTCCATACGCGATCATCGTGCGACGCCTCGGGAGCTGGGCAATCGGGGGGCGGCGCGATCCCGCGAGCCTCCTCGCCGCGCTGGGCGCCGCCGGCATAGGCCTCCCAGCGGCCGATGTGGTCCGGCTCTATCCCGACGGACGCGAGGAGCCGCTTCGTAATGCGAGCTTGTCCGGGATCACGCCGGCGTCGTTCAAGGAGGTCGTCGCGGCCTCCCGCTCGCGGGCGGTCGTGACCCTGCCGTCACGCGGGCCGATTCCAGGGCGGTTCTTCCGCGCCCTCTACACGAACGCCGCGACGTATGTCGTGCCGTCGCTCGTGTTCGAGGATGTTGCGCTGCGTGGACCGACGGGTGACCGCATCCGCCCCCCCGTGATCCCCCCTCCTTGGGTGTCGCAGCGCTGAGCGAAGATCCGGACCTGCATCACCCCACACGCCAATCCGCGCGTTATCTTAGTCCCCATGGCTGACAGCGACTCCTTCAGTACCGGCCCCGGGGGCGGGGCGGGCGGGGCGGGTGGCCCGAACCGCCCCTCCCGTGGCTCCGGCGCCTTCACGGTGCACCTGGCCGACGAGCTGGATGTCTACTTCAACGAGGTGGCCCACGGCCGCCCCGTCGGCTTCGTCGCCTCGCCCAAGTGGAAGCCCCGCACCGACGTCTATGAGACCGGCACCGACCTGGTCGTGCACATGGACATCGCCGGGATGCGCGCCGAGGACTTCACCGTCGAGTTCGACGACGGCATCCTGAAGATCTCGGGAGAGCGCGTGCCGCGGCGCGAGGGCAAGCGGCACTACCACGCCATGGAAGTCCAGGTCGGGCCCTTCGAGCGGCGCTTCCGCGTCCCGGTCGTCGTCGATCCCGCCAGCCTCCGCGCGAACTACGAACACGGCTTCCTCGAGGTGCGGCTCACCAAGCAGCCGCCGCGGACTTCCGGCGCGCAATCGGTGCGGGTCACCTAGGTGGAGCGCCTCCCCGTCCTGCCCCTGGGGCAGCTCGTCGTCTATCCGCACGTCGTGCTGCCGTTGGCTCTCACCGACCCCAAGGCCGTCCAGCTCATCGACGAGATCATCCAGGGCGAAAAGCGCCTGCTGCTCGGCGTGGTGAAACCCGCGGCCGGCATCGAGCCGCCCGAAGGCGCGGTGATGGCCACGCTCCCGCACCAGCTCTACGACGTGGGCACGATCGGCATCGTCGTGCGGATGCTGAAGCTCGGCGACGGGTCGGTGCGGGTGATGGTGCAGGGGCTCGAGCGCGCGCGCCTGAAGGACATCGCGCAGGGCGAGAAGTATCTGATGGCGGAGTACGAGCCGCTCACCGAGAATCTGCTCGAGGACGCACGCACCGAGGCGCTGAAGCGCACGGTGATCGCGCAGTTCTCCCGCGTGATCGACATCGCGCCCTACCTCGGGGCCGAGCTGCACGAAGTGCTCGCCGGCATCACCGAAGCGGGGAAGCTGGCCGACTTCATCGCCGCCAATCTCGATCTCGCCCTGCCCGCCAAGGCGGAGCTGCTCGCGATCGACGACGTGACCCACCGCCTCGAGCGGCTCGCGGAATTCCTGGGGCAGGAGCTCGAGGTGCTCGAGGTGGGCACGCAGATCCAGGAGAAGGTCAAGACGCGCCTCGATCAGAACCAGCGCGAGTACGTGCTGCGCGAGCAGCTCCAAGTGATCCGCCAGGAGCTGGGCGAAGACACGGGCGACGACGAGCTCGACGAGCTGGCCCGCCGGATCGAGCAGGCGGAGCTCTCGCCCGAGGCGACCAAGGTGGCGGACCGCGAGCTCAAGCGGCTGCGCCAGATGTCCCCGCAGTCGGCCGAGTACCAGGTCGCCCGCACCTACCTCGACGTCTTCGCCTCATTGCCGTGGCGCCGCGTCACCCAGGACCGGCTCGACCTGAAGGCCGCGCGCGAGATCCTCGACCGCGACCACTACGATCTGAAGACCGTCAAGGAGCGCATCCTCGAGTACCTCGCCGTCCGGACGCTCAACCCCGACGCGAAGGGGAGCATCCTCTGCTTCGTGGGCCCGCCCGGTGTGGGGAAGACGTCCCTGGGCCAGAGCATCGCGGAGGCGCTGGGGCGCAAGTTTACGCGCGTCTCGCTCGGCGGCGTGCGCGACGAGGCCGAAGTGCGCGGCCACCGCCGCACCTACGTCGGCGCGATTCCCGGGCGCATCCTCCACGCGCTGCAGCGCTGCGAAACGCGCAACCCCGTCCTGATGCTCGACGAGGTGGACAAGATGGGCGCCGATGTGCGCGGCGACCCCACGGCCGCCCTGCTCGAGGTCCTGGATCCGGCGCAGAACTCCACCTTCGTGGACCACTACCTGGAAGTGCCGTTTGACCTGTCGGGGGTGATGTTCATCGCGACGGCGAACAGCCTGGCGCCGATCCCCGACCCGCTGCTCGACCGGATGGAGGTGCTGGCGCTCATCGGATACACGCCGGCCGAGAAGCTGCAGATCGCGCGGCGCTACCTGCTGCCGCGCCAGCTCAAGGAGACCGGGCTCGGGGCGGAGCGGGCGAGCGTCGCCGACGGGGCGCTGGAGCGGCTGATCGGCGAGTACACCCGCGAGGCCGGGGTCCGGCAGCTCGAGCGCGAGATCCAGGGCGTGCTTCGTAAGGCCGCACTGGAGGTCGTGGAGGGAAAGACAACGGGCGTGAAGATCTCGTCCAAGAACCTGGAGAAGTACGCCGGGCAGCCGCACGTGCAGAGCGAGGTGGCGGGGCGCGCCCCGGAAGTGGGCGTGGCGACGGGCCTGGCGTGGACGCCGGTCGGCGGCGACATCATGTTCATCGAGGCGATCCGGATGCCGGGGAAGGGGCAGATCACGCTCACCGGCCAGCTGGGCGACGTGATGAAGGAATCGGCGCAGGCGGCGTGGAGCCTGCTGCGCGCCCGCGCCGGCGCCCTCGGCATCCCGCTCGAGGCCTTCACGCAGACGGACGTGCACCTCCACGTACCGGCCGGGGCGGTGCCCAAGGACGGGCCGTCGGCCGGAATCACGATCGCGACGGCGCTCGCGTCGCTGCTATGCGGGCGTCCTTCGCGTCACGATCTCGCGATGACGGGGGAGCTGACGCTGCGCGGCCGCGTGCTCCCGATCGGCGGGCTCAAGGAGAAGCTGACGGCCGCGGCGCGCGCCGGCGTGACGACCGTGCTGGTTCCGGCGCGCAACAAGAACGACCTGGTGGACCTGCCCGACGAGGTGAAGAAGTTGCTCGACATCAAGCAGGTGGACACGATCGATGAAGTGCTCGATCTGGCGCTGCTCGAGCCGGATGAGCGCGCGCGCCTGTCCGGCGGCGTGCGCGTCAGCCTGTCGCGGCCCGAACCGGGAGCGCGGCCGTGAGCGAGGGGCGCGACTTCGCCACGCTCGACGCGGCGCTCGCCGAGATCCGCCGCCAGGGCGGCCAGTACGACGAGCGCGGCTACCTGTTCGTGCTCGCCGCGCTCGAGTTCGCGCAAACGCGCCTGCCCGCGCGACGCCATCTCTCGGGGGGCGAGCTGGCGTGGGCGTGCCGCGATTTCGCGTTGGAACAGTTCGGCCTGCTCGCGCCGACGGTGCTCGCCCACTGGGGCGTCGCGGCGACCGGCGACCTGGGGCGCATCGTCTTCAGACTCATCGACGTCGGCCTGCTGGCGCGCCAGCCCGCCGACCGGATCGAGGACTTCGAGCGCGTGTACGAGTTCGAGGAGGTCTTCCGGGCCGGATACCGCTGGCCCGGGGTGTCGTTTTCGGGGTAGCGGTTCAGGGGAAGGGGGGTGCCGCATGGACGCCCGCGAGTGGCCCGCCTGCAAGAAATGCCAGCAGGGCCTGCTGATCCCGTTGTCGGACTACGGCCGCGACGGCGCGCCGATCACCTACAAGGCCTGGGTCTGCAGCAATCCGGAGTGCGGGTTCAACATCCGTATCGACAACGGCGAAATCTCGTTCGGTCGGACGATCGGCCAGAGTCTCAAATAGCCACGCGCGCGCCCGTCGTGAGCGGGCGCTTCTACCCCGCCGATCCTGTCGAGCTCGACGCCACCGTGGCCTCTCTTCTCGAGGACGCGCGCAAGGCCGTCGGACCTTCCGGCCGTCCGGCCGTCGGTGTTATCGCGCCTCATGCAGGCTACGTTTACTCGGGTCCCACAGCGGCCGCGGTGTTCGCGCGGCTCGCGCTTCCCTCGCTCGTCGTGATCCTGGCGCCGAATCACACCGGGATCTGCCGCGCGCCGGGTGGGGCCTCGCTGTGGGAAGACGGCGCGTTCCGCACGCCGCTCGGCGACGTGCCGGTGGACGCAGCCTTCGGCGCGGCGCTGCGCGACGCCTCGCCCCTGGTGGGCGTGGACCACGAGGCGCACCGCGTCGAGCACGCGGTCGAAGTCGAGCTGCCCTTCCTGCAGTGGCTGCGTCGCGACGTGCGCATCGTTCCCCTCGTGCTCGCGTGGGACGATTGGGAGCCCGCGCGGGCCTTGGGGGAGGCGTTGGCGCGGGTCGTGAGCGAAGCGCCCGAACCGGTGCTCCTGCTGGCGTCGAGCGACCTGAACCACTATGAGCCCGCGGCCGTCTCGGAGCGGAAGGATGCGCGCGCCCTCGAGGCGGTGACGGCGCTCGACGGCGCCGAGCTGCTGGCGCGCTGCCGGCGGGAGGGGATCTCGATGTGCGGCCGCGCGCCCGTGGCGGTGGTGCTGGCCGCCGCCCGCGCGCTCGGCGCCGACCGCGCCGAGGTGGTGGACTACCGGCACTCGGGCTGGGTGTCGGGCGACGACTCGCAGGTGGTGGGATACGGAGGGGTGGTGATTCCGTGAATCCGATGCCCGTCCTGTCGGCCGCCGAAGCGGCCGCGTGGGATTCCCTCGCCCGCACCCAGTACCGGGTGCCGAGCCGCGTGTTGATGGAGACCGCGGGGCGCGCGGTGGCCCAGGTGTTGCTTGTGGAGTTCCCTCCCGCACTGGCAGGCGGCGTGCTGGTCGCGGCGGGCGCGGGGAACAACGGCGGCGACGGGTGGGTGCTCGCCCGCGCGCTCCACGCCGCCGGCGTCCCGGTCTGGGTCGCGGCCCTCGATCCCAAGACGGACGACGCCATCGACAACCGCGCTCTAGCGCGCGTGGACGGCGTGCGGGAGCTGGCGCGCGAGGAGGCGTGGCCGCAGGCGACGGTCGCGGTGGACGCGCTGCTCGGCACCGGCGCCGCGGGCCCCGCCAAGGGCGACGTCCTGGCGCTGTCCGAGCGGCTCGCGGCCTACGGCGCCCCGATCCTCGCGGTCGATGGCCCCACGGGCCTCGATCTCACGAGCGGCGAGGCCCACGGCCCGATCCGCGCGCAGCTCACCGTCACCTTCGGCGGCGCGCGCCGCGGGCACCTGCTGGCGCGCGACTGGTGCGGCAAGCTGGTCGTGGTGGACATCGGCTTCCCGCCGGCCGATCCCGCCTGGCCGGTGCTCGTGACCGACGCGTGGGCGGCGACGCGGCTGCCGCGCCTGCAGGCGACGATGCACAAGGGGGACCGGGGCCGGGTGTGCGTCGTCGGTGGGGAGGCGGGGATGACGGGCGCGGCGCTGCACGCGGCGCGCGCCGCGCTGGCCGCGGGCGCGGGACTCGTGAAGCTCGTCGCCGCCCCGGAGACGATCGCGGCCGCGCGCGCGACGCTCCCCGACGTCCTCACCGTCGAGTCGGCGCTCGGCGCCGAGCTCGAACCCGCCGCCGTCGAGGCGCTCGAGTGGGCCGACGCCGTCGTGCTCGGCCCGGGCCTCGGCCGCGCCCCCGCGCGCGCGGCTTTCCTCGCCGCGGCGCTCGCCCGCCGCGCCATCCCCACGGTCCTCGACGCGGACGCGCTGCATCTTTTTCCGGCAACCGGCAACCCGGCAACCGGTTCCCGGCCCCTGGTTCTCACCCCGCACGTCGGCGAGTTCCGCGCCCTCGCCGGCGATTCGCTCGCCGACGAGGTCGCGAACGACCGCTGGTCCGCGGCCGCGCGCGCCGCCGCGAAGCTCAAGGCGACCGTCCTGCTCAAGGGCGTGCCGACGATCGTCGCCGACCTGCGCGGGCCGATCCACGTGATCGCGAGCGGCAACCCGGGCCTCGCCACCGGCGGAAGCGGGGATTTACTCGCGGGGTTCATCGGCGCCTTTCTGGCTCGCGGCACGTCGCCCGCGGAAGCCGCGGCCCTCGGCGCCCACGCCCTCGGCCGCGCCGCCGACCACGGCGCCCGCCAGTGGACCGCGCGCAGCCTCCGCCCGGCCGACGTCCTCGCCGCGTTGCCCGACATCTGGCGCGCCTGGCGCGACGTGAAGCCGACGGGGCCGCCGGTGTTGGCGGTGCTGGAAGCGCCGGAGGTGGCATGAAGCCGGCTAGTAGGTTAGTCGGTTGGTCGGTTAGTGGAGCACTCGCCGCGTTCGTTCTAACCGCCTACCCGTCTAACCGCCTAACCGCCCAGTGGCGTCCCGAGGAACGGGTCCTCATCTCCGACTTCTCCGTCGTCGACGCCGTTGCCGCATCCCCCTGGCTGGTTTTCGCTGCCACGCGGCACGGTCTGCTCATCTACGACCGCGTCGCGCGGGCCTGGAGGCTGCCGGTCACGACGCTCGAGGGCTATCCGGCGTCGCGCGTGCGGGTCGCGATCGCGGATCAGGTGGGGAACGCCGTCTGGCTCAGCGTCGGCCTGAGGGGGGGG
>Ga0210382_10000082_pt1 | contig 37132 bp, 35 predicted proteins | sample PLMedo_FD_155452 | JGI IMG/M metagenome (GOLD analysis project Ga0210382, IMG submission 155452) | Groundwater sediment microbial communities from an aquifer in East River, Colorado, USA - PLM0_60_coex redo | ecosystem: Environmental > Terrestrial > Soil > Riparian zone | place: USA: East... | reverse complement strand
ACGGCGGGGTAGAGCTCCACGATTGTGGGGGAAGTTACTCGACTCGGGCGGCCGCGGCCCCGGTACGAGGGGGCGGGGAGGGCTCGAGCTCCGCCAGCAGCTGGGTCCGCAATGTTTCGAACTGCGGTTTCAAATTGGAGGGTACGGCCTGCACCGGCCCCGCGTCCTTGCGTTGGGGGTTCGTCGCCCGGCCGTTCACCAGGAACTCATAGTGCAAGTGCGGCCCCGTCGACAGCCCCGTCGAGCCGACGTAGCCGACCGTCTGGTCCTGGGTGACGCGCTGCCCGACGTGGAGCCCTTTGGCGAACTTCGAGAGGTGGCCGTACCGGGTTCGGATGCCGTTGGCGTGCCGGACCTCGATCAGGTTGCCATAGCCACCTTCGCGACCGGCGAAGGCGACCACCCCGTCGGCGGTGGCGCGGACCGGCGTGCCCCAGGCGGCGGCGTAGTCGGTGCCTTGGTGCGAGCGCCAGCGATTCAAGATGGGGTGATAACGCCCGCCGAAGCGGCTCGAGATGCGCCGGTACTGGAGCGGCGCGCGCAAAAAGGCGCGGCGCAGCGAGCGACCCTTGGTGTCGTAGAAACCGCCGCGCCCCGTCTCGCCCTCGAAGTAGAACGCGTAGCTGGGCGTGGCGGCGACGTCGACGCGCGCGGCGAGGATCCGCCCGAAGCGGCGCTCGCCCTCGGGCGACTCGAGACGCTCGATCAGCACGTCGAAGCGATCACCCGGACGAATGTCGCGCGTGAAATCGACTTCCCAGTCGTATACGTCGGCGATCGCCCAGGCCAGCGCGACCCGTTCCTTGCCCGGGAGAACTGAGTCGGGGACGGCGTTGTCGAGCGCGTCGTACAGGTTCGATTGGATCACGCCCGTGGCGCGCAGCCGCGACCTGGTCCAGGGAATCGTTTCGACGGTCTCGCGCCACCCCGAGTCGCCGCCCATCCGCGTCATCCACAGGCGGACTTCAGGGCCGGTCCGCACACCCAGGCGGTGCGCGACCGAGTCGCCCTTCAGGCGCCGCAGGTTGAAGACGAGCCCCGGCCGCAGGCGGCGCGTGTCGAGCGCCCGGGCGGTGCTCAGGAACGCGACGTAGTCACGGCCGGTGACACCGGCGCGCGTGAGCAGATCCGACATCGTCTCCCGCGCGCGCAGCGTATCCGACCACTCGTCGTAGGCGCTCGTGACGACGATCGCCCGCGCGATGGGCAGGCGGCGGGCGGACCACGCCTCGTGCGCGGCCCACAGCAACCCCGCACCGGCGAGGGTACCGGCGACGACGTAGTGACTGGTGCGCCAGGCCATCAGTCCATCTGGCGCCTGATGAACGTGGGAATCTCCATCTCGTTCAGCTCGGGACTTCCCGGCGGAGCCGAAGGAGGTGGAGTCGACGAACGCTTGCTTCCCACTTCCGCCGGTTTCTGGAATCCCGGAGGTGGCGGCGGGGTGGGACGCGCGCCACGCTCGCGGAAGGGCAAGACGCCGGGCGCACCGCGTTGCGGCGCGCCAGCGTCGGCGAGGGCCCCGCTCCGGTCGAAGCCGGTCGCGATGACGGTGATCCGGACCTCCCCATGCATCGCCGGATCGTTCACCGCGCCGAAGATGATCTCGGCTTCGTCGCCGGCGGCGTCGTGGATCGCCTCGCTGATCTGGGTCACTTCGCCCAGCGTCAGGTCCTCGCCACCGGTGATGTTGATGAGCACGCCGGTCGCGCCGGCGATCGAGATGTTGTCGAGCAGCGGGCTCGAGATCGCCTGCTGCGCGGCCTCCATCGCGCGGTTCTCGCCCCGGCCGGTGCCGGTGCCCATCAACGCCGCGCCGCCGTTCTGCATCACGGTACGCACGTCGGCAAAGTCGACGTTGACGAGTCCCGTCACGCAGATGAGCGACGAGATACCCTGCGTCGCGTGTAGCAGCACTTCGTCGGCCTTCTTGAGGGCGTCCTGGAACGGGATCCCCTTCCCCACCACCGCGAGCAGCCGCTCGTTCGGGACGACGATCATCGTGTCCACGTGCTTGCGCATCTCGGCAATGCCCATTTCGGCCTGGCGCATGCGCTTCCGTCCCTCGAACAGGAACGGCTTCGTCACGATGCCAATCGTGAGGGCGCCCAGGTCGCGCGCCACCTGCGAGATGATCGGCGCCGATCCCGTGCCGGTGCCCCCACCCATGCCGCACGTCACGAACACGAGGTCGGCGCCTTGGAGGGCGTGGAGCACCTCGTCGCGGTTCTCCTCGATCGCCTGGCGCCCGATTTCCGGCCGCGCCCCGGCGCCGAGCCCCCGCGTGAGCTTCTTACCGATCTGGATCTTGACGTCGGCTTTGTTGTTGAGCAGCGCCTGTGCGTCGGTGTTCACCGAGATGAATTCGACCCCGCCGACGTGCTCGTCGATCATGCGGTTCAAGGCGTTGCCGCCGCCCCCGCCCACGCCGACGACTTTCATCCGCGCGTTCTGCGTGACTGTTTCTTCGAGTTCGAAGATCATGGCTCTCCCCTAGAAGAAATCCTGCAGCCACCGCTTGAGCGGCCCGAACCATTTGTCGACGCCCGTCCCGCCGAACAGCACGCCCGGCGCGGCGCCCTGCGCCATCTTGCGCGCCGCATACAGCACCAGCCCGACCGGCACCGCGTAGCGCGGCGCCTCCACGCTGTCCACGAGCCCCGAGATGCCGAGCTCCGGGTGTCCCGCGCGCACCGGCACCGCGAACGCCTCCCGTGCCAGCTCCGCCATCCCGGGGAGGTGCGCGGTCCCGCCCGTCAGCACGACGCCCGCGGGCAACTTGCCCGCGCCGTACCCCGCCCGCTCGAACTCCCGGCCCACCAGCTGGAAGATCTCGTCTACCCGCTGGTGAATGATGTGCGCCAACAGCTCACGCGACGCCTGCCGCGCCCCCTGCCCCGGAGTCGACGGCAAGTTGATCATCTCCGCGGCATCCACCAGAGGCGTGTACGCCGCCCCGTGCCGCTCCTTCAAGCGTTCGGCGTCCGCCTGTGTCACGCCGAGCCCTTGCACCAGGTCGTTCGTGACGTGCGCCCCGGCATACTTGAGCGACGCCAGGTGCCGGATCTTCCCGTCATGGAAGATGGCGACGCCGGTCGAGTTGCCGCCCACTTCGACCAGCGCGACGCCCAGCTCCTTCTCGTCGTCGGTCAGCACGGCGTACGACGCCGCCAGCGGCTCGAGCACGAGGTCGGCCACGCGGTATCCGGCGCGCTGCACGCTCTTGCGCAGGTTCTGCGCGGCGGTCGACTGCACCGTCACCAGGTACATCTCGACCTCGAGCCGTGTCCCCGTCATCCCGACGGGATCCGAGATGCCGCGCTGCTGATCCACGATGTACTCCTGCGGAATGTCATGCAGGAGCTCGTGATCCCGGCCGAGCGACACCGCCCGCGCCACCTCGTTGACGCGCCCGACATCCTGCGCGCTGATCTCCTCGCGACTCACCGCCACCACGCCGGCAGAGCCCCGCGCCGAGACGTGCTCACCGGCGATGCCGCACGTGACGTCCGCGACTTTCACCCCGGCCATCCGCTCGGCGTCTTTCAGGGCGGCGGCCACTGAGCGCGTCGTCTCGTCGATGTCCCGCACCATGCCGCGCCGCACGCCGCCGTTCTTGGCCAGGCCCACGCCCAGCACCTTCGCGAGCGGTGCGCGTGGCAGGTCGCCGACGACCTCGGCGATTACCGCGCACGTCTTGGTGCTGCCGAGATCGAGCCCGGCCACGAGGCGCCGCTCCGCCATCAGGCGCTCGCCTTCCGCCGCACCACCACCTGTCCGGCGTAGCGCGCGTCCAATTCGGAGTAACGGCGCGCTTTCGCGGCCAGATCTCTCGCCACCAGGACCACGGCCTGCACGACCTCCGGTCCGGCATCGCGCGCCAACAGCACGCGGTGGGACCCTAATTCCAGAAGTACGTCGCCGCGCGCGCCGAAGCGCCGCGCGGCATCGATGTCTTGAAACAGCACCGGATCGAACGCCTGGATCCGGGCCAGCACTTGCACGATCCCGCTGTCGGCGACCTGCGCGATCGGGAGATCGAGCGATCCGCCTCCCGCCGCCCGGGTGAGATCGAACGGCAGCGGCCGCCCTCCGGCATCCACCGCCACGAGCCCACCGGCGCCGGGAACGAGCGCGACCGGCTCCACCTCTCGCACGATCACCTTCAGCGCCGCCGGCAGCCGCCGCGCGACATGCGCATCGGCCACGCCGGCGAGGCTACGCACGCGATCCGCGAGGAGCCGCGTGTCGTCGAACACGCTCGCCTTGGGCGCCAGTCGCAGCGCCGCCAGCACCGCGTCCGGATCGAGGTTCCTCACGCCGACGACCTCGATCTGTCGGACGCGGAAGAACGCCAAGCGCCGCAACACCGACGGCGCCGCGAGCCAGAGCACGAGCGCGCCCAGAACGACCCCGCCCCAGATCAGGGCCCGCCGTGGCAACCGCAGCTTCACTTTTGGCCCGCCTTCAAGATACTTAGAAGCTCCGGGCCAACGCGGGTCACATCTCCCGCGCCCAACGTGAACACCACATCCCCGGTTCGCACCGCCCGCGCGACGTGGCTTGTGAGGTCGGCGCGCTCGCGCACCGCCACCGTCGCCGCGCCGGCGCCGATCGCGCTGCGCGCGACCAGGTCGTGCGTCACGCCTCCCCCCGCCGCCGGTTGCTCGCGCGCCGCATAGATCGGCGCCACCACGACCACGTCCGCAGCGGCCAGCGCCTCGCCGAGCGCCGCGCCATGCAGCGCGGTGCGCGAGTAGAGGTGCGGCTGAAACACCGCCACGACCCGACGCCCGGGGAACGCCTGGCGCGCCGCGGCGAGCGTCGCCGCGATCTCGGTCGGGTGGTGCGCGTAATCGTCCACGACCGTTACGCCGCCGGCGTCACCCAACCGTTCGAACCGCCGCCCCACACCGCGGAACACCGCCAACGCCTTCGCGCCCGCGGTGACATCGGCATCGAGCGCATGCAGCACCGCGAGTGCCGTCGCCGCGTTGCGCAGATTGTGGAGGCCCGGCACCGCGAGCCTGAGGTTCACGGTTGTACCGCCGGGTAATTCCACCTTCGCGCGCGTGCCCGCCGGCTCCTGCACGACGTCGCGGATGCGCACGTCCGCATTCGCGTGCAACCCGACACGCCACACCGGCTCGCGCAGCCGCGCCGCCACCCGCCCCGCACCCGCGTCGTCGCCCCCGACGATCACGCGCCGCGCGCGCCCGGCGAATTCCACAAAGGCATCCTCGAGGGCGGCCACGGTGCCATAACACTCGAGATGATCGGCCTCGACGTTGTTCACGACCGCCACCGTCGGGGTCAGCGACAAGAAGGAGCGGTCGTACTCGTCGGCCTCGACCACGAACAGGTCGTGCGACCCCACCTTCGCGTTGCCCTGCCATGCAGCGACGCGGCCGCCAGCGAGTCCCGTTGGGGTTCGCCCGGCGGCCGTGAGTGCCTCCGTGACCATCACCGTGGTGGTCGTCTTGCCATGTGTCCCCGCGACCGCCACGACGGTCCCTCCGCCGTCGGCCACCAGCTCCCCAAGCGCGTCGGCACGGCGTACGATCGGAATGGCCAAGGCCCGCGCCTGTTCCAACTCGGCGTGATTCGTCGGCACCGCCGCCGTAACCACCACCGCCCGGACACCCTCCAGATGGCCCGGGTCATGCCCTCGCCACACTTGGACCCCCAGGGCTGCCAAATCGGCGGCGCCGGAGGGGTCGCTGTCGCATCCCGTTATGGTCACCCCGAGGTGCCTGGCGATGAGCGCCAGGGCGCTCATCCCCGCTCCGGCTATGCCCATGAAGTGAATCGGGCGGGGGTCCCCGGGTCGAAACAAGGTCATCTGTGGTGGGCTAGTATAGCGAATCTACTAAACTTGCGAAAGAGCTTGAGGTTAGCTGAGTAGTGTCAAAATCTTTGACATGATGGCCCGGGCGGCGTCCGGGTGTCCCCGAGTGAGGGCGGCGTCGGCGAGCGAGGCGAGTCGACCCCGAGCGGCGACCAACGTGGTGATCGCGTCGGCAAGCGAGCTCGCCGACAGGTCTCGCTCGGGGAGCATCATCGCGGCGCCCGCGGCCGCGAGGGCGCGCGCATTGAACGTTTGATGATTCGCCGCGGCCGTCGGCAACGGAATCAAGACGCTCGGCTTTCCCCATGCGCACAACTCCGCGATAGTCATCGCGCCCGCGCGCGACACCACGAGATCGGCGACGGCGTACGCGGGCGCGATCGGATCGAAGAACCCACGCACGCACACACGCCCCGGCCGCGCGAGCGGCGCATAGCGCTCGTACTGCGCGGTCCCTGTCCCCCACAGCACGTTCACGCCCGCGAGCCGTCCGCTCGCGATCGCGCCCGCGAGGGCTTCGTTCAGCGCGCGAGCCCCCTGACTGCCGCCGAACAGAAACACGGTGGGTCGCGCGGGATCGAGGCCGAAGGTCACCAGGGCGGCGCCCCGCTCCGTGGCCTTGGGCGGCGTGATCGGATTGCCGAGCGCGAAGACTTCCGTCCCGGGACCGAGCCGCAGCCGCGCGCGCGCTTCGGGGAAGCCCAGATGCACCTGCCGCGCTTTCGCGGCCAGGACGCGCGTCGTGAGGCCGGGATGCGCGTCAGGTTCGTGCACCACGATCGGAATGCCGCGGCGTCGCGCGAACCAGAGGGCCGGGCCGGCCGCGTAGCCGCCCGTGCCGATCGCGACCGCGGGTCGTTCGGCGTCGAGCAGGCGCACGGTGGCGCGCCACACGCGCCACAGGATCAGGGGCCAGCGCAGGTTGCGCCACCAGGTGCGGCGGTAGATTGGCTCCAGCGGCAGCAGATAGAAACGGAATGGATGCGACGGGAGGATCTGCGCTTCGATGCCGCGCTCGGCGCCGACCAACACCGGCTCGTGTCCCGCATCCGCGGCCGCGCGCGCGAGCGCCAGCGCCGGCATGAGATGGCCGCCCGTGCCTCCTCCAGCGATCAGGATCTTCACCCGGCAGCCGCGCCGCGCCGCCGGCCTCGGGCCACGCTGACCAGCACACCCGTCGCCGCGAGGGCCACGATGAGACTCGAGCGGCCGTAGGACATGAACGGCAGCGTCACTCCCGTCGCGGGAATCACCGCGAGCGTCACACCGAGGTGCAGCACGACGCTGAGCCCGATCATCACCGTGATACCGGTGGCGAGCAGCTGGCCGAACAGATCGCCGGCAGTACGCGCAATGCGGAAGCCGAGCCACAGGAAGGTTCCGAACAGGAGGGCGATGGTGAGCACGCCGAGGAACCCCCACTCTTCGCCGATGGTCGAGAAAATGAAATCCGAGTACGCGTAGGGGAGGTAGCCGAGCTTCTGCTGCCCCTGCCCCACACCGACACCGACGAGCTGTCCCGCGCCGATGCCGATGAGCGATTGCTTGACCTGCCACGTCGCTTCGGTGGGCGCGGCGCCGGGGTTCAGGAAGGTGAGGACACGCGCGAGCCGGTACTGCGCGCTGGCCACGGCGCCATACAAGAGGGGCGTCGCCAAGACGCCCACCAGGAGAAAGTGCCCGATGCGAGCGCCCGCCGTGAACAGCACCGTCCCGGCCAGGATGGCGACCAGCAGTGCCATCGACAGGTTGGGCTCGAGGAAGATGAGTCCCACCAGCGGCACGAGGATCACAAGAAACGGCAGCACGCCGTGCCGGAAACTGCGGAGCAGCTCGCCCTTCTTGGCGGCGAGCATCGCGCACCACACAACCACCGTGAACTTGGCCAGCTCGGAGGGTTGGAGCGAGAGCACGCCCAGACTCACCCAACGGCGCGCGCCGTTGATCGTCGGGCTGATGGGATGCGTGAACGGCAGTAATGGAATCACGAGCAAAAACGCCGTGGTGCCGAGCAGCGGCCACGCCCAGTCGCGCCACTTGTGGTAGTCCAAACGGGCGAGGATCGTCGCCAAGAGGCCGCCCACCACCGCGCCCACCGCCTGCCGCAACGCGAAACTCGCGCCCACCTGGCCCCCGCCGCCTGTTGCAACGAGACTCGACGCGCCGTACACCGCGGCGAGGCCAAAGACCACGAGCACCGCGGCCACGACCGTAATGAGCCGGCTCTCCCAGGCGCGGTCGGTCACATCGCCTCCACGAGTTTCCTGAACGTGGCGCCTCGCTCCTCGTAATTCTTGAACATGTCGTAGCTCGAGCACGCCGGAGAGAGGAGCACCGCGTCGCCGGAGCGTGCAGCACGCCGCGCCCGCGCGACGACGTCCTCGAAGGTCGTCCCCCGCTCGAGCGCCACCTGACCTTTCAGGTCTTGCTCGACGATCGGCCCCGCCTCGCCGTAGCCGATCACCAGGCGGGCGCGGTTCGCGAGCAGCGGCCCGAGGCGCGTGTACGGCTCGCTCTTGTGCCGCCCACCGAGCAGCAGCACGAAGGGGCGGTTCATCGCCTCGATCGCGACGACCGTCGACGCGATGTTCGTCGCCTTGGAGTCATTGATCCACAGGACCCCGCCCACCTCGCGCACCGCTTCGAGACGGTGCGGCAGGGCCTGGAACGACCGCAGTCCCTCGCCGATGAGGCCCGGCGGCACTCCCGCTTCGTGGACCGCGAGCGCGGCAGCGAGCGCGTTCGCCACGTTGTGATCGCCGAGCAGGTGCAGGTCCTCGCGCCTCAGCAGCATCCTGCCCCCGATCCGCAGCAGACCGGCACCGACGTCAAACCAGCCGTCGGCGGGCATCGTGAGGGAGAAGAGCATGCGCCGCCCGGGCACCCCACGAGCAAGGTCCAGGACGGCGGAGTCGTCGGCGTTGAGGACCCAGATCGAGGATGGGGCGGCGTTCCGGAAGATCAGCCGTTTGTCCGCATAGTACTCCCGCACGGACGGATATCGGTCGAGGTGATCCGGCGCCAAGTTCGTCAGGATCCCAACCTCGGGCGCGAAATGCGGGCTGTCGTGCAGCTGGAACGAAGACACCTCGACGCTGAGCCAGCGATAGCGGTCCCCGGACAGGGCGACGTCCGCGAGCGGGCGGCCGATGTTGCCGGCGGCGACTGCTTTCAGTCCCGCCGTCGCGAGCAGATGGGCGACGAGTGCCGTGGTAGTGGTCTTGCCGTTGGTGCCCGTGATCGCGATGCAGTGCGTATCGCCAACGGCGGCGACGGCGCGGAAGCCCAAGTCGAGCTCCGACACGATCTCGACCCCCGCCTCGCGGGCGGCCGCGAGCGGCGGCGCGTCGGGGGGCACGCCGGGCGACACCACCACGCCCGCAGCGGCGCGAATCTTCGCGAGGTCGTGACGCCCCAGGTCCACCTCCACGCCGGGTAATCCGCGCAGCGCTTCCACCGCGCCGCCGCCATACGGATGGTCCGAGCCGTCGCTGGCGTAGACGCGCACGCCTTCCCGGGCGAGGAGTCGCGTAGCCGCTACGCCGCTCTTCCCGAGGCCCACCACGGCGACGACGCCCGTACGCCACGCGTCGGGCAACTTCATCGCACCTTGAGCGTCGCGAGGGCGATCATCGCGCACAGCACGCCCAGGATGTAGAACCGCATCACGACCTGCGGTTCGGGCCATCCCAGTTTCTCGAAGTGATGGTGCAGCGGCGCCATGCGAAACACCTTGTGCGCGTCCGCGTACTCCTTACCGCGGCGCTTCTTGTTCCAGCGATACACGCCCATCTGCAGCATCACGGAGATCGTCTCCGCCGCGAAGACGCCCCCCGCGATGAGCAGCAGGAACTCCGCCTTGAGAAGAATCGCCACGGTGCCCAGGGCGCCCCCGATGGCCAGCGCGCCGGTGTCGCCCATGAAGACCTGCGCGGGATGCGCATTGAACCACAGAAACCCGAGGGCCGCCCCCATCAGCGCGCCGCAGAAGATCGCGAGCTCCCCCGCACCGGGCAGGTGCAGCACGAGCAACCAGCGTGCGGCATCGACGCGACCGAAGAGATACGCGAAGATCGCAAACGACCCCGCGACGATCGCGGTGAGACCAGTCGCGAGACCGTCGAGGCCGTCGGTGAGGTTGACCGAGTTCGAACTGCTGGTGATCACGAGCGTGACGAAGGCGATATACAGGGGCCAGGGCAGCACCAGGATGACGTACTTGAGCAACGGCAGTTGCGTTGAGGCAGCGTCGACACGCAGGGCGAGGGGGAACAGGAGGAGATATACGCCGAGCGCAACGCCGAACGACACCTGTCCGACGAGCTTCCAACGAGCCACGAGACCCTGCGACTTGCCGCGCACGATCTTCAGGTAATCGTCGACGAAGCCGATCGCCCCCATCCACAGCGTCGCCACGATCGCGACGATCACATAGCGGCTGTCGAGCCGCGCCCAGAGAATCGTCGGCACCAGCGTCGCGAGGATGATGATGATCCCGCCCATCGTGGGGGTGCCGCGCTTCTCGTGATGGCTCGCCGGTCCCTCGGCGCGCACCACCTGTCCCACCTTATGCTCCCGCAGCTTGCGGATGATCCAGGGCCCCAGCACGAAGGCGAGCAGCAGCGCGGTGACCGTCGCGCCGGCCGCCCGGAATGTGATGTAGTTGAAGAGATTGAAGAGGATGTGCTGGCGGGCGAGCGGTGCGAGCAGGTGATAGAGCACGAGGGGAGGACCCCTTCAAGTGAAGTGACGCAGCACTCGCTCCAAGGCGACGCCGCGCGACGCCTTGAGCAGCACGATCTCGTTGCCCCGCAGGGCCGCCTTGAGCAGCGGCCCGACCGTTTCGGCATCCGGCGCGGTGATCAGCCGATCTCCCAACGCCCGGCGGTGCTTCTCGAAGCCGGGGACGAATTCTCCAACCGCCGCGACCACCTCCGGCGCCGGCAGGAAGCTCATCAGCTCGTCGGCGACGAACGCGTGTAATCTTGCACTCTCCGCGCCCAACTCCAACATCGATCCGAGCACCACGGCCAGGGGCCGGCGCCGCCGGGCGGCGTAGGTCAGCGCCGTCTCCAGGGCCGCCAGCACCGAATCGGGGTTGGCGTTGTAGCTGTCGTCGATGATCGTGAGGTTACCCCGCGACACGAGGCTCCCCCGCCCGGCCGGGATCTTTACGCCCGCCAAGCCCGCCAGCGCCGCTTTCGGCTCGACGCCCGCCTCGCGTGCCACCGCCAGCGCGATCATGGCGTTGTCCACGTGGTGGAGCCCCAGGACCGGCAGGGTGACGGACGCACCCATCCAATGGAGGATGGGCTGGCCGGCGCCGTCGACATCCACCTTCTCGGGGTGCACCTCACCGAACTCGTCTCGCGCGACGATCACGACCTTGCGCGCGCGTCGCCGAGCCTCGGCCACCAGGCCCGGCGCGTTTCCCACCACGGCCACCGGCGCGCCGTCGAGCAGGGACGCCTTTTCCTGGAGCAGCCGCTCCACCGTCCCGAAACCCTGGAGATGAGCAAATCCGGCGTTTGTGACCACGGCGATGGTGGGTTCGATGATGTCCCTGAGCGCCGCGATCTCTCCGGGAACACTGGCGCCGGCCTCGACTACCAGGGCCTCCGTGTCCTCGGGCGCCGCGAGGATCGTCAGCGGCACGCCCACGAGGTTGTTGAGATTCCCGGTAGTCGCATGGACGCGCTCCCCCCACCGGGCGGCGAGCGCGCTGCGAATCATCTCCTTCGCGCTGGTCTTGCCGCTCGACCCGGTGATCGCCACCACCGGCGCATTCGCCGGCAGGAGCCGGCGCCGCGCACGCGCCAGGAGTCCCAGCGCCGCGAGGGTGTCGGCGACCTCGAACGTGGGGAGCCCGGCGACTGGGGGCGTCCCCCGTCGCACCACCGCGGCGGCAGCGCCCGCGGCCTTGGCCTGGGCGAGAAAGTCGTGCGCGTCGAAACGTTCGCCCTTCAAGGCGACAAAAAGAGTACCGGGTACCGGGTGCCGGGTATCGGTAGAAATGCCGCTGAAGGTGAGTTCGGCTGGTGCGGGGACTCCGAGGGCTTGAGCCACAGCCTCGCTGGTCCACGTCGACAGACCGCTCGACCGCCCGACCGCCCGACCGCCCATCATGCGGCGCCCAGCTCCCGCACGATCTCGCGCTCGTCGAACGGCTGCTTGACGGTCCCGACGACCTGGTAGGTCTCGTGCCCCTTCCCCGCCAGCAGCACCGTGTCTCCCAGGCGCGCCAGCTCGAGGGCCTGACCGATAGCGGCGCGCCGGTCCGCCACGCGATAGTGCGGGCGGGTCCCCATGCCGGATTCCACCTCGTCGAGGATGCGCTCCGGGTCTTCTGTCCGCGGATTGTCGGAGGTGGCGATCGCGACGTCGGCGAGCCGCGCCGCGGCGGCACCCATCGGGCCGCGCTTGCCGCGGTCGCGGTCGCCACCGGCGCCGAACACGACAATCACGCGACCGCCGGGGGCCGTGATGTCCCGCGTGGTCTCGAGCGCGCGCTCGAGGGCATCGGGAGTGTGCGCGTAGTCCCGCAGCACCGTGCACGGATCGGCCGCGATGCGCTCCATACGGCCGGGCACCTGCGGCGCGGTGGTCAGGCGCTCGGCGACCTCCGCCGGGCGCATGCCGAGCCCGACGGCGCACGCCGCGACGCCGAGGGCGTTGGCGACGTTGAAACGCCCGAGGAGCGGGAGGGCGACCGGGTGACGGCCTCCCGCGGCCACGAGCGTGAATCGGGCGCCGCGCGCATCGACGGTCACGTCCTGGGCGGAGACCTCCCCACGCTCGCCGAACGTAATCCGTCGCGGCACCTTGCCCAACTTTTCCCAGGCGGCATCATCCGCGTTGATGACCGCGAGACCGTCGGCGGCAAGATGACTGACGAGCCGAGCCTTGGCGGCGAAGTAGGCGTCGAAGGTCTTGTGATAATCGAGATGGTCCCGAGTGAGATTGGTGAAGATCGCCGCCTGAAACACGAGCCCGTCGACGCGGCCCTGGTCCAGGCTGTGGGACGACACCTCCATCGCTGTACCCTTCGCCCCCCGTGCAATCAAGGCGGCGAGGGTCGCTTGCAAGTCGATGGGCCCCGGGGTGGTGAGGTTTCCGGCTTCGCTCTCGACGGCGGCGCCGGCCGGATCGAAGGCTCCCAGCGTACCGATCGATCCCATCGGCCAGAGCCCGCCCAACACGTGGCGCGCGAGCGTGACCGAGGTCGTCTTCCCGTTCGTCCCCGTGACCCCGATCAACTTGAGACGCGCGGCCGGCCGCCCGTACCACGTTTCGGCGGCGACGGCCGCGGCCCGGCGGCCGTCGCGCACCACGATCTGCGGAATGGAGGCGGCCTGCCGTTCTTCGACGAGCGCCGCCGCCGCCCCGCGCTTCGCGGCAGATGCGACGAAGGCGTGGCCATCCTGCACGACGCCCCGGACCGCGCAAAAGAGGGTTCCGGGTGTCAGGTGTCGGGTGTCCGCGGTGAGCCCCGTGATTTCGGGCAGCGCCGTGGGGGGGGGCGCTGCGACGAGCAGCTGCGCCTGCCGCAGCGCGTCCACGATGGCGGCGAGGCGGCTCAGTGGGGCGGCTCCGCGAAGAGCGTGACGGTTTTTCCCGCGGCGGCGCTGTCACCGGCGGCGGGCCAGCTGTGATGTACCACCCCCCACCCTTTCACGACCACCCGGAAGCCGCGGCGGTGCAGCGTGCGCGCCGCCTCACGCAGGGGACGGCCGGTCACATCGGGGACGGGACGCTTCGGCTGCGCCCGGGCGCTGTCGGGTTCGTAGGGGACGCTCACCACGTAGGGCACCAGTCCGTCGGGCTCCTCGAGCGGCGCGCGCTCGGCGGTCGGCGCGACGTTCGACAGACGCGCGCGGTCCAGGGCCACGGTGCGCGCCGCCAGCGCCTGTTCGAGCATCGAGCGCGTGACCGGGGCGGCCGTCTGGGCGGCGAAGTAGCTCCCCTTCTGCGGATTATCGATCTTCATCACGACGACGAGCTGCGGATCATCCGCCGGGAAGAGCGCCGCGAACGACGCCGTGTACTGTCCGGGCGCGTAGCGCCCGTCGACCACGCGGCGGGCCGTGCCGGTCTTGGCGGCGACCTGAAAGTTGGCGAGGGCCGCACGCTCGCCCGTCCCCCCCGCCTCGACCACACCCCGCAGCAGGTCCCGCAAGCGGGCAGCGACCTGCGGGGTGACCGCGCGCCGCACCGGCTCGGGACGATGCCGGTAGCGCACCGTGCCGGACGGGCCCCGCACCTCGCGGATGAGTGTGGGTTGGAGCAGCACGCCGTCGTTGGCGATCGCGCCGTAGGCGGCCGCCAGCTGCAACGGGGTCACCGACAGCTCGTAGCCGATGGCGAGGCTCGTCGAGCTGGGCCGCGTCCACTCGCGCGGCAGCCGCAGCTTCCCCTGCGCCTCGGCGGGGAACTCGATCCCGGTGGGCGCGCCGATGCCGAAGGCGCGCAGGGTCTCGTACTGCTCCTCGCGCTGGAGACGGGCGGCAAACTTCGCGAGGGCGATGTTGCTCGACACGCGGATCGCGTCGGCGAGTGTGAGCGAAGGCAGCGGGTGCTCGTCCGTCAACGGCGTCGGCCGTCCGGGCATGTGATAGGTCCCGCCCTCTCCTGACACACGGTCCGTCGCGCGCACCCGGCCATGCTCGATCAGCGCGGCCGCCGCGAAGATCTTCGCGAGGGATCCGGGCTCGAACGTCTCGGTGAATGCGCTGGGCCGCGCGGTCCCGTCCCGATGCCGCGACGCGACGGCGAGCACCTCCCCCGTGACCGGGTCGAGCATCACCACATCGCCGCCCTCGGCGTCCATGCGGTCGAGCGCGTCATCGAGTGCGCGTTGCGCGATCTCTTGCAGCTCCGCGTCGATCGTGAGCACGACGTCGTTACCGGCGACCGGTTGCGCGATCACCCGCGCCGGAGACTCGTACTCGCGCCCCGCGCGGTCCTTGAGGACGACCGCGGACCCGGGCGTTCCGGCGAGGAGGCTGTCGAGCAGGCGCTCGAGCCCCGATGCCCCGAACCCATCGTCGCCCACGCGGCCGATCACCGCGCGCGCGAACTCGGCCGAGGGATAGAAGCGCCGCAGCACCGGCTCGAGGTGCACGCCACGCACGCTGCGCAGCGGCTCCACTTCGAGCGCGGTGTAGGGTCCGGAGAACCACGCGTAGCGGCGGCGTAAGGCGCGGTCCAGGTCGCGCGGGGCGAGGCGCAGGCGGCCGGCGATCTGGGCCGCGTCGCCGCGCGGATCGCGCAGCTCGTTGGGCGCGATCCCGACGTGGTAGGTCTCCTGTGTCAGCGCCAGCGCGGTCCCGTGCCGGTCGGACAGCGTACCGCGGCGCGCCTCGAGCACGACATGCTCTGTCCGCTGCGCCATCGCCTCGGCGGCGTGCCGCCGCCCCTCCACCAGCTGCACCTGCGCGGCGCGCAGCACCAGCGCGGCCAGCGCCGCGAGCAGGCCCACTTGGACGAAATTGAGGCGCACGACGGGGTTCGCCATCGTCAGCGCGGCTTAGGAGCGGGGAGCAGAATGATCTCCGTGTCGGCCGGGAGCCGGAGCCCGAGCCGCTCGGCGCGCGGCAAGAGCACCGCGCGGCTCCCCGCCGTACGGATGCGGCGCTCCAACTCGGAGCGCCGGCCCTCGAGGCCGGCCCGCTGGGCCCGGAGGTCGGCGAGGGCACGCGCGGCGTTGAGCGACGCGGTCTGCCGCGCGATCACCGCCCACAGCGCGGCGAGCAGCGCGACCAGCCAGATGGCCAACCAGTGCCGGCCCTTAAGCCTTCGCACGCCGGCCCTCCTCTTCCCCAGTCTCAAAGGCGCGGAACTGCGCCGAGCGGGCGCGGATGTTCTCGGCCACCTCCGCGGCGTCCGCGACGATCGGCTTTTTGGTCAACACGCGTCCCAGGGGGCGGCCGCGGCAGGTGCAGATGGGCTGGCGCGGCGGACAGATGCACTCCCTCGCCCATTCGCGGAACAAGTGTTTGACGATGCGGTCCTCGCCCGAATGGTATGTGATGACCCCCAGGCGGCCCCCGGGGACGAGCGCGTCACGGAACGCGGGCAGCGCGGCGGCGAGCTGCTCGAACTCGCCGTTCACCGCGATGCGCAGTGCCTGGAACAACCGTGCGAAGTCGCCGGGCCCCGAGCGCGGCCCCAGCTTGGCGCGGATGGCGTTCACGAAATCGTCGCTCACCGCGAACGGCGCCCTGAGTCGCCGCCGCACGACTTCCCTGGCGAGCCCGCGCGCGTGGCGTTCGTCGCCGTAGTCCGCGAAAGCCTCCGCGAGCCGCTCCTCGGGCCAGCTGTTCAGCACGTCGCGCGCGCTGGGCCCCTCCCCCGGAGTCATCCGCATGTCGAGCGGCGCCCCCGGACGAAAGGTAAATCCCCGCTCCGCGGTGTCGACCTGGTGGGAGCTGAGACCGAGGTCCAGGAGGATACGGTCGGGCCGGAAGGCGTGGACGAAGGCGAGCGCATCCGGGGCACCGTACGCGGCGGTGAGGTACCGGATCCCGTCGCCCCCGAGGCGTGCCTGTGCGGCTTCGATGGCCGCGGGATCGCGGTCGATCCCGAGAACGTCGGCGCCGGCGGCAACGAGGATGGCCGCGTGACCTCCACCCCCGAGGGTCGCATCGACGGCGCGCCGGCCCCCGGCCGCCCAGTCGCGGACGGCGTTCGCGAGGACGGGGATGTGATAGGTAGGGCTGGTGGACACCATCCAAAATACGACGGCCCCGCCTGCAGAAACAGGCGGAGCCAGTTCAGGCGGGGCTGACGGGGCTCGAACCCGCGACCTCCGGTGTGACAGACCGGCGCTCTAACCAGCTGAGCTACAGCCCCCTATGACGGAGCGCCGGAAGATAGACTCGGGCCCAACTCAATTCAATGGCGGCTCAGAAGTTCCGACACTTGAACGCCTGCCGCACCGACGGGCGTGCCTTCTCGTACTGCGCCACGAACCCGAGCATCTGGTCGGCGGTCGGCGGATGCACGCGCCGGCCGAGGGTCAGGGCGGCTCTGGTGCGATCCAGGCGATCGAAGATCGCCTTGGCCTTCTCGCAGCGTTGGCGGTCAGAGGGCTTCAGCTCGGTCATTTCTTTGTATGGCTTTCCGAGGGTCAACACGGACGACAGGCCAAACCAGAAGCTGGCGTTGAGCCGTACCTGGAAGCGCGGCCCCACGGTGTCGGCGGGCGCCCTGGGCGCCACCACCTGCAGCAGCGTATCGAGCCAGATGTACGACTTATCGTACGCCGCCGCCTGCGCGATCTTCGAGCCGCCCGTGAGCATGATCACGGCCGCGGTGAGGCGTTGGGTCGTGTCGGTCGACACGAGGCCCGGATGCAAGTAGGGGCGAGCGGAGTCAACGCGTTCGCCGAAGGCCAGTTGCATGGACCGCAGGCACAGCGAGTCTTTGGCCCGCGTGCATCCGCCCGCACGCGCGGTGTCGTACATCGCGTGATCCACGATCGTCTTCGCGATGAGCAGGCTGAGGGACACGTCGTTTCCCTGCTCCAAGGCGAGCGTCTTTTTGTAGATGATGACCGCCGAATCCACCATCCCCGCCAGCTCGAACGCCCCACCGCGTGCCTTCAGGAAACGAATGCTCGTCGGGAATTGGCGGACGGCGACGTCCGTGAACTTGAGCAACCCCTGCGTGTCGGGAGGCTGCGCTGACTGCGCAGCGCCAATCGCCGTATTGAGGAACGACGTGTCCTTGGAGAGCGCGGAGTCGTGCTGCAGCTGGGCCATCAGGCCCTGGACGGCACACTTCCACAGCGAGCCCTCGATGCAAATCCGCGTCTTCATCTCGAGCATCTGCTGGTCGGCCGGTGTCAGCGCTAAGCCGGCGTCGAGCAGGTCCACCGCGCGCTGCCACTCCTTCATTTGACGCAGCAGCTGCACGATGCCCAGACGTCGGGACGTGTTGCGTGGATCGCCCTCCAACTGACGGGTGAACGCGTCGATCGCCTTCAGGGTATCGCCCTTCTGCTGCCAGCGCTGCGCGATGTTCTCAAGCGCGGTGCTGTTGAGCGGATCGCCCTTCAGGGCCCGCTCCGATGCAGCGATGATGCTGTCTGGAGGCATGCGCTGCGCCTCGTACACCGTCGCGACGCAGAGATGGGCGCCGGCCGACGTCGGATCGATGGCCAGCGCCTTCTGCGCCGACGCGAGCGCGCGCGCGAACTGACCCCGCTGGCGGCTCTGCGTGCACTCACGGGCGTGTTCGCTGGCCCGGATAATGGTATTGAGGCGTTGGGCGATCGTTTCTGCGAGCGCCGCGACGGTGCCCGGGTTGCCGTTGGTGACCGTGAAGCTCGCCGCCAGGCCGGCGCTGGAGATGTCGATCACGCGCAGGTTGGCCGTGAGGGTCGCGCCATTCCGGGTGAGGGATCCGGTCACGTACGCCTGCACCGAGAGGAACCGCGCCAACTGCCGCGCTTGCTGGTCGTCGAGCAGGACGTTGCAGGGAAAACCAGATGCTTCGAGCGCTTCGCACAGCTTCGCCTTGGTAATCACCAGGATTTTGTACTTGGCGAGCGCCGCGATGCGGTCGCGGATCGCGTCCGACAGCGCGATGCTCGCGGCGGAGTCGGCCGAGGACGCCGTGAGGGGTAGCACAAGCAGTTTCTCCGTCGGCTGCTGGATGGCGAGCTGAGCCGGCGCGGCGCCCACGATTCCCGCCATCAGTGCGACCACCACACAAACCTGTCTCACGCGGTCAACCTCCGTTGCAGTCTGCTACCCCGATGGGCGAAGAGGGATTCGAACCCCCGACATCCTGCGTGTAAGGCAGGCGCTCTGAACCGCTGAGCTATTCGCCCGGGCGACGACAAGTCGCTAAAGGGCCAGGCCTACCGGAAAGAATACGCAGTAGCCAAGGACGAGCAGAATCGGGGCCAGCGTGGTGGATCCCTTGGACAGCAGCCAATAGCCTACCGCGAGCGAGACGATGGCCGCGGCGAGACAGAAATAGTTCTTGGGTCCGAAGCGCAGGCGCGAGCGAGCGAGTATCTGCTCTGGCATAGGGGCAGGAGTCTACGGGGTAATGTCAAGCTCGTCAAGCAGTTGGCCGTCGTCCAATGTTGCACGCCGCGCGCGGTCGCGGCGGCGGCGCAGCACGACGAGCGCCACCAGTAACGCCCCGATCGCACTCCAGAACAGGCCCATCGCGGCGACCCAGGAGAGCCAGCCATAGCGCGATGCCACATCGCGCTGCCAGCGCGCCTCGAAGTCGCCTTCGGTCATGTGGTAGGTGGCGCGGAGCGCCGCGTCGAAGGTCGGTCCCCGCGCGAGGTTCGCCACCAGCGCATCGAGGCCGCCGGCCCCGCCCCACCGATAGAGGAGCAAGACGGCGGTGGTCGCGAGCGCGTAGCCCGTTTCCGCGTCGCCGCGCCCGCCCCGCAGCGCTCGGTCCACGTCGTCGAGATTCATCCTGACGCCGCGCGCGATCTGCCAGTTCAATCGGAGCGCGTCGAGACGATCCCACTCCTGGGCCGCGACTGCCGCGTACCCTTCCTCGAACCATAGCGGCGCGCCGCGTCCCACCCGCCAGCGCAGTGCCAGATGGGCGAGCTCATGGCGCAAACTGCCTGCCAGACGGCCGGACGGCCCGTCGGCCAACAGCACGACCGTACCGGCATCGGGGAACGCGGCCCCTTCGCTCCAAAACGGCAACCGTCCCCGCGTGAGCGAGTCGTAGCGTTGGCGGGTAGGCGCGAGGATCAAGCGGATAGGGCGATCGGGCAACGCACCGATGCCCGGGAAGGCGGACGCGTGATCGGCGACCTCGGCGAGCGAGGCGGCGAGCGGCTCCTGACCCGGCCAGGCGACGGCTGTGACACGACCGACGGTCACTGCCGTAGGGCCCTGCAGCAGCGAGGCGAGGAGCGCTAGTCTCGCGGCGGCTCCTCTCCCCTGGCGACCAGCTCACCCATCTCGCCGCACTTCTTGCCCCAGGGGTTGAACTTGTTGGCCTTGAATCCCTCCTGCCAGGTCTTCTTCGCTTGCTCCTGGTCGCCCGCGAACCAGTAGGAGCGGCCCAGCTCGTAGTACGCCTCGATGAGATTGGGCCCGAGCTTGATGGTCTTTTGGAAAAAGGTCTCTGCGTCCTCGAACATCTCGCGCTGTAGGTAGACGAGCCCCAGATAAAAGTGCGCGTACAGGGTCGCCTTCTTGTCGTTGTCGAGGCGGATCGCCTTCGAGAGATGCTCGATCGCCTCGCCGAAGATGTGCTTCTTGAGACAGATGAAGCCCACGTTGATGCGCGCGAGCGAATTCGCCGGCTCCTTCATCAGGACCTTGGAGAACGTCTGGAGCGCGTCGTCGTAATCCTCGTGCAACATCTGCGCCCATCCGAGCAGCGACTCGGCTTGCGTCTCTCCCGGGGAGAGCTGCAGCGCCCGCTGCAGCGCTTGGATCGCGCCCGCGTGATCGCCGAGGGAGATGAGGCTCCACCCTTTTTCGATGAACGTCGAGGCGCCGATGTGATCGGCGTGCACAGCGGGACGCTGGCCCGTGAACTCCGGGGCCGACGCCTGCTTGGTATCGGCGGTGAGCTGCTTGTACCGCTCCACCAGCTGGCGGATATCGTCTTTCAGCTGGGTGAGCTCACCCAGATAGCCGTCGACTCTCTTGAAGTAGCCGATGATTTCACGCTTGGCGGCTTCGCGCTCGGCGCCGCCCGCCGCGCCGTCGAGCTGACGGGCGATCGCGTCGTATTCCGCGCGCAGTTTGGCGATGGGGGACTCGCTCATTTCGCCTTGGCGGGCGCCGCCTGCGCGGCTTCGAGCGCCAACTTCTCCTTGGACGACAGCAGCTTATTGGTATTGAGCACGATGATCGTGCGCCCGTTGGTCACGACAAGTCCCGTGATGTACTCGGCGGCGAGGCCCTTCACGATGCCGGGCGGCGGCGTCACCGTCGCGGCCGCGACCTGCAGCACCTCGGTTACGGCATCGACGATGAGGCCGATCTTGCCGGCCTCGAACTCGAGGATGACGGTGCGGGTGTCGTCGCGCAGCGGCGCCGCCACGCCGAGGCGTTTGCGCATGTCGATGAGCGGAATCGCTCCCGTCTGATACTGCAACACCCCCTCGAGAAACTCGGGGGCCTTGGGCAACGGGGATGGCGCCTCGTACCGCAGGATGCGCTCAACCTGGAAGATGTTGAACGCAAAATCCTGCCCGCCCACCTTGAAGGTCACGAGCTGAACGTCGTCGCCGGCGGTGGTCATCCGATGCGGTCTCCCAGCGCTTCCAGATCGAGGATCGGCACGAGCGCGCCGTCTTGCTCCGCGACACCCGAGGCCCAGGGCAGCGATTGGCCCCGCGGTACGGGCATCGACGGCTCCCGCACCACCGCGTCCGCGTCGTCCACCTCGAACGCCACCTGGCGGCCGCGCAGCTCCACCAGGACCACCGTGCGGCCGGTCTCTGCGGGCGCGGCGCGTCCCGCGAGGAAGGCGCCGAGATGGATCAGCGGCACGAGCCGCCCGCGCAGCGGGGTCAGACCCCGCAAGGCGGGCAACGTGCGCGGCACGTCACGCACCTCCCCGGTGTCCGCGACCTCGAGCACGCGGCCCACCGGCAGCCCGTACGCCCTGCCCTCGACACGCACCAACAGGTACCCCTTCACGGCCGGCCGCTCCCTCCTCCCCGCAACGCCCCACGCCGCGTCAACTCGACGGCGACGCGGTCGGCAATCTGTCCGAGGGGCAGGACGGCGTCCACTCCCCCGGCCTGCACCGCGGCGCCCGGCATCCCGTAGATCACCGCCGACTCGCGATCTTGTGCGACGCCGCCGCCGCCCGAGTCGTGAATGGCGCGCAGCCCGTCCGCGCCGTCGCGGCCCATCCCCGTGAGCACGACGCCGATGCTCCTCGCCCCGAAGACCTGGGCCACGGACCGAAACAGATGGTCGGCGGCCGGGCGCACGCCCCATACGGGGGGCGTCTGATCGAGCGTAATCACCGGGCCGTCGGAACTGGGACGCACCCGCATATGATAATCGCCCGGGGCCACGTATGCCGTGTCGGCGACGATCGGCACGCCGTCGGCCGCCTCGACGACCCGCAACCGGCTCATCGAGTCGAGACGCTCAGCGAGACTGCGGGTGAACTTGGGCGGCATGTGCTGCACGATCAGGACGGCCGCGTTCCGCCCGGTCGGGAGGTGCGGCACGAGATCGGCGAGGGCGCGGGGTCCGCCCGTCGATGCGGCGACGGCGACGGCCAACGTCGCGCGACCGCGCAACGCCAGCTCGGGTGGATGCGCCACGAGCGCGGGGGGCCGCGCCATCACTTTCACGTGCGAGACGTCGGCGGCGAGGGCGCGGCGCACGGCGGCGATCAGCTCCGGGGCGAGGCCCGCGAGGGCCGCGCGACCCGAGGCGTCGGGGGGCGGCTTGGCGACGATCTCGACGGCGCCGAGCTCCAGCGCGCGGATCGCGGTCGCCGTGCCGGGGCCGGCGTGGGCACTCACGACGACGATGGGCCGGGGCGACTCCGACATGATGTACCCGATCGCGCCGAGCCCGTCGAGCTCGGGCATTTCGAGATCGAGCGTGACGACGTCGGGGTCGTACTGGTGCACCTTGCGGACGGCGTCGACGCCGTCGCGCGCGGTGGCGACGACGCGAAACTGGCCCGACTCCGCTTCCCCGCCGCCCAGCACGTCCACCAAGACGCGGCGCATCAGGGCGCTGTCGTCGGCGACGAGGACGGTGGGCCGGGCGTCAGATGGTTTCTGCATCGACTCCGACCGAGCGGATCTCCACGCGACCGTCCTTCACGTGGAACCGTATGCTGCGGCCCCGCTCGCCGCCCACGGCCTCGCGCACGATCGGAATCGAGGCGGCGCGCAGGGCGTTCCGCGCCGCCACGATATTGCGCTCGCCCATCTGGATGGTGCCGGGGGTCATGAGCTGGCTGAACATGCTGGCGCCGCCGGCGAGCTTAGCGACCAGGCGCCTGGGCTCAGCACCGAGCGCCTTGAGCCGGTCGATGAGTAGTGGCACGGCGGAATCCGGGAACTTGGCGAGGTTCGAGGCGTCGTGGGCGAGGCTGCGGGACGGCAGCAGGATGTGCGCCATCGCCCCGGCGTGCCGTTCGGCATCGTGCAGCATGATGGCGACGCAGGAGCCCAGCCCGAGCGTCACGATCACGCCGTCGCGCTCCGCGGCCCAGTCGGCGACTTTGACGATGACTTCCTTCACGCGGGCTTCTTGTAGATCCGCTCGCGCGGGTCGATCAGCGTGAGGCGGTCGCGCGCGGGACCGAACAGCGTCTCGACCTTGCCGAGGAGCAGGATGCCCCCGGGGGCCAGCGCATCCACGAATACCTGGAACAGCCGTTCCTGCGCCTGCCGCTCGAAGTAGATGACCACATTGCGGCAGACGACGAGCTCGTAGGGTTTGTGGGGTGGTGGCTCACGCATCAGGTCGTGGGCCAGCACGTGCACGAGCGCCCGGACGGCAGGCACCGGCGCCCGCAGCGGCTCCCCGACGAAGTAGCGGCGCATCATGTCGGCCGGCATTTCGGTGAACGCGGTCTCGGGGTAGCTCGCCTGCCGGGTGCGCTCGAGGCTGAGGCGGTCGACGTCCGTCGCGTCGATGTAGGCGTGGTCGAGTGGATCCCGGCCGGCGGCCTCGGCGAGCAACATGGCGATCGTGTACGGCTCTTCGCCCGAGGCGCATCCCGCGGACCAGATGCGCAGGCGCCCGTGCTTGGCGCGCCACATCGCGGCGAGGTGCGGACGCAGCGCATTCCAGGTCTCGGCGTTGCGGTAAAACTTGGTGACGTTGATGGTGAGCGCGTCGAGGAGCTGCTCGTACTCGCGCGCGTCGTCGTCGAGCAGTTTGCTATAGTCGTCGTACGTGTGGACTCCGCGGGCGCGCATCCGCACCGCGAGGCGGCGCTTGAGGCATTTGTCCTTGTACGACTCGCAGCTCACGCCGCGCATCCGCGAGATCTTTTGGGTCAGCGCCAGAAATGCGCGCTCGTCCTGCGGCGAGCTCACGACAAGGTGCTCAGGGTGTCCAGATTGGCTTTCACCAGCTCGTGCTTGGGGTTGAGCTCGAGCGCCCGGCGCCACAGGTCCCCGGCGTGGTCTCGATCGCTCCGCTTGTAGGCAATGTTGCCGAGCTTGAAGTACACGTCGTCCCCGAGGTCGGGCGCCAGGTCGACGGCGCGCTGGTACAGGTCCCAGGCCTCGTCGTAGCGCGACGCGCGGTAGGCCAGGTCTCCCAAGTTCTTGGAGAGCTGCGGGAGCGACGGCTCGTCCTGCAGCGCGCCCCGCGCCAGCTCCTCGGCCGCGGGCAGGTCGCCCGCCAGCTCCTTGAGCACGGCGAGATTGTTGCGCAGCACGGCGTTTTCCGGGTGCGCCTCCACGGCCTGCGTCGCGGCCTGCTCGGCCACCTCGAAGTCGCCGGCCGCCGCGGCGACGAGCGCGCGCGCCCAGAACCAGACCGGCGGGATCTTGTCCGCGAACAGCTCCTTGGCGCGGTCGAGCCGGCCGGCGGCGCTGGCGTGGTCTCCCCGTTTGAGCGCGATGATGCCCCACCCCACGTAGACGCGCGGGTCGGTCCGGGCGCGCGAGGCCGCTTCGGCGTACGACGCTTCCGCCTCGTCGAGCCGCCCCAACTGCTCGTAGGCGAGCGCCAGGTTGTGGAGCACCGCGGGGCGCGAGCCGCCCTTCTCCGCCGCGAGGCGCAGCGCCTCCATCGCCTCGCGCCAGCGGGCCTGCTTGAGCGCCACGAGCCCGATGAAGAAATGCGCGTTCGCGTCGGTGGCGCGCAGCTCGGCAACGCGCCGGAACTCGCGGGCCGCTTCGTCGAGCATGCCTGTCTTGTAGAACGCGACGCCGAGGTTGCGGTGCTCCTCGACCCGGGCGTCGGTCATCTTCAGATCTTCGGCGCTGGCGGTGCGGCCGGCGCGGTGCACGAATCCCGCGGTCACGAGCCCGTACAGCGCCTTGCCGACTTCGAACTCGCCGAGTCCGGAGTCCTCGATCACCTGATTGCAGTCACGCGAGCCGTCGAGCAGCGGCAGCAGGCGATCCTGGGTCTCGGTCATCTTCGCGTCGCTGATCTCGAGCCGGTCCCGGTCGACGACGAAGATCAAGTCGAAAGACGGGATCTTCTTTTCGATCAGGCTCCACTCGTCGACGCGGCGGGCACCCTCGAGCAGCAGCGACTCGGGGTTGATCGACACGAGGAAGTCCTGCTGTTCGGGCCGGACGTCGGTCTCGAAGTTGAAGGTCCCCTGCGTCCAGGTGAACAGGTAGTAGACCGACTCCTCGATCTGCATCCGCATGTAGCGCTCGAGGTCCTGCTGCGTGATCACCGTCTGGGCCACGAGGATCTCGCCCAGCTTCTTGTCGCGCTCCTTGGCCTGGCGGTGGATCGCGGCGTCGAGCTGCTCCTGCGAGATCTTCTCGTGCTTCACGAGAATGTCGCCGAGCCGGTCGCGCCGGTTCACGATCGACGCGTAGGAGATGCGACCCTTGTCGAAGTAGATGTAGCCGAAGTTCGAACGGTCGGCGATCGAGAGGCAGCCCGTCTTCTGCCCCAGCGCCAGGAGCTGGAGCACATCCGGAAGCGACGCCTCTTTGAGCGAGCCCTTGATGGCCATTTAGCGGAGGTCCTCGATCACGCGGTCGGCCGCCGAGGGCCAGTCCCACACCATCTTCTCCCGGCTGCGTACGCCGCCGGCGCTCGAAACGACCAGGCCGCTGGTGCGCAGCCCGGTGGTGCGCCGCGCCCCCGCTGGGGGCTGCCCCTCCAGGATCTCGCGCGCCAGCCCCGCCGACACCGACTGGTCTTGCGCCGCCGCCGCGTCCGCCACCCGCTGCACCAGGCCGGTCAGACTGCGCACCGAGTCCGCGGGCCGGTCGGCGAGGTAGTCGAGCAGCGCCGGTTCGGCCCGCAGCTTCTGCTGGTTCAGGATCCGTTCGAGCGCGGTGCGGCGCAGGTCGCGGTCGGGATCGCTGATTTCGGCGACCAGCCCGCCCTCGAGCCGAGACACGATGCGCTCCTCCAGTCCCTGCAGCGTGTTGGGGTGCGCCGGCGCGGTGAAGACGAGCTGCCGGTCACCGTCCAGGAACTGGTTGAAGAGGTTGAACAGCTCTTCCTGCGTCCGATCTTTGCCGGCCAGCAGCTGGATGTCGTCGAGCAGCAGCGCCGTGGCGCGGCGATAGCGCGCGCGCCACCAGTCCACGCGGTTGCCGTCGATCGCCGCGATCAGCTCATCGACGAAGGCCTGCGTCGAGAGACAGGCGACGACGGCGCCCTTCTTTTTCATCAGCTCGAGCCCGATGGCATTCAGCAGGTGCGTCTTGCCGAGCCCGCTTTTGCCGACGAGCACGAGCGGGTTGTACTTCCTCCCGGGCGCGGCGATCACGGCGCGCGCGGCGCTCAACGCGACCTCGTTCGAGGCCCCAGCCGAGTAGCCATCGAGCGGGAACGCCCCCGATGGGGCGGGCGGCGGCGCGGCGCCGTCGCGCACCTTGGCCGCGGCCGCTTCGGCCTCCGCCATCCGCTCCGGATCGCGAAACACCTTTTCCCCCGCCGCCTGCGGATCGAGCGCTCCCACTTCGGCCTCGAGCGCCTTCAGGCGCTCCACGTCGTGGATGTACGCCGCGATCGCCTCGTCCACCGCAGCGGGCGTGTCCTGATCGAGCAGCTTCTCGAGCCGGGCGGTGCGATATCCTTCGCCTTCCCAGCGCAACACCGCCTCCGCGACGCGCGCGCGCCAGGCCTCGACCGCCTTCCCCACCGTCGTCGTCACGTCGGTGAGGAACTGGGAGAACTCGTCGCCCGAGGGGCCAACGGCGGCGGTCGATGAGGCGGCGGGCGGGGCGGTCGCGCCAGCGTCCACCACACCCAGTACCTGGCGCGCCGCCTCGGCGTTGAGCGGTGTGTCGTTCACCGCCTGAAACGCGACCAGGCGATTGAGCGCGCCCATCAGCTCGCGCACGTTGGGAAACTCCACGCCCGCCGCCGTCTCCAGCACGCCCGGCTGGAAGCGCGCGCCGCGCTCCTCGGCTTTGCGCCGCAGGATCGCGACGCGCGTCTCGTAGTCCGGGACGCCCATGTCCACCACGAGTCCACCCGAGAACCGCGAGATGAGCCGCTCGTCGAGGTCGGCGATCTCGGCGGGCGGGCGGTCGCTCGTCAGCACGATCTGGTGGCTTGCCTGCTGCAGCGCCTCGGTGAGCCGCAGCAGCTCCGCCTGCATCTCTTTGCGATTCGTCAGGAACTGGACGTCGTCTACCAGCAGCGCGTCCACGTTCTGAAAGCGGCGCCGAAAGGCGTCGCCCTGCCCCGCGGCGATCGCCGCGTGGAACGCCTCGACGTACTCGTCGAGCGTCAGGTATTCGATGTTGAGCTGCGGCGCGAGCGCCTTGGCGCTGTGCCCGATCGCCATCAGGATGTGCGTCTTCCCGAGGCCCGAGCCGCTATAGATGAAGAGCGGATTGTAGGCCGACCCCGGATTCTCGGCGACGGTGCGGCCGGCGGTCACCGCCAGCCGGTTGGCGGCGCCGACGACGAAGGTCTCGAAGGTGAACTTCGGGTTCAGCGCGCTGGTCACGCGGTGCTCCCGGCCGCCAGCCGCTTGAGAACCAGCTCGGAGATGGCCTTGAGGGTCTCGAACACGCCCTGGCCGTGCAGGGCGTCCGCCGCAAAGCTCGGCACCCCCCGGAAGTTCAGCGCGTCGTCCAGCTCCGCCGGCGTCAGGATCAGCTCGCGGGGCAGGTCCTGCTTGTTGTACTGCATCACGAGCGGTACCGTCCGGACGTCTACGCCGTGCTCGAGCAGGTTGCTCTGCAGGTTCTGCAAGCTCTCGAGGTTTTCGTCGAGCTGGCGCGCCTGGCTGTCGCCGACGTACACGACGCCGTCGGCTCCCTGCAGCACCAGGCGGCGTGTGGCGTTGTAGTATACCTGGCCCGGTACCGTGTAGAGCTGGAACCGCGTGGCGAAACCCGAGATCTGTCCCAGATCGATGGGCAGGAAATCAAAGAACAGCGTGCGATCGGTCTGCGTGGCGAGCGAGACCATGCGGCCGCGGCGTGACTCGGGAACGCGCCCGTAGACGTAGTGCAGGTTCGTCGTCTTGCCGGACCGCCCCGGTCCGTAGTAGACGATCTTGCACGTGATCTCGCGGCTCGTGAAGTTCACCAGGGACACGGGCTATCTCCCAAACAGCGTGTTCAGACTCTCGCTCAACTCGCGCTCGAAATCCGCCGCCAGCACCTGCTTGGGCACGCTCCCCTTGGGGCTCGCCGACTTCAGGTCCGTCGCAAGTTGCTCATAGAATAACTGCACCAAGCCGAGCGACGATACGTCGAGGTCGTAAACCGCCAAGACGACGACCGTCCCGCGCTCGATCGGGAACGTGGACAGGAAGATCCCGTGCCGATGTCCCTGGTGGTTCAGCGCCGCGAACGGCGCCTGACGGAGCTGTTTCGCCAGCTCCCCCGTGGATGCCACGATCGCTGCGCCCAACGCCGCCGCCGACATCACGTCGACGGCGCGCGAGAATCCCGATTGCGCGAGCACCTGGCCCGCCGGAGTCATCAGGAGGACGAGACGCACCGAGGCCTCGCGGACGAAGTCGGTGAGCGGCTGGAGCGTCCAGCTCTCGACCGCGCGCGCCGTCATGCCACCGCCTCGCCGGCTCGGAGCAGCTCGAGCCGCACCAGGCCGATGTTCACATCGGGCTCCGCGACCGCCACCACGAGCACCCCCGACGCCGCCGGCACGACGAGCAGCGTGCCCTGATCGGCCTGGAGGTGCCAGAAAACACTGGCCCCGAGCCCCGCGGCCTCCATGGCGCGGCGCAGCCGTCCCGCGAGGCTCGCGGCGAGAGCCGCGACGGCGGTGCCCTTGATCCCCTCCATGAGCTGCTCGGCGATGACGAGCCCGTCCTCCGCGGAGACGAGCATCGCGCCCCGCACTCCGCGCACTCGGGTGATGAGATCAAGGGCGCCGGTCATTGCTTCTCCAACCAGCGTTTGGCCATCGCGGTGGCGCGTTGGGCGAGGATCGCAAGCCGGCCGAGGGGCACGCCGCGATCGCGCACGACGAGCAGCAGCGCCTCCTTGGAGGGTTGCGAGACGTGCACGTTCCCGTGCCGGCCTTCGGCCGAGAGCCCGCTCCAGGCGCCCAGGCCGAGCAGCTTGGCGGTGCGGGCCGCCTCCTGCGAGACGCCCGCCAGGTAGGCTGCGACGGCGTCCGTGACGTCGGCCCCCGCGGGATTCCGCAGGGCTCCGCCCAAGACCCGCCCCGCCGCGTCGATCAACACGAGGCCTTCCTGCGCGCCCTCGAGCCCGGCGAACACGCGGGATTCGTCGAGGGGAGGCGCCGCCTCCATTTCAGTGTGCACGGCCGGCGCGGGGGCAGGAGGCAGCGGAGCCTCGCCGCCCCGCACCATCGCCACCGCCTGCGAGATGCTCGGGTCGTCGGGCTCGATGCGTTTCGCCAGCTCGAGATGCGCCTCCGCCTGCGCCAGGTCGCCGACCTTGAAATACAGGAAGGCGAGGCCCTTCAGCGCGCCGGTGTGATTGGGCGCGATGCGCAGCGCCATGTCCCATTCGTCGAAAGCGCGCTCGTAGTCGTGCTTGTCGGTCAGGACGCGGGCGTAGAGATCGTGCGCGTCGGCGAGATGTGGGTGCCGCTCGAGCCCGTTGAGTGCGACGCGCAGTGCCTGGTCGAGCTGGCCCTTGCGGCGCAACGCCTCGGCGAGCCGCAAGAACACGAGACTCTGCGGGTCCTGGGCGAGCTGGGCGGAGAGGGCGCGCACGTCCTCAGCCATGGGTCGCCCCCATGCCTTGGAACACCCGCGCGGCATCCCGCGCGCGCTGCACGTGCGGCACCTGCGCCACCTCTTCCTGCGAGCGCGCCGCGAGCCGCTCCCACTGATCCCAACTCTCGAGCGCTTCGCCGAAGCGGCCCAGCGCCACGAGGGCGTACCCGAGGTGGCGGTACGCGGGCGCGAGCAGCGGATCGAGGCGCAACGCGCGGCGCAGCTCGTCGACGGCCGCGGGGGACGCGCCCTGCGCGAGATGCAGACGCCCGAGCAGCAGGTGTACCACCGGGTCGTGCGGCTGCGTAGCCGCGGCCTGCTCGGCGGCGGCGCGCGCCGCCCCGAAGTCCCGCTGGTGCAGCGCCTGCTCGGCCTTGGCGACCAACTCGGCCACCTCGCCAGCGACCGTGGGGCGACCGCGCTGAGCGGTGCCGGGATCGACCAACACGATGACGCCCGCGCTTTCCAGCCCGAAGAGCGTCTTGGCGACGTCGAAATCCGAGCGGCCGAGCTCGGTGGCGAGCGCGCGCACGTCGCGGCGGTCGTCGATCAAGGCGAGCACTTCCCACTCGGGTGGCAAAAGATCGAGCTCACCCCCGCCCCCGGGGGGCGGTGGAGCCAGCGACGCAACGACGCCCAGGTGGGGAATGCGCCCTTCGATGCGGGACCACTCGTCGATGCGACGCGCGCCTTCCATCAGCAGCGCCTCGACCGGGATCTTCACGGCGATCTCGTTGGGAACGTCGGAGATGGGCCCTTCGTTGAACGAGAAGTACCCCTCGTTCCAACTCATCACCTCGAACACCACCTCTTCGATCTGGAAGCGAACCTGGCGCTCGACTTCGCGCTGCGTGATGGCGCCCAGCGAGACGAGGATCTCGCCCAGCCGTCGCTTGTCGCCCTGGCGCTGCTGCATGTCGCGGGCGCGCTCCAGGTCGGCTTCGGTGATCTTGCCGGTCCGCATCAGCAGCCCGCCCAGCGGATGCGGGTTGCTGCGGATCTCGGCGAAGATGATGGTGCCGTCCTCGAAGAAGATCGTGCCCTGGTTGTGCCGCAGCTCCGACGTGACGCGCAGCGCGCCCGTCTTCCGGCTCAGATCGAGGAGCTGGAAGACGTCGTGGATGCCGAGCTCGCGAAGTGGTCCTTCAATCGCCATTGGGTGCCATAGTCATGCCGCGTCCGACGCGGAGAAAATGTGCTGCAGGTCCACCGCGGTACGGGCGTGCATCTTCGCCCGCTGCGCGTAGGGCCCGCCGGGATCGAGCCGCGTCACGCGCTCCCAGACGTCGACGGCCTCCGGGTAGCGCTGCAGCCGCGCCAACGTCACACCCAAGTAGAACAAGGTCCCCACATGCTCGGGATCGAACTTGAGCGCGCGCTTGAACGCCTCCAGCGCTTCGGCGTTGCGTTTGTCGTCGATCAGCGCGCGCCCCAGGAGGAGCACCGCGTCGAGGTCGTAGGGATCCTGCTCGAGCATCTCGACGAGTCGCCCGACGGCGTCGCGGACACGGCCCACGCGGCGCAGCAGGTCGGCGAGGGCGAGGGCGGCCTCGTGGAACGTCGGCAGGGCGTCGAGCGCCTGTAGGTAGGCCCGCTCGGCCTCCGGCCACTCCTCGTCTTCCTCATGGAGCCGACCGAGCTCGAGCCACACCTGGACGAAACCTTGGTCGAGGTCGAGCGCGGCGCGGTAGGCCTGCCGCGCCCCCTGGCGGTCCCCCACCGTGCGCGCGATGTCGCCCTGGAGTCTGCGCAAATCGGCGCGCGCGGGGGCCCGCGCCTGCGCCTGCTGCAGCGCGGTGAGCGCACCCGCGGCGTCGCCGGTCGCCGCCCGCGCCTTGGCGGCGGCGACGAGGGTCTCGACCGCCTCGGGGCTGCGCGTGAGCAGGTCCTCGACGAGCGGCAACGCCTCGGCGGCCCGCTGCACGGCGAGCAGGCTCTGCACCTCACCCAGCGCGGCCGCGGCGTTCGTGGCATCGAGGCCGCGCGCTTCGCGGTAGCGCTCCAGCGCCTCGCCGTGGAGGCCGCGCCGCGCGTAGATGTCGCCCAGGAGTGTCGCCGCCGCGCCGGCATCGGCGCCGCGCTGCACGGCGCGCATCGCCTCGGCCGCGGCGAGGTCCATCAGCCCCTTGCTCACGTAGTCACGGGCCAGCGCGAGGGGATCGTCCTTGACTTTCTTTTCGCCCGCGGCCGCGGCCGGGGCGGGCGCCAACTCCTGAAAGATGTTGTCGAGCAGCCGCTGGTCGAAGTTGAAGTCGGCCCCCAGGGTCTCGGCCGTCACGTCGGCCGAGATCTCGGGCACGATGCCGATCGTAGCGCTCTCGTACTGCAGGTCGATCGCGAGCGCGAACTTCTGCGAGACGTAGTAGGGATCGAGCTCGAGCGCCCGCTTGGTGGCGCGCAGCGCCCCGTCGAAGTCGCCGAGATTCGACAGTGTGAAACTCAGGTTGTAGTGCGCGCCCGCGTTCTGCGGGTCGGCTTCGACGGCGCGCACGAACGCGTTCTTCGCATCGGGAAACCGCTTCAGCTCGACGAGCACGAGTCCCACGCCGTTCCAAGCGGCCGCCGTGTCGGGCTTGTCGGCGAGCACCTGGCGGTACGCCTCGAGGGCCAGCTGGAAGCGCCGCAGGTGGGTGAGCAGCAGCGCGAGGTTCAGCCGGGCCAGGATGAATCCGTTCTGGAGCTGCAGGGCCCGGCGGAAGGCCTCGATCGCGTCCTCGGTGTCGCTCTGATGCGCCAGCACGACGCCGATGTTGTTCCAGGCGAGCGCGTAGCGCGGGTCCACTTCGGCGGACTGCCGGTACGAGGTGAGCGCGTCCGCGGTGCGGCCGGCCTGGTGCAGCACCACGCCGCGCTCGTTCCAGAGTTTGGGCGAGTCGGGCACCTCGTGGATCAGCGTCTCGTACAGCTCGAGCGCGTCGGCGAAGTCGCGCTTGAGGAGGTGCACCTCCGCCATCGCCTGAAGCACCAGGTGGCGGTCCTCGCCGCGCTCGAGGGCGAGCCGGAATTCGCGCAGCGCCTCCGTGTAGTAGCCCTTCTGCCGGAAGGCGAGCCCCAGGTTGTAGTGCGCCAGCTCGCTTCCTTCGGCGACCTCCGGCGTGGGCGCCTCGCGCGCACGGTGCTCGGCGCTCTTGCGCTCGGCGCGGTAGCGCTCGAGCGAGAGGTTCGTCTGCGCGCGCGCCAGCGGCGGATTCAGCTGGATGGCGCGTTTCGACGCCGCGCGCGCGTCCTGGTGCCGGCCCATGTCGCCCAGCACGAACGCCATCAGGTAGTGCGCGTTGGCGTTATCGGGATTCCGCGTCACCGCCTGCTCCAGCGCGGCGAGCGCGGGCTCGTTGAGGCCGCGGTTGTAGTAGACCTCGCCCAGATAAAACTGCACCACGCTCGACTCGGGCTCGAGCTCCGCAGCCCGCAGGAACCAGTCGGTGGCCATCTCGAGGCGGCCGCGGCTCTTCTCGGTGAGCCCCAGCTGAATCATCGCGGCCACGTCCTTGGGACGGTGCGCCAACAGCTCCTCGAATTCCGCGGAGGCTTCTTCATACGCGGCGAGAATCGCGTAGGTGCGGCCCAGCTCCCAGCGCGCGTCGCGGTCGTCGGGGGCCTGGCGCAACCGCTCCTGCAGCTCGGCGACGCGATGGTCGTAGTAGCCGGTGTTGTGGTAGGCGATCTCGAGATTGCGCTGCGCGACCTGCATCTTCGAGTCGAGCTCGAGGGCGCGCGTGAACTCCGCGATGGCCTCGGGGATGAGACCCTTCTGGAAATAGAGAACGCCGAGATTGTTGTGGGCGCCCGCGTCCGACGGGTCGATCCGTCGGGCGAAGGATCGAAGAACCCCGGCGTCGCGCTCGGACAGCGTCAAGTCAAACGGATGGCGTCGAAAATAGCCTTGAGCGACGCCAGGTCGGGGAGCAGCAGGAAATGGCCGCGCAGCCCCTCCTCCGCGTCGATGCTGAACTCCGTTTCGACGCAGAACACGAAGTCCCGGTCGTGTCCGAAGTTCAGGTAGGTCGTCGTGAGCACGGCGGCCGACACGTCCACGACGAGGCTCGGCACCGACGGCAAGAGCAGCATCCCCATGAAGTCCGACAACGCGTTCATGTACGCGCCGGAGAGGATGTTCCCCGCTTCCTTGAGGCAGGACTGCTCGATGGCCTCGAACTCGCTGGTCGTCCCGAGCGGACGGCGCAGCAGCATGTCGCACAGCCGGCGGCCCACCGGCTCCGGGAACAGCAGCAGCGTGCGCCCGGTCAGGTCGCCCAGCATGTGCATCAGCACCGCGGCGACCACGGCCTGGGGATCGCCGAGGATGTTCGGCACTTCCTCGAGCCGCGCGATGTTGATCTCGGGCACGGAGATCATGATCCGGCGGTTCGTCATCTGCGACAGCGCGGTCGCCGCGTGGCCGGCGCCGATGTTGGCCACCTCCCGCAGCGCATCGATCTGCAGCGCCTTCAGATCGCGGACGTCCTCCATGCCCTCCTCCTCCTTGCCCTACACGAGCCCGGCGGCGTCGAGAATCAACGCCGGGACTCCATCGCCCATGATCGTCGCGCCGCTGAAGACCGGCAGCGTGCCCTGGGGCGCCTCGAACCCCTTCACGACGATCTCCTGCTGGCCCAGCATCCCGTCCACCACCACCCCCGTGCGGCGCTCCCCCATTTCGAGGACGATCACGGGCCGCCGCGGCGGCGGCGGATCGCCGCCGACGCCGAGCAAGGTCCGCAGGTGCACCAGCGGGACCACCCGGTCGCGCAGCACCATCGCCTCCCGACCTTCCATCGTCGTCATGGCGATGGCGCCGAACTCCGCCGTCTCGGCGACGTACGTGAGCGGCAGCGCGTAGCGCTCCGAACCCACCGCCGCAATCAGCGCCCGCACGATCGCGAGGGTCACCGGCAGCCGCAGCACGAAGCTCGTGCCCTTCCCCGGCGTCGTACGAATCTCGATCGATCCACCGAGGGCGCGGATCTTGGTCATCGCCACGTCGATCCCCACGCCCCGGCCCGACACGCTGGTCACCGCCGCCGCGGTCGAGAACCCGGGCCGCGCGAGCACGCGCAGCAACTGGTCGTCCGACAGCGTCTCCGTGTGCGAGTCGACGAGCCCTTCGCGCAGCGCTTTGGCCAGCACCTGCGCGCGGTCGATCCCGCGGCCGTCGTCGGTGATGCTGATCGCGACACTCGAGCGCTCGCGCACCGCCGCGAGCACGATTTCGCCCTCCGGCTTCTTGCCACGCTGCTTGCGCTCGGCCGGCGCCTCGATGCCGTGGTCCACCGCGTTGCGCAGCAAGTGCACCAACGGGTCGCCCAGCTCGTCGAGGATCGCGCGGTCGAGCTCGATCTCTTTCCCCTCGACCTTGAACGCGACCTGTTTGTCGAGCTGGCGCGCCACGTCGCGCACGAGACGCGGGAATCGGTCGAACACCTGCCACACCGGCGTCATCCGCGCCTGGATGATTTCCGATTGCAGGTCGGCCGAGAGGCGCGACACCTGGATCGCCACGTCGTCCATGGCGGGATCCTTTCGCTCCGCCGCCAGCTCGTTCAAACGGCCCCGCGTCGTCACCAGCTCCCCGATCAGGTCCATCAGGGAGTCGAGCCGTTTCAGGTCCACGCGGATGTGGCGGCTGCGCCCGCCCGCGCTCTCGGCGGGAGTGACGTGCTCGTCGTCCCCGCCTACCATCACTCGCTCAACGTCCCCGACCGACCGAATCGCCGTCTCGATGTCGGCCGCGGAGTGCGCGGTCTCGAGCCTGAAGACGAAGCGCCCGTCGAAATCCTCGGCCTCGAAGGCCGCAGGCGACGGCGCGATGCCGTGCACCGCGCCGAGGCTCTGCGCCTTGCGCACGATGAGCATCGCGCGGCCACCCTTGATCTGCGCCTCCGGCCGCAGGGCGACCTGAATCAGCCGGCCGACGCCCTCGTCACCGAGGGTCTCGAACTCGGGCTCGGGGGCGGGGGCGGGACGGGCCGCCGCCGCGGCACCAGCCGTGAGCTGCGCCATGGCGCGGTCCAGGTCGGCGGCGACGCCAGCGACATCGGCTTCGCGCTCGCGACCCGCGACCGCGAGGTCGACGGCTTTCTCGAGTGCGTCCGTGGCGCGGAACAGCAGCTGGATGGTCTCGTCGGCCGGCGGCTGACCGCCGCGCCGCAGGTGATCGAGCAGGTTCTCCATGCGGTGGGCGAGGTCGGCGACCCGGGCGTAGCCCATGGTAGCCGCCATCCCCTTCACCGTGTGCACCGCCCGGAAGATGCCCCCGACGGGCTCCGGCGCCGTGGGGCGGCGCTCCCACTCGAGCAACAACTGGTTGCAGGCGCTCAAGTGTTCCCGGCTCTCGGCCAGGAACAGCTCGGCGTACTGCGACAGATCCATCGCTACCCCAGCACGCGCTGGACGGCTTCGAGCACGCGGGACGGCTGGAACGGCTTCACCACGAAATCCTTCGCGCCCGCCTGAATGGCCTCGACCACGAGGGCCTGCTGGCCCATGGCGCTACACATCAGGATCTTGGCATCGGGATCGTTCTTCACGATCTCCCGCACCGCGTCGATGCCGCCCATATCGGGCATCACGATGTCCATCGTGACGAGGTCGGGCTTCAACTGCCGGTATTTTTCCACCGCCTGGGACCCCGTCTCGGCTTCGCCGACGACCTCGAATCCGGCTTGCGCCAGGATGTCGCTGATCATCGTTCGCATGAAGATGGCGTCGTCGCAGACGAGAACAGTGTGGCTCACTGCTCCCTCCCCTGAGTAGACAGAATCGGGCCCAATAGCGCGGCGACATCCAGCACCACAAACAGCTGGTCACCGCGCCGGCCCACCGCCCGCACCAGCATCGGATCGACGCCGGCGAGCCCACCCGCCGTGCGATCCTCCAATGTCGCAGGACTGACAGCGAGCATATCCATTACCTCATCGACCGTGAAACCCGCGAGCCTGCGGCCCTCGCCCACCTCGAGGAGCACCGTGCTCCCCGCCGCGCCGTTCGTTTGGCCCACGGAAGGCTCGGGTTGGCCGAGCGCGCGCCACCCTTCCACCACGGTGACCAGCGTCCCGCGGACGTTCACCAGCCCCGCGACCACCGGGGGCGCGCCCGGAATCCGCGTCGTTGGGAGGCGCGGGAGGATCTCCCGCACCGCATCCACCTCGGCCGCGCATACCAAGTTTCCCACCCGGAAAATGAGCAGTCGGACGAGGGTTGCTTCACTCATCGGATGCGAAGAAGCCAAGATACTGCAAGGGGTTGCGCTCGGCAAGCAAGTTCGCATCGGCCGCCGCAGCGGCGAGCGCGGGGCGCAGGTCGGCGGGCCATTCGGATACGAGCGTGAGCGGCGCTCCACTCACGGGATGCGCGAACGCGAGCGCCGCGGCGTGGAGCAGCTGTCGCGGCGCGAGCTGCTCGAGCTGCTCCGCGGCGCGGCGCTCTGACGGTGTGACGCGCCGGCTGCCGCCGAACGCGTACTCGCGATCG